>OHFG01001030.1_pt1 | contig 15056 bp, 10 predicted proteins | sample 1567411 | NCBI WGS metagenome assembly OHFG01 (sample SAMEA3879563, study PRJEB24766) | human gut metagenome | biome: human-associated habitat; feature: feces | place: USA | collected 1985/1987
AGATCTGGCACGTTTTAAGACAGAAGGGAAGCTTGAAGCACTTATCGCAACGGGATGTCTTTCACAGCGTTATCAGGATGAAATGTTAGAAGAGCTGCCAGAGCTTGATGGAATCCTTGGAATAAGCGCATGGCACACAATTGCGGATGTTGTGCGTGAGGCACTTGAAGGCAAACGACCAAGAAATCTGATGTCCACAGGTGTGTTAAACAGTCATACAACAAAGAGACTGCTGACAACAGGTGGTCATTATGCCTATTTAAAGATTGCAGAAGGATGCAATAAGCGCTGTACGTACTGCGTAATTCCATCTGTGCGCGGTGCTTATGTCAGCGTACCGATGGAGGAACTTGAAAAAGAGGCAAGAGAACTTGCAGCAGAAGGTGTAAAGGAATTGATTCTTGTTGCACAGGAGACTACCGTATATGGAATTGATCTCTATAAAAAGAAAATGCTTCCAGAACTCCTTCATCGTTTGTGTGCAATCCCGGGCATTGTCTGGATCCGTCTTTTGTATTGTTATCCAGAGGAAATTACGCCAGAGCTTGTTCAGGTAATGAAAGAAGAAAAAAAGATCTGTCATTATTTGGATATGCCAATACAGCATTCCTCTGACCGTATTTTAAAGAAGATGGGCAGACGTACAAACCGCAAAGAGCTGTTAGATAAAATTGAGATGCTTCGTACAGAGATTCCTGATATTGTTCTTAGAACAACGTTAATTACAGGTTTCCCGGGCGAGACACAAGAAGATTTTGAAGAGATGCTCTCATTTGTAGACATGGTTGGCTTTGAGCGCCTTGGTGTTTTTCCATATTCACCAGAGGAAGGAACACCGGCTGCCGAGATGGAAGATCAGATTGATGAAGAAGTCAAAAAGCAAAGACGTGATGCTATCATGGAGCTGCAGCAGGAGATTGTATTCGATCAGGCAGAAGATATGATCGGAAAAGAAGTACTGGTTATGATCGAAGGAAAAGTTGCAGATGAAAGTGCCTATATCGGACGTACCTATGGGGATGCACCGAAGGTTGACGGATACATTTTCGTTCAGACAGGCGAACTGCTTATGACAGGTGATTTTGCAAAGGTACGTGTGACCGGTGCACTGGAATATGATTTGATAGGAGAGTTGGCAGATGAATACACCGAATAAACTTACAGTAGCCAGAATGATCCTGGTTCCGTTTCTTGTACTGTTTATGCTTACAGACCTGGGCGGTGAGGCAAACCGCTATATAGCACTTGCTATTTTTGTTGTTGCAAGTGTGACCGACTGGTTTGACGGAAAGCTTGCCAGAAAATACAATCTGGTGACAAACTTTGGTAAATTCATGGATCCTCTTGCAGACAAGCTTCTTGTATGTTCTGCAATGATCTGCTTTATTGAACTGGAGAAACTTCCGGCATGGTTTGTTATCATTATTATAGGAAGAGAATTTATCATCAGCGGATTCCGTCTGATCGCAGCCGAGAACGGTGTTGTGATCGCTGCGAACTACTGGGGTAAATTCAAGACGGTTTCCCAGATGATCATGATCATTTTACTTCTGATCGATCTGGGCGGAGTGTTTGATATTCTGGAACAGATATTTATCTGGCTTTCTCTGGCACTTACCGTTATTTCCCTGATCACATATATCTGGCAGAACAGGAGTGTTCTGTCCATGCAGGATTAGAAAGAAGGCTTTAATATGGCTTCAGAAAAGGAAGCATCAGAAGAATCAGCATTAGAGAAAACAGCATTAGAAGAAACAGTTGTAGGACTTCTGAAAAAAAAGAAAATGACACTGTCTCTTGCCGAGTCCTGTACAGGCGGTGCGGTAGCAGCGGACATCGTAAATGTACCGGGGGCTTCTGAGGTATTTATGTGTGGTTATGTTACATATACAAACCGCGCCAAAAGAAAATGTCTTGGAGTAAAGAAGAGCACACTGAAGAAAGAAGGTGCTGTCTCAGCCAAATGTGCCAGACAGATGGCAAAAGGCGGTGCGAAAGCAGCCAAAACCGATGTCTGTCTCTCTGTGACAGGGCTTGCAGGTCCGGGCGGTGGAACAGAGGAGACACCGGTGGGAACCGTATTTATGGGATGTTACTGTGCAGGAAAGACAACTGTGAGGGAATTTCATTTCGAAGGTGACAGAAAAAGTATCAGAGACCAGGCAGTTGTACAGGCACTGACATTCATCTGCGACAGATTGCACAAATGTGACAGATAATAATTGGTGACAAGTTACATTACTGAACATAAGAGTACATTTCGAAAAGTTGATGAAATGTACTCTTTTTGTTATCATAGCAATTCGTATTAACCGAATCAGGTAAGTTTCCTGCGGAGTCTGCGAAAAGCAATAAGCAGTGGGTGGGGGCTTGCTTGTATCAGGAGGAGTGCAAGCTTCTTCTGATAAACTGCGAAGCAGTTATTCGGTGTAGAGCTACGCAGCGAAGCGGATTGCGAATATCCGCTTGACTATTTTTTCAGTTACGAAGCAAAATCCGCTGCCTGCTCAGTAATGGGCTTTTCATCTATAATAAAAATACTTCTATTATAAATACAGCTACATACAGTATAGCATCAAACTATCAGCCAAACAACTACTTTTCCTTCTCAACTGCCTTAATCGCCTCCTGCAGCTGATTATCCTCATCATGGGTGATCTCGTCTTTATTCTTATTCAGCAGGCTGGTATCCAGAGAAACCTCTATATCAGGTTTGATTCCTGTTTTGTTGATGTTGTTTCCTTTTGGAGTGTAGTAATTGGCAACAGTCAGTTTAATGGCACTTCCGTCTGAGAGCTGGCGGATGGACTGTACCACGCCTTTTCCGAAAGTGGTTGTTCCGACGATCGTTCCAATACCATAATCCTGCACTGCACCGGCAAAAATCTCTGATGCACTGGCGCTGCTTTCATTTACCAGGACTGCAAGCGGAATCCGGAGTTCGTTTTTGCCATCACATTTTTCCTCTTCTCTGTTTCCGTCCTTATCTTCGGTGTAAACGATCAGTCCTTCCGGAAGGATTTTCCGCAGGATATCACAGACAGAATCAAGAAGTCCACCAGGATTATCGCGGAGATCCACGATCATTTTCTCCATTCCCTGTTTTTGCAGGTCATCAAAAGCTTCCTGATACTGTTCGCCGGTAACGCCTGTAAACTGTGTAATGCGGATGTAACCGATTTTAGAATCCAGCATTTCATGGAAAACAGACGGTAATTCCACATCTGTGACAGGGACTGTGATTTCCATGGCATCTTCTGCACCTTCTCTGTGAACAGTAAGCACCACACTGTCTTTATCTGAATTGCGGACAATGTCTGCAACATCAGATACTTCATCCTCTGTGATATCTTCCCCGTCAATGGCACTGATGATGTCCCCTTCCTCCAGTCCTGCTTTTTCTCCGGGACCGCCCTCATAGCATTCAACAATCTTTACTCCGCCTTCTTTGTTCTTCTCCATAAGAATGCCGATCCCCACATAGCTTCCCTCATTGGAAGAATTCTCAGAATCGTATTCCTCTGCTGTATAATATCTGGAATAAGGATCATCCAGCCCATAGAGAAGACCTGCATAAAGCCCTTCCTGAAGCTTTTCTTCATCCTTATCTCCCAGATAATATCTGTCGATCAGCTCCTCAAGATATACCAGCTTTGATGTACACTTGCGATCACCAAGAGCTGTTCCTTTTGCTGCAAGACCTGTTCCCGCAAAGGCACCTGTACCGATGCACGTCACAACCAGTGCTCCTGCTACTGCACCTTTCCAAAATTCTTTATTTTTCATGTCTGCACTCCTGTAAAAAAAGCCGCCGGTTTATGATATGATATCATTGTTCCGGCAGCTTCATGCTTATCTGCTTTTTATTATACTCTTAAATGCTTTCTTGTTGTAAAGAAACTTCCGATCAGTCCGATTCCGATTCCAAGTGCCAGTCCTATAGGAAGCAATGTCTGGTAAATCTGCCATACCGGGATAAAATCAACCACACCGGTCAGCACATTAAATTTGTTCAGAATATAGGATACCGCTGCATTATAGCAGAAATAAAGTCCGACCAACGGTATAGCAGCACCGATAACTCCCAGCACAATGCCTTCCAGAAGGAATGGAGCTCTTACAAATGCATCGGTCGCTCCTATGTACTTCATGATTCCGATTTCTTCCTTACGAACTGCAATACCGACAGATACTGTATTGCTGATCAGGAAAATAGAAATGATAAGTAATAATGCTATGATTGCAATGGAAACATAGGAAACCAGTTTATTGACATTTCCCAGTGTCTTGGCTGCTTCCTCGGACTGATTTACCAGACGTACATGTTTCAGCCCTTCTATATAAGAAACCAGCTCTGACTGTTTCGTGATATCGTTCATGTATACACTGTAGTTTGCCTGGTTTGCAAGCGGATTGTCATCTTTAAATCCGTCTGCCGCTTCAGATCCCTGGAAATATGTCTCTTTAAATTCTTCCCATGCCTCATCAGCGGATGTGAATTCAATTTTCTCTACTTCCGGGCGTTCCTTAATTTTCTTACCGATTGCCTTGATCTGTTTGTTCGTTGTTCCTTTATCAAAGAATACTGTGATCGGGACTTCCTGCTCTACTTTATGAGCAACATTGTTTACGTTATTCACGATAGAAAAGAAAATGCCAAACAAAAAAATACAGGCAGCCATGGTAATGATAGATGCCAGGGAAAACATCCAGTTTCTCTTAATGTTCTTGATACCCTGTTTCAGGGTATACCATATTGTGCTAGGCCTCATGATATTCTCCCTCTTTCTCGTCACTTATTATGGAACCTTCATGCATAGTAACTACACGTTTCTTCATTGCATTTACGATCTCTTTGTTGTGTGTTACAACAAGGACTGTGGTTCCTCTGTCGTTGATCTGTTCCAGAAGCTTCATGATTTCTTCGGAAGTCTTCGGATCCAGGTTTCCTGTAGGCTCGTCTGCCAGAAGGATATCCGGACGGTTAACCAGCGCCCTTGCCAGTGCAACTCTCTGCTGTTCTCCACCGGAAAGTTCATCCGGGAAGGATTTGTATTTGACAGCAAGTCCAACTTCCTGAAGCACCTCCGGGACACGTTTGCGGATTACTCTTGTGGGACGATTGACTACTCTCTGGGCAAACGCTACGTTCTCATATACATTTCTGTCTTTCAGAAGACGGAAGTCCTGAAATACTACGCCCAGCTTACGGCGGTATTTGGCTACTCTTCTGTGTTTCATTCCTTCCAGACGTTCACCGCTTACGATGATCTGGCCGGATGTGGAATCCAGTTCTTTCATAAGAAGTTTGATCAGGGTTGTTTTTCCTGAACCGCTGTTTCCTACTACAAAGACGAATTCACCTTTATCTATATGTAAGTTCGCATGGTTCACTGCCGGAAGGCCGGGACCATAGGACTTGCTTACATCTATAAGATCTATCATAGATTTTTCCTCCAATGGGTTAATGGATTTGTAACATTATTGTAATGTATGTTTTTGGGGATTGCAAGAGATTTTTGAGGATTCATAGAATGTTCACAGTAATGCAGTCAACATTCATTCCAAATTGCCTGCGGCAATGGAATTTTGGCTTGCATGTCTCAGGATATTGCATACCTTATCAATTGCAATCTCGATTTCTAACTATACACTGCAAGGCTGGATTTGTAAAGGTCAAAAATGCCTGCGGCAGCAATTAAAGCTGTGGCAGGCATTGAAAGTTTTCCTTCTATTATAATATATCAGTATTCCAGTGTTTCCATATATTTCATATAACGTACTACCATGAGTGCAATCTTGAATGTAATGGCATCTTCAAAAACGCGGAGATCAAGACCTGTACTCTTCTGGAGTTTATCGAGGCGATAGACCAGAGTGTTTCTGTGGATGTAAAGCTGTCTGGATGTCTCTGAAACATTGAGGCTGTTCTCGAAGAACTTATCAATTGTGACCAGAGTCTCTTCGTCAAAGTCATCCGGGGATTTGCCGCCGAAGATTTCTTTGATAAACATCTTACAGAGTGGGATCGGGAGCTGGTAGATCAGTCGTCCGATTCCCAGAGAGCTGTATGCGATCACTTCTTTATCTCCGAAGAAAATCTTACCTACATCAAGAGCCATGCGGGCTTCTTTATAGGAACGTGATACTTCTTTCAGTTCATTGACGATAGTACCGTATGCCATATGTGTCTTACCGTCATTTCCCATTCCAAGAGTATCAAGGATAGTATGTGCAAGCTGATCCATCTCAGGATAATTCTCACCATCTTCAAGTTCCTTGACTACGATAATACTCTTCTCATCTACTGCTGTGATAAAGTCTTTACTTTTACCACCGAAAAGACTCTTCACGCTTTCCATGGAGCTGTGGTCTTTCTCCTGTGGCATTTCAAGGATCATGACTACGCGGCGGACATCTGCCTCAATGTGCAGTTTCTTCGCACGATTATAAATGTCAACAAGGAGCAGATTGTCAAGAAGCAGGTTCTTGATAAAGCTGTCTTTGTCAAAGCGTTCTTTGTACGCTACGATCAGATTCTGGATCTGAAAAGCGGCGAGCTTGCCGACCATATAAGTATCTTCATCGTCGCCATGGGCAACCAGTATATATTCCAACTGATAGTCATCACAGACTTTAAAATACTGGAACCCCTTTACAAGCTGGCTGTCGGCCTGTGATTCTACGAAAGCCTGTACATCCTGTGTTGCAATGGAAAAATCTGCAAAAGTACTTGCAAGCACTTTACCTTCTGTGTCTAGTACACAAAATTCTGTTCTGGAAATCTCTTTTAACCCTTCAAGAGTATTCTGAAGCACCTGATTCGATATCATCTGATTTTAATCCCTTCTCATCCTATAGTGTTTATTTTCCGTTTTAACCATAAAACCTTATACCTGTATTGTATTTTAATATATATTTACCAAAAATGAAAGAGGAAAGAGAAAAAAATTTACAATTTTTTATATATTTTTTTGTGTTACTTTTTTTCAATAAAACCTTCTCCATGAACTTCCCTGGCATCTGTCACTATCACAAAGGCTTCCGGATCAATTTCATCTACTTTTTCTTTAAGCATTACGATCTCTTTTTTATTTACCACGCAGAAAAGCATCAGTTTATCCTGTCCTGAGTACATTCCTCTGGCACTGATGCCTGTTACACCTCTGTCCAGATCTTTCATGATCATATCTGCTATTTCCTTTGGCTTTGCTGTAATGATATAGGCAGCTTTTGAGAATTTCAGACCTTCAATCAAACCGTCAGATACTTTTGTCACCAGATATACCGCAATAATCGCATAGAGTGCCTTGTGGATGCCGAACACATACATACCCACCAGTACAACGCCTGCATCTATTACCTGCATGATCTGTGCGATTGAATAGTGCTGCAGATATTTCTGGATGATAGCTGCCATCATATCGGTTCCTCCGGTTGTTCCACCGCCCAGAAAGACAAGACCGATTCCCACACCCTGGATCACACCACCGTAAAGTGCGGCAAGAAGAAGATCATTGCCAGCAAGATTCCATACAGGTTCTATGGCAAGCCAGGTGGACAGAGCAATTTCTCCCATCAAAGCTTTTTTTACAAAGGAGAATCCATTAATCTTCCATCCGATCAGAAACAGTGGAATGTTCAAACCCATATTTGTTACCCAGAGAGGGATACCACCGTCAATGATTCCCTGACTCCCTGCTTTTATAATGATCGCGATACCTGAAAAGCCTCCGGTTACCATACCTGATGCATCAAATACGGAATTGATCGCCAGTGCCATTAATCCGGTTCCTGCTATGATCATCAGATATTCCAGAAGCTGTGATCTTTTTCCATTTACTAACTTCATTCATTCGCCTCCTTGTATTCTGTAAAAATAATATTTGTTTTATGCTTTCATGAATATCAGCCAGAGATACCGCTTTATCACTGTGCCGTAATTATTCTTCCATAAACTACAAGAACGGCAGCAATCCATGAAGGACTGCTCCCGCTCTTATTCTTACCTTATTTTTCAGGCTTATTGATAAAATTTACAAAATGATAACTCTCCATTATCTGGAAGTATTTAACGATCCTTGGATATAAAGGCTCTGCCTTCTCCCCAAATTCGTCTTTTACCAGTGCAGCAATATCTTCCACTGTCTTCCTGCCATCTATGAGTGGCCAGATAAATGTACCATTGTCATCCAGATGTATCTTCGTATATCTGGGTTTTCCAAACAGTTTCTGGGCGATCGTGTTAAACGCGCCCTTATTCTCTATTTCCAGCACCATTCTCCCCCTGATATCAGTATGCCAGCGAAGCTGTGCACTGCGCTCAGGAATGAGATCCAGATAATTGATCTGTAATTCTTTTTTCTTTTTACTCATTTAAATATTATCATCTCCGCCTGATCAGGCTTTCTTCTTGTTCCAGATACTGAATTTCAGAAGGCTTAAGATCATAAGTAACATCAGGATCACGCCGCCTGCATTACCAAGGTTAATGCTTCCGGAGAGATCAAATACACTGCTTACGTTTACTACTGCAAGGATTGCAAGAAGGATACCTACAAGACCTTCACCTGCGATCATACCTGCACAGTAAAGTGTACCGTCTGTTGCCTGTTCTTCTTTTTTCTTATCATCAACATTCTTTCTTCCGTCAACGAACATACGAACAACACCACCGATCATGATAGCAGCGTTGAGGTAGATTGGAAGATAAAGACCGATAGCAAATGGCATAACCGGAATTCTTAAGATTTCCAGACCAATTGCAAGGAATACACCGATAAATACCAGTGTCCATGGAAGCTTGCCGCCCATGATACCTTCTACGATCATCTTCATCAGAGTTGCCTGAGGAGCAGGTACTTCTGCACTTCCGTATCCCCATGCAGTGTTCAGAAGATAAAGAACTCCACCGATAGCAAGACCGGCAGCAACAACACCGATAAGCTCACCGATCTGCTGCTTCTTAGGAGTTGCACCAAGAAGATAACCTGTCTTTAAGTCCTGTGAAGTATCACCTGCGATCGCTGCTACGATACAGATTACGGAACCAATAGCAATTGCTGCTTTCATTCCGTCGATACCGGTATTGCCGGATGCTTTGATAACCATTGTTGCGATCAGAAGAGTAGCGATAGCCATACCTGATACAGGGTTGTTGGAGCTTCCTACAAGACCAACCATACGGGAAGATACAGTTGCAAAGAAGAAGCCGAAGATTACGATGATCAGCGCACCGATCGGGTTAACCGGGATAGCCGGAACAAGCCAAATGATCGCAACCATTGCCACAATACCGATCAGGATAACGTTCATTGGAAGATCCTGTGCAGTTCTTTCTGTACTTGTATTCTTGCCACCCTTCATGCTCTTCATGGAATCACGGAAGGTTGCAATGATCAGAGGCAGGGATTTGATCAGAGAAATAATACCACCTGTTGCGATAGCTCCTGCTCCGATATATTTTACATAAGTACTCCAGATTTTAGATGCTCCGCCTGCTGCATAAAGAGCAGAAATTGTTTCTGTTCCGGGATACATAACTGTATCAGCTCCGAACAGACAGATTACCGGAATCAGCACCATCCAGCCAATAAGAGAACCAACAAACATAAAGGATGCGATTCTTGGTCCTACGATATATCCAACACCGAGAAGTGCAGGATAGCATTCCATACCAATTTCACCTTTGAATCCTTTAAATGCTACTGCAACGTCTGCAGGGATTACCTTTAAACCGTCAACGACAAATTTAAAGATCGCTGCGATTCCCATACCTGAAAATACTGTCGCAGCGTTTGCACCACCCTCTTCACCTGCAAGAAGAACATCTGCGCAGGCAGTTCCTTCAGGATAAAGAAGTGTTGCATGCTCTTTTACGATCAGTGCGTTACGAAGTGGTACCATAAAAAGTACACCAAGAACACCACCGCAAAGTGCGATTAATGTGATTTCCACGATACCCGGCATTTCACAAAGTCCTTCTTCTGCCCAAAGGAACAGAGCAGGCATTGTGAAAATTGCACCGGCTGCCAGTGATTCACCGGCTGAACCGATTGTCTGGACCATGTTGCTCTCCAGAATGGAGTTCTTTTTCATGATCTTGCGAATTACGCCCATGGAAATAACTGCTGCCGGAATGGAAGCAGATACAGTCATACCAACACGCAGACCAAGATAAGCATTGGCTGCACCGAAGATGACTGCAAGGATAACACCCATGATGATGGATGTCACCGTAAATTCTGGTGTGATCTTGTCAGCCGGAATATACGGTTTGAACTCTTTGTTTTCGTTCATGATTTCCTCTCCCTTTTGTATTGATTTATAAACATAGAACATTATAGCGAAATTTATACAAAAAGGCAAGGTGAAAAAACTGGTTTTTTATGCACTTTACCATATTAACGTGCTAACTTGATAATCTCTTAACATATCAACACGCTCAAACAGCATATTTTTACCCTGTTTTATCAGTCTATTCATCTGAATCCAACTGTTTAATCAGGTATCTCCCAACAATTCTGGAAAAATTCGAAATATCCCGGATATATGCGAAATCTTTTCCAAATATCTTTTTTTCTGTGGATAGGTCCTTTTCTTCCCCTGCAAAGACTCCCAGAACACTTACTCCAAGGTTTCGCAGGTGCCGCACTTCTGTAGCAGTATCATTGATCGCATATTTTCCCATATAAGGTTCCGGGTTCTTTGCGTGAGGTCTGTTTACGATGACATCATATGGTTTTCCATCACTTAATACAATGAGGATTTTTTTCTCCTCAGATCTCTGAAGCAGACCGTATCCTGCGGTTTTGATGGCAAGTCCATCCCTGTTATTGGAAGAAGTTACATAATTAAAAATATTTTCATTAGCTGACTGTGGATCATCGTACTCACGGAATCTGTGAAGGATCGTATAGTCCCAGAATGTGCAGAAGCTCATGACACGGTGAGGCAGGTTTACATTACTTAATGCTTCACTGATGATATAAGCCTGTAATGCCACATCTCCCTGCCTGGACATCTGGGAACCGCTGGCATCGATCAGCACATCTACTACGAAATCAGATGCATCAGATTTCAATTCTCTTTTAAACAGATTTGCTTCACTGCTTCTGCCCACACGCCAGAGTCTGGACGGAATGATCGTTCCTCTGTCTGACAGTACTTCCTGCGTCTCGCTTTTCAGCACCAGTGTCTTTCGTAAAAGGTCTGTGAGGGATGCGATGTTCTGCTTTACGATTCTGTGTTTGTCATGGTAGAGCCAGATATTCTTATTCTTTAATCGCACTGCATATTCGTACTGATAGTTTCGTTTGACCGGATTCTTAAGAATTCCTTCTGTAAAATAAAGGCTGCAGTCCCTGTGAAGTTCCCTACACATCAGATAATTCATTCGCTTCTCTTCTGCAGGAGTCAGATAAGTTTTTCCGAAATTCAACTCAACATAGGTGTATGCTTTCTCAAGTTCTTCCTCTGTGAGAATTGTAATTTTGTGTTTGGTCTGGCGCTGTTTTTCCATTTCTTCAGTGACAGCAGTGTCTTCCATGTCCGTAATCTTATTTGTCATCTGTTCGATGTAACTCTCCAGAGCTTCCTCATAAAGTTCTTCTGTAAGAAAATCTTCCCAGTCGTATTCTGTCAGTTCTTCCAGGGTGACTGCCATAACCTGTTCCAGTGTTCCATGATCTTTCTCAAAATTCGGATCAATGATAGTGTTGTAAAGACTGTCAATAATACGGATCAATTCTATAGTGTCTGCAGCTGTTCTGGCTTTGTAAACCATGTCGCGGATTTTTCGAAGACGCTCTTCTACATAATGGTTTCCATTCTGTAAACGGTCACGCAGGATGGCAATCTTCAATCGGCCAAGAATATCTCCGTATGCGGGCATCCGTTCAAACTCCTGATCCAGGATATCCTCGAATGCTTCCTTCTGCATCTCCCGGACTCCCGGACGTTCCTGACAGATTTTGTCCCCGATTGCTTCTTCTACACATAGCTGTGCTACTGCAGTCAGTTCTCCTTCTCCTGCCTGGCAGAAGACTTTTTTTACCAGATATAAACCCAGCAGATTCCTGTCATAATATTTTGCCAGAGCGCCCTGCTTGATGCCGTCATACAGAGCGATTGCTTTTGAGCGCAGATACAGGGAAACGTCTACTTTCATATTTAACGTGTAATCCCCGCTGATAGTCCAGAGGAGATTGCGGATCCTGTTTTCCAGTTCCAGACGGTAATCGTCGATTTCTACGATTTTCTCATCTTTCATATACATCATCCCTTGTCCAGTCTGCCGGAATTCTGGTTTTCACAATATCCTCTACGATTTCTTTCTCGAAAATGTCAAAGGTCTTGTTCACCACTCCCATAGTAACTGCTTTTCTCGGAGAAAGTCCGGTTTCTACAATCTTCATGGCTGCAAGGAGACCTCGCAGATCCAGAGGTTTGGTGGAAATTTCACTGTTTGTGGCTTTGAGCTGAAGATCCAGGAATACTCCGATGAACTGTGTTCTGGCGTTTTCTTTTATATTCGGAAACATCCGTTGGAAAATAAATTTCAGGGATTCTTCAGTCTGAGCCGGCATGTCAATAACCAGGAATCTGGATACCAGCGCTTCATTGAGTTCTTTGGTTCCTGCATAACCGTAATTCATGGTTCCGATAAAACGGGCAGCCGGATGAAGATCAATTTTGTCATAGCCCGGGACATCGATGGAACGGCGATAATCCAGGGTTGCATGAAGAACGGAAACTGCATCATTCTTTGCCATATTGATCTCATCGAGGATTCCGAAACCACCGTATTCTGCGCACTGATAGATAGTTCCTTTGCGGAGCTTAACTTCGTTGTCCACGAAAGTGTCTGTGCCGATCAGATCTCCGCTGTTAGTATTTACATGAAAAGAAACATTGTACGCGGGACGGTTGAAAATATATGCCAGGTTCTCTGCAAGGATATTTTTTCCTGTTGCCTTCGGACCGGTGAGTAACAGGTTCTCCCCTTTGAGCAGTCCGGCAATGGCCATTTCCAGAATGTCTTTTCCGTAAAATGGAATGGATGGTTTCACAATCCTGCCTGCAGTCTCCGGTACCACCTCATACTGGCTGCGGAATTCTTCTACTCTCTTTATCAGTTCAGAGGCTACCTGCTGCTCCTCCAGAAATTTCAGTTCTTCCATTTAGTTCTCCTTTATATAACTATTATAGTCCAGTTTGTGTTATAGAAAAAGGCCGCTTATCTTTTACAGATTCACGACCCTTTCATTATAGCATTCTTCTTTATATTTTTACAACATTATACTTCAAATACAAGATCTCCATAAGATGGCATCGGCCACATTTCCTTATCTACGATCATTTCCAGTTCATCTACCGGCTCACGTAAAGCTTCCATTGCAGGAACCACCTTTTCTCTGCAGAATATGGCTCTGTCCCGTCCCTCTGCATATTCCGGGATCTTCTCAACCAGTTTGCTCAGCTTACTCATGGCACTGTTTGCAGCCTTTAAGAGTTTTGACGCTTTCTTAAGCAGGTCAAGCTGTACACTTACATCGATCAGCCCTTCGCCCGCTGTTTTCACTGTATTGATGGATTCGCCAAGAACAGTGGTATATCTGATAACTGCCGGAATAATCTGCTTGGTTGCCATGTCGATCATTGTCTTTGCTTCAATATTGATTGCTTTAGAGTAAATCTCATATTTAATCTCTGCGCGTGATTCAAGCTCAGCTCTTGAGAATACATCAAAAGATTCAAAGAGTTTCACTGCCTTCTCTGTAGTAAGTGCAGGGATTGCATCCACCATGCTCGGAAGGATCGGAAGTCCGCGGCGTTTAGCTTCTTTCTCCCATTCCGGCGCATAGCCGTTTCCGTTAAATACGATCTTCTGATGATCTGTGGCATATTCTTTGATCAGGTCATGTACCGCCAGTTCGAAATCAGGAGCTTTTTCCAGGCGGTCACATACTTCCTTAAATACTTCTGCCGTGATCGTATTCAGGACTACGTTACATGCAGAAATAGAATCTCTTGAGCCCACCATACGGAATTCAAATTTGTTTCCGGTAAACGCAAACGGTGAAGTACGGTTACGGTCTGTGGCATCCTTCATGAAATCAGGCAGAGTCTTAACACCTGTTTCCAGCTTACTTCCCTTTTTACTGTGAGTTGCTGTTCCTGTGCTGACCAGCTGTTCCAGAACATCCTCCAGCTGCTCTCCAAGAAATACGGAAATCACCGCCGGCGGTGCCTCATGGCCGCCAAGTCTCTGGTCATTTCCAACATCTGCTGCGGACTCACGAAGAAGATCTGCATGCTTGTCAACGGCTTTCAGGATACAGGTCAGAACCAGAAGGAACTGAATGTTCTCATGAGGTGTTTTGCCTGGATCCAGAAGATTGATTCCGTCATCTGTGGTAAGAGACCAGTTGTTATGCTTACCGGAACCGTTCACACCTGCAAATGGTTTCTCATGAAGTAAGCACTTCATACCATGCTGGCATGCAACTCTCTTCAGAGTCTGCATTACGATATGGTTATGATCCAGTGCTACGTTACACTCTGCATAGATTGGTGCAAGTTCATGCTGAGCAGGTGCAACTTCGTTGTGCTGTGTCTTAGATGTTACACCAACTTTCCAGAGTTCTTCGTTAACATCTTTCATGAATCCTGCGATTCTCTGGCGGATGGTTCCGAAGTAGTGGTCATCTAATTCCTGTCCTTTTGGAGGCATTGCTCCGAACAGTGTACGTCCTGTATAGATCAAGTCTTTTCTCTGTAAGAATTTATCTGCATCTACAAGGAAATATTCCTGCTCTGGTCCTACAGAAGGAGTTACTTTCTTAGATGTTGTATTTCCAAATAATTTTAAAAGACGAAGAGACTGGGTATTAATCGCTTCCATAGAACGAAGTAACGGTGTCTTCTGGTCTAATGCTTCTCCTGTGTAAGAGCAGAAAGCGGTAGGAATGCAAAGAGTTGCTCCTGCTGCATCCTGTCTTACGAATGCCGGTGAAGTACAATCCCATGCTGTATATCCTCTTGCCTCAAAGGTT
>OHFG01001045.1_pt1 | contig 14874 bp, 19 predicted proteins | sample 1567411 | NCBI WGS metagenome assembly OHFG01 (sample SAMEA3879563, study PRJEB24766) | human gut metagenome | biome: human-associated habitat; feature: feces | place: USA | collected 1985/1987
CTCTGCAAAACATGATCAACACCCTCTACTCGAAGGACATCTCCCGCAAGGTTTCTACTGCGCTCAAGGCACAGATGGAAAGTGGAGAGTTCAAGAAGCGCAATCTCCCGTATGGTTATCGCTGGGATGAAGAACACAGCAATATGGTCTTCGATGAGGAAACCGCACCGATTGTCCGGAAGATTTTCCAATGGAAGATTGAAGGGCTGTCCCTTCCTGCGATTGCAGATCGGCTTGATGCAATGAACGCGCCCAATCCGGAGTTTCAGAAGTATCAGGTTGGCGTCCGCACAGGCAATGCTACGGCGAAAAAGATTTGGAACAAGTCTTCACTCACTACCATTCTGGATAATCCCCACTACGTCGGAGATACCGTTCTCGGACGGACGCTGAACGCTATCTACAAGGGCGTCAAAAATCAGCATATCGACCGCGAGGAATGGATTGTTTTTCCCAATACTCACGAAGCGATTATCTCCCGTGAGGACTTCCAGAAGGTTCGTGAGATGCGGAACGCTGCTGCAAGGACAAGGGTTGAGAAGATGGAGCGCACGGAAGAAATCCGCGCTACGTTGATCAATCTCTTTGAAGACAAAATCGTCTGCGCAGACTGCGGCAGGAAGCTCTATTTCCATCGCAAGCGCGTTGACAAGCACAAGGACGGCGCATGGTACGCCTTCTATGAGTGCAGTTCATCCGTCAAGCGCGGCAATCTCTGTACGCCACACTATACGCGGCAGGACAAGCTCGAAGCCGATGTGCTTGCGGCGATCCAGCTTCAAGTCAAGGCGGCTCTCAATTACGACAAGCTGCTTGCCAAGCTGAGAAACAGCGAAGGTGAACGCAGCATCCGCGATCAGCAGAATGCGCTCATTACAAGCCTGAATCTGAAACTCAGCGGTATTTCCAAGAAGCGTACCCGTCTCTATGAGGACTTCACGGAAGGCATTCTCGATGAAGAGGAATACGCCTTTGCCAAGAAAGCCTACGATGAGCAGTATGTCGATCTTTCACGGCGGTTGGATGAAGCGGTTCAGCGGAAGGTAAAGTTTGCCGAGGCAATGTCCGAGGACAACAAGTGGCTCACGCTGATGAAATCCGTCAGCGGTGCAACGATGCTCTCTCAGGAGTTGGTTGACGAGTCCGTAGAGCTTGTGAAAGTCCATGAGGACGGCTCAATCGAGCTGGTCATGAAATATGGCGATATTTACGCTCTGACCGTTCAGAGTATCAAGGAAGTACAGGAGGCGATGTAAATGAGCAAGGAATACAACATCGGCATCTACATCCGCCTCTCAATGGCTGATGAAGATACCGGCTATGGCAGCAAGGCGGAAAGTGACAGCATCGGCAACCAGCGTATGCTCATCAATCGCTTTCTCGACAATCATCCGGAGTTGTCACACTGTCAGCGGTCTGAGTTTGCGGATGACGGTTATACCGGCACGAACTTTCACCGTCCTCAGTTCACGCAGATGATGGAGAAGGTCAAGCGCGGCGAGATTAACCTGATCTGCGTCAAAGACTTTTCCCGCTTTTCTCGTGACTACATTGAAACGGGAAACTATCTGGAATGCACTTTTCCATTCATGGGCGTCCGCTTTATTTCCATCAACGACGGCTATGACAGCGACGATTACAAAGGCACAACGGGAGGTCTGGAAGTAGTTATGCGCAGCATCATCTATGCGGCATACAGCAAAGACCTCTCCGTAAAGACCACATCGGCAAAAATCCAGATGATGAAGCAGGGTAAGTATGTCGGTGGCTACGCTCCATACGGCTACGTCCTGCATCCTTCCATTCGGAACAAACTTGCCGTAGACCCGGAGGCGGCTGATGTGATCCGTCGTATTTTCCGCGAGGCTCTGGAAGGCAGCAACACCTCTCAGATCGCCCGCAGCCTGAATGATGACGGCATCCCGACGCCGGGGCAATACTTCAAGAGCAAGCATCCCGACAAGAAGAAGTTCAGTAACATGAGCGAGAAAATCAGTTGGGAAACCGTGATGGTCTATAACATCCTCAAAAACCTTGTTTACACCGGAACACTGGTCAGCCGCAAAATGAAGTCCTGCGGTGTCGGCTCAAAAAAGCGTGTTGTCAATGAGCCGATTATCGTAGAAGGAACGCATGAAGCTATTATCAGCAAGGAAGACTTTGAGCTTGCTCAGAAGGTCATTCGAGGCGGAGGACGGAATCCCACGCGCAAGCAGCATGACTATCCGCTCAAGGGACTCGTCCGCTGCGGTAACTGTAAACGTGCTATGACACGCCGAAAGAACAAGGCTGGCATTCGATACTTCCAGTGCATTCACTCGGTCAACAACGGAAACACAGACTGTCCGGTTGGCAGGAGCTTTCCGGAAATGGATATTGAGAAGGTTGTCTTCCATGCCCTTACTCAGTTTCTTGCTTTGGCACAGAAGGAAGCAATACAGAACCGCGAAGTCGGTGATCTGCGGAAATCTGCCATCAAGGAATGTGCTGATAAAATCCGCACTCTGCAAAAGCAGAACGAGCAGAACAAGGCGTCCAAGCTGAGGCTCTACGAGAAGTATGCAGCCGGAAGCATCACGAAGGAGGCGTACATTCAGCAGAAGGCGGCAGCGGATGTGAAGATTGCTGAAAACGATGGAGCAATCCAGCGCAGTCACGAGCGGATGAAGGAGCTTGACTCCGAGACCGCCTGTTCAGATGAAAAGCTGGATGCGGTCTGCGAACAGTACGCCGACTGCAAAGCTCTGACCTATGAGCTGACCCACGCATTCATTTCTGCGGTCTACATTTACGATCTTGACAACATAGAAATCGTCTGGAAGTTCAAGGACTTCCTCACTACATCAGAAGGAGAAGCCAAATGAAAGTATTTCTTTATATCCGCGTTGCCTGTGCGGATCAGCTTGCGGCAGCAGACCAGCGGGAAGAGCTGGAACGCTATGCGAAGGACAAAGGCTATGAGGTGGCTGCTGCTGTGGCGGCAGACGGCATCTCCGGCGTCCATACGGAAGGTATCATGAACTTCCTGCTGAACGAAGCCAAGCGTCAGGACATCGGTACGATCCTCACCCGCGACACCTCGCGAATCAGCCGGGACACTTCCTCTTTCATGAGGTTTGAGCGAAAGTTCCGGGAGAACGGCATCCGGTTCGAGTATCTGTCCAAGCCTGACAACGAGCTTCCGGTCACTCCGATGTTGGAGGCATTTGCGGCGGCGTATAAGAAGCGTCGCACAAAGAACGGCACAAGAGCGTAGAGAAAACGCAAGCCGTTCACGGGTGGTTGTCCACCTATGAACGGCTTGTAAATTCTCAAAAATTTTTTAGTCCCTACTTGACACAAGAAGACTTCTCGCGTTTGGGCCGCAATTTCGTGGAAACAGGCCAGTATCTGGAACAGGTGTTTCCGCTGTTCGGTGTAAGATTTATAGCCATCAACGATAACTATGACAGCCTGAACAGCCAGAGCCGTGACGGGATGCTGGTACCGATCAAGAGCATGATCAACGAAATGTACTCGAAAGACCTATCCCAGAAGATTCAGTCGTGCTTTCGCTCCAAGGAAGCACGGGGAGAAATCTATACGCTGGTTCCATTCGGCTACAAAAAGGATCAGAAGAATCATTTGGTTCTGGATGAGGAAGTCAGCGATGTGGTGATGCAGATTTTCTTCTGGAAGAAATCCGGCATGAAAGAGCGCGAGATTGCAAAGAAGCTGTCTGCGCAGGGAATCCCAACACCTTTTACGCGCCGCTGTCAGCTGGGATACCTGAAAAACACCTTGCGGGTAAAGGACCCCGCATGGCAGCCAGCTTTTGTGACAAAGGTGCTGGAAAATCCAATCTACACAGGAACCATGGTCTACAACCGTATTGCCTACGATGAAACATATCGGAAAATCGGGCAGAATCCACGGGAAAGCTGGCGGATGGTGCCGGACAGTCACCCGGCGATTATCAGCTGGGAATTGTTTGATCAAGTTTCCGCATTACGGGAAGCCGAGCAAGCAGTCAAGGAAGAGCGAAAAAAGTTGTGCAGACAGCGCAGAAAGAACAATCCGAACATCTTCAAAGGCAGAATCTTTTGCAAAAAGTGCGGAGAAAAATTGGTCTGTCATTGGCAAAGTGATGGTACGCTGTATTTTTACTGTGCATCTTGCCATGTTTCCATCTCAGAGAAAGACCTCTGGAACGGCATCAATCAGGAACTGCACCAGAGGTTAGAAGAACATAAGTACTTGAAAAAGATGATACAAAAGAATTCGGGGAAAAGCAACCTTGAAACGAAGAAAACGGCATTGAACCGTGAAATGGAACGGCTGTCGGGCAATATCGTTCGACTGGAATCACAGAAGCGCAGCGGCTATGAGCAGTATGTTCTCGGAAAACTTTCAAAAGAAAAATTTCTGGAACTGAGGCAGGTTTTGGAAAATGAAATCACAACACTGAAACAGACGAAAGCTGAAAAAGAGGAAGAACTGGCCGTTGTTCAAGAAGAATTGCAGCAGAAAAAGCAAATCGCAGGCAACACAGAGGTTCTTTTAACAGCAAATAATCTGCAGCAGTATGTAAAGAAAATTGAAGTGGATCACAAGAAAAATACTTACACGGAATTTGTGTTTTAACGAGGAGAACAGACGATGAAAGAGAAGATCTATGATGCCCAGACAGGAATGGAATATGTTTTGGTGGGTGATTATTATCTGCCAGCCTTGAAATTGCCACGGACCCGTCCGGTTGGCCGCTGGGGAATGCTGCACAAGGCGTACCTGAAACTGCGAAAACCAGCCTATTATCAGAGCCTGCTGCTGAGTGGAAAGCTGGATACTGTTTTGGCAAATGTGGAAGAGCAGGCAGTGGAACGATATGAGGTTTTGATCGAGCAGCTGAGCCAGCGGGAGGGCGTATCGGAAAAACTGAAAGAAGAAAATCAGATGGAGTGGGTATGCCGCATGAGCAATCTGGAAAATCGTGCAGCGGAAATTGTAAAGGCAGAGTTGATTTATCCGTTTGAAAGGCGGTGAGCAGCAGATGATCGGAACCTATTACCGGCTTTCTCTTGCGGACGAGGATGTGGGTGCTGATAAGGCTGAGAGCAACAGCATTCAGGGCCAGCGTGGACTGATAGAGGGGTACATCATGGCTCGCCCGGAACTGGCCGCGGGATTACCGCCTACCGCCATTATGACGAGGACGATGGTTATTCCGGCACATCCACAAGTCGCCCTGCGTTTCAGCGGCTGATTCAGGATGCACAGGACGGAAAGGTGAAAACGATTATCGTAAAGGACTTTTCCCGGTTTGCCCGCGATTATATCGAAGCAGGCGATTATATGGAGCGCATTTTTCCATTGCTGGGCGTTCGATTCATCTCTGTCAACGATGGGTATGACAGTGGGATGCAGGCCGGGAACGATGTACGCGGACTGGAAGTAGCCATCAAGAACATCATCAACGCATCCTACAGCCGGGATCTTTCTGCCAAAATCGCGGCAGCAGACCATGTGATGCAGAAAAAAGGAATGTATCTCGGAGGATACCGTCCATTTGGATTCCTGTCGGACCCGAACGACTGTCATAAGCTAATCCTCGACCCGGTAGCCAGTCGATATGTGCGGTTGATTTTTGAACTGGCATTGCAGGGCAACAGAACAGGCACCATCGCAAAAATCCTGAATGAAAAGCAGATCCCGACCCCGGCAGCGTATCATGTGGCGGAAAACCATGTGTACAGTGAGCAGAAAGCATGGGATCTGCAGCGCAGCCATTGGACAAGTGGAACGGTTTACCATGTTCTGAAAAATGAGAAGTATAAGGGAACTTATGTGGGCGCGAAATTCATTATGCCGGTTCCCTGTAAGCATCGGGTTCTACGCGCTCCTTTGGAACAGCAGGTACGTATTGAGGACAGCCATGCCGCCATTGTGACCCCGGAGGAATTTGAACAGGCACAAATGGTCATCATGCTGCAGCATGGAAAACACCAGGCCGGGAACTACACAAAACACCAGTATCCCTTGAAAGGCAAGGTCTACTGCGGCTACTGCCAGAAACTGATGAAATATCGTGTTCTCAAGAAACTTGGCCCCTCTTTTAACTGCAGATTCTCAGCGACAGCGGTGGACAGTCCCTGCAAGCGAATCCCAATCTCTGAGGAACTGCTGGAAGAGATTGTCCGAAACGCACTGACAGTGCAGATAAAGCAGGCGGAGCATATACTGGAAATCCTGCGCGAACGGGAACGCAAAGCGTTGATCTGCTTCTCCGCACTGGAACGGCAGGAAGAAAAGCTGAGTGCAGAAAAGGCAGAGATCGTAAAACAGCGCGTTGCACTGTATGAGCAGTATGCCGACGGAAATATAAGCAAGGAAGAATTCATCCGGCAGAGAGACGCCTACAGAGCGCAAGAAGATGAAAAGATGGAGCAGATTCAAAGGCTGCGTACCGAGAAAAATCGAATTTTCCAGCCTGTGAAGAAGGATGCCGATAATTTGCAGACTGTCGTAAGTGCCGTAGAAGAATCAGGCGATGTGATGCACTTATCGCAGAATGTGGTAGAAACCTTTATTGACCGCATCGAGGTTTTCAACGATGAGCGCGTGAAAATTCATTTTACATTTGAGGACACATTGAACAGCTATGAGGAAAAGTGATTGCAGCGACTTTTTGAACTAAGGTATATAGCGAGTTTTAGCATTTAAAAACGGAGGCCCACATAAACCACAGACAGCACCCAGGAGAATTCGAGGGTGCGTCTGCAGCTTATGCGGGCCGTTTTATTTTGTGCTTTTTACTGCGAAATAATGTTAAACTCCAAGGCTGACAAGAGTGGCCTTTAACTCTTTTGCCATGCGAATAATGACAGTCTGTTCAGTTTCATTACAGTCCAGCAGCAAGCGGTGAAATTCGGAGTTTGCAGAGGAAGAAGAATGTTCAAGACAGTCGAGCAAAAGCTCATCCGCGGAAACGGATAAGGTGTTGGCAATTTTGACAAGAACAGAAATGCTAGGGATTTTTGTTCCATTTTCGATACGGACAATGTGTTCACGGCTACAGTTGATTTTTGCGGCGAGGGCTTCCTGCGACAGATTTGATTTTGAACGGTAGAAGCTGATTCGTTTTCCAAGAGAAGTACAATTTACGGACATATAGTGATCTTCCTTTCAAATGCCCGCATAAGATACTTTAATTATTTGACTTATGGAGAAATGAATCAAGAGGAACCAAAGAGGCAATCTGCATAGAAGTCAGAATTTTTGTCTTTCCCTTCTAGCGGAGATGGCTTCTGAGGCTAAAATGTGACCCAGCAGGTCACATTTTAGGGAACAAGTGATCTGCTGGGTCACAGAAAAAATCATCTGATAAGCGTATAATAAAAGCATGAAATCAAGCTGCGAAAATAAAGTGGGGAAAACGAAATGGAACGGTTGCTGACACTGTATAGCGAAGTCCAATCAACGGATGTACGGTGGCTGTGGTATCCCTTTATCGCAATCGGAAAAATCACACTGCTGCAAGGTGATCCTGGCGATGGAAAATCAACCATGATGATGAATCTGATTGCGGAACTTTCAACAGGAGGTAAGACCCCGGACGGTTGTAAAATCGGTACACCGCAAAAAGTGATTTATCAGTGCTCCGAGGATGGCGTTTCGGATACGATAAAGCCCCGATTGGAACGCTGCGGGGCAGACTGCAGGAAGATTGCTTTCATCAATGAAGAGTTTTATAACGGCCTCACATTGGACGATGAGCGCATCCGTCAGGCAATCATTGAATTTCGGCCTCGATTGGTCGTGATTGATCCGATTCAGGCTTATCTTGGCAGCGACTCGGATTTGCAAATCGCAGGCAGAGCGCGGAAACTTATGCGCCGCCTTGGAATGTGGGCTGCGGGCTATGACTGCGCCATCGTTCTGATTGGACACCTCAACAAAAAAGAAGGCTCCAAAGGGCTGTACCGCAGCCTTGGCAGTATTGATGTTGTGGCAGCAGCACGAAGCGTCCTGCAGGTGGAGCGAGATACCGAGAATCCTGATATAAGAATCGTACATCAAATCAAAAACAGTCTTGCGCCTACGGCAGAAGACATCCGCTTTTCCATTTCTGCCGACAAGGGCTTTCGATGGCTGGAATGCAGGCCACAGCTTTTTGAAAAACAACAGCCGGACGCCGAACCTAAATTTGATACAGAGCAACAGAAAGCTGCCTACTGGATCAAGCATTTCCTTGAAAAAGGCGATATGAGCGCAAATGAAATTTATTGCCGTCTGGACAATGAGGGTGTCAGCAAACGAGTGGCGCGGATGGTAAAAACGGAAATGGGAATCCACTGCTACCAGAAGAAGCGGAGATGGTATTGGAGTGTTCAGCTGGAAGAAGGTGCTATGAATGGACCACAAGTATAAGGTTGGTGGCTATGTGAAACTTGCAAAACTGTGGGAACGCTCTAAGGATGCAGCGGTAGCCTATCACAGTTCCTACTATGCTGAAAAGTTTAGGGATGATGCGGATAAAAGGCTGGTTGGTGTCTATATTGACATCACAGGGAATAAGGAAATTTATAAACGCCCGGAAATGGTGCATCTGCTCAAAGATTGCAAAAAGGGTGCCGTCAATCTGATTTTTTCACAGACAAGGGCCTACCTTGCAGCGAATACCTGTGATTTCTGTTTTCTGCTGAAATATCTGTTTGATTTGCCGATGCGGGTGGACATTGTTACAGATGATGACGACCAGAGAATTGACACGATTCTTGATGTTGAGAATCAGCGTCAGAACCTGAAAGAATTGGCCGAAAAATACACATCAATCCGAAGGAAAGATTATCTTGAGTGGAGAATTCGACTGGAAGATGAAATGACAAAGGCTGAAGAAAAATGAACGTAGAACATATCCCAGCAGAAGATGTGGACATGCTGCCGTGTGGAGCAGACTGGCAGAGTAGGCATTTGGAGTCCGAAAAGAGAAAAGCTGAAATTCGGGACAGAATCCATAAGCAGGCAGAACAGGGCCAGAAAACGGCAAAAGACTACTTTCGTCCGGCGAAACCGACACCGTCGATTTACGACAGTGACCTGAAGCGTGTAGCGGTTTATGCCCGTGTCAGCACCTCTAGCGAAGAACAGATTTCTTCCATTGAAAACCAGACTCTATATTACACCAAAAAGATTGCAGAAACGGAAAACTGGAATTTGCAGGACATTTACAGCGATGAAGGAAAATCCGGCACTTCACTGCGGAAACGGGATGCGTTTAAGCGCATGATGCGGGATGCCAAAGACCAGAAGATGGATTTGATTATCTGTGCCAGCATTTCACGTTTTGCCCGGAATTTTTCGGATTGCATGACACAGATCGCAGCTTTGAAAACTATGCATCCTGCACATCCCATCGGTGTGTACTTTGAAACAGAGAATATCTACACGCTGAATCCAAGTAGCCAATACAGCCTTGACATTCAGGCGCTTCTGGCGGACTGGGAATCGGGCAATAAGAGCCGCCGCATGATCCTTTCGTATGACCAGCGCATTATGACAGGCCAGTACCCGGTGGCCGACCTGATGGGGTATCGGCATACCAAAGATGGACAGTTGGTAATTGAGCCGGAAGAAGCAAAGACGGTGCGTTTTATCTTTCTGGCGTTTATCTATGGTTATAACTGCGATCAAATTGCGGCAGTGCTGACGCAGAAGAAGCGTAGCACCCTGCGTGGCAAGCAGGAGTGGAATGGCATGATGGTGGCAAACATCATGAAAAATGAACGCCGCTGGGGTGATCTGGAAGCCCGGAAGAGCATCGTGGTGGACTACAAGCTGGGCAAGGTCACAAAGAATAATGGGAATCGCTGCTCTGCCTATGTTCCGGAACACCATGAAGCAATCGTTTCGCCGGAAATTGCACGGGCTGCACATCTGGTGGCATCCAGCAGGAAGAAGTGCGGTGTGCAGGATATTGTGGTGATCCAGCAGGGAACATTGAAAGGCTTTGTTGGCATCCATCCGAATTGGAGCGGCATCAGTGTTGAAAGCATCCGCAGCCTTTGCCTGAGCACCTATCTGCCGGAAGAGGTGATGAAACTGAACGATATAGCAGAGATGAGGGCTGGGGCAACACTGGAAAAGCCCCTTCGATCGGAATATATGACGATTTCAGGCACTTGCTTTATCAACCAGAGCAGCCCGGTTATGACGATTTCTAAAAATGGAATCCGTTTCAGCAAGGCCTGCCATAGCCGGTTGGACGACTGCGAGTATGTGGAACTGCTCTATCATCCGATTCTGCAGGTCGTGATTTTGCGAAAGAGCAATCACGGCTTTTCAACGACGATGCGCTGGAGAGATGACAATGACGTTCATAGTGCTTTTTCAGCCAGAGCATTTTCTGGACTGGTCTTCCAAACATTGAACTGGAAAAGGAATTGCCGCTATCAGTGCCGTGGTATCTGCCAGGAACGGGAAAACGCAAAATTCCTGCTCTTTGAGTTGGATGAGTCTCGGATTTTGATTGGGAAAAATCATTATGAACAGGCTGATGGATACTCGATGAACCTGGAATGCCGGCTGTATCGGCATAAGTGGGTTCAGGGCATTACGGCCCGTGATGTGATGGAATTCGGCCAAGTCGTAGAAAATCCCATGATTGGTGCAATTCCAAGCAGAAATGAAGTTCAACGTGAACTGGATGATCTTTTGATGTCGATGTAGGAGGAACTTATAGAATGGAAGAAAAAAGCAGGGCGCAGGAACTGAGCGTTCGGGAAATCTCCTTGATTCGTGAACTTGCACAGATACGGAAAGAACATAAAAGAGAGCTGGAGTACGAAAAGTTCGATGGCTATGAACTTCCGCCGCGCACCCAGTTTTCCATGCTGAATAAACCTGCAGTGAGCATAAAATATGGTGTTATGAAATTTAATATGGCGTGCATTCGGCTTTTTGAAGGAATCAAGTATGTCCTTCCGATTTTGCACCCCAATAAGAAGCGGCTTGCGTTGATTATGTGCCCGGAAGAGGACAGTGCGTCTGTTGAATGGGCACGACAGAAAGACGAAAACTGGGTGAATAAGGATATTACATCATTGGAATTTGTGGAAAATATCTTCAGGCTCATGAACTGGAATCGGGAATGCCGTTATAAAGTGCTTGGACGGGTGGCTAATTCAGATCAGGGTCTTTGTATGTTGTTTGATTTGGAAGAAGCAATCATGTTCACCCCGAAGCCACAGGAATATACGGACCCGCTTACTGGCGAAATGAAGAAAAAACAGATGAAATTCTTCCCGGATACTTATAGAAATCGCATCGGAAAATCTTATAATGACTACATTGCAGATCATCAGATGAACATGTTTGAGGATTTTATTGGATATCAGGGGTCAGCAGTATTGGATGAGCCAGTACGGGAGGAAGATTCATTTTCAAAAGAGTCGATGTCCCAAGAAAGCGAAATCTCTGAAAATATATTACTGCCGGATTTAGCAAAACAGTCTGAAAGTATAGAACAGCAGAGCGGTGAGATTGCTGAGAGAGGAATGCCAACATGAGTTCTGAGCGAATTATGAATTTGCTGGTGACGATTCCGGCGGAAAGTCGGAGAATGAATGTGGGGAAAGATGTTATCCGTATTCTTGGAAGTCCGGCCTATATCTGCATTTTGCAGAGGAAAGATCGGCAGTCTATTGCAATTACGCCATGTGCTGCCGAACATCCAATGTCCTTTAAGGTCCCGGACAGGCTGCTGACCGACGGACAGTGCCGGATGATGATTAACGGAATACAGTTCATTCAGGCGTTGCTGGAGGCAAATGGTCTGGCAGCAGGAAAAGACCATCAGTTTAAAGGACGGTATGATGCCGAGAAAAATGCAGTTATCATTTCGCTTGAAAAAGATGAACAAAGTGCCCTCTCGCCTCAAAAGTGTACAACTTGACATCACGTCCACTTGGTCGTATAATACGTCCAAATGGACGTGATGAAGGGAGCCGATATTATGCGTGCCGGAATTTTAGATGGCTTTCAAACGATAATTCCAACAGCGGCAGCCGTCTTATTGAAAAAACGACAAATGTTAAGGATGACGCAACAAGAGATTGCTGATCGCGCAAAAATAACGTTGCGTCAATATCAAAGGTTGGAATCTGGGGAAAGAAGTATTTTGACCTGTTCTTTTGGCTTGGCGTGTCGAGTAATTGAAGCTCTTGATATGGATGTTTCTAAATTCTATCATGGTGACTATTACCTTGAAGAAGAAGTGAAGACAATGAGAGGCAAAGGGATTGCCAGCAGAAAAAAGTCATCGATTTAAAGGACGGCATGATGTCAAGAAAGAGCAATATGGACAAATCTATGTTGAAAAGTTTACATCTGCCAGCTTGATATGCACGGCGTTTTATGGTAAGATGAAAGTACAATAGGGAGATTATGAAGCTCGGAGAGAGACGGTGAGGCCGATGGAAGATAACAGGATGGTTAGTTTCTCACTGGGAGGAATGGCCTTTGAATACGATGATAATAAAAATCAGATAAATATTAAAAAACACGGAATTTCATTTAAGAGTGCAGCGCGTATCTTCTTTGACTATGACCGAATCGAGTTTTATGATGAGGATCATAGCTATGACGAAGATCGATATAACACCATAGGCGATACTTCTGCTGGACGGATTTCTCAAAAAACAGAGGGTGCATTGATTGGCAATATAGACCAGTTCATCGGAAAGGTGAATGAAATACTATTTGTTGTATATACTGAACGAGTAAGAATTGAAGAAAGCGGTACAAAAACAGATGTGACAAGATTGATTTCGGCACGAATGGCTACCGAATTTGAAAGGGGGCTTTATTATGGTAAAAACGAGTGAAATGTCTATGGAACTGAAACAGGAACTTGCATTTACAAAAGAAGAACTCGCAGAACTGGAAGCGGCAAAGAAAATGCCAATCACGTTTGATGCGGATTGCCCTGAAACCACACCTGAGCGGGCGGTTAAATTTAGAAGAGTTAATCCGCCGCGTAACAGAATGGATGCCCATGGAGCATAATCATAATCAAGAAAAGAACGTATAGAGCACAAGTAAGCCCTACAAGGCTCAGATCGGTTCGGAACCGACTGAAACCCTTGTAGGGCTTATTTTTTTGTAAATTTTTTTTTGTTCCTTGCTTGACAACCGCATAGGGTCAACCAAGAAAACCTACGATAACTAAAGGGTTTTGACGGCTTGAGTTGTCCTTCAAATATTTTATTTGTTGAAAAACTGCAAGATGCGGAAAATCTGGGGTTATATGTAGGAGGCTTTTGGAAGCTCTGTTTTGACCCACAAAAAGGAGCAGCAAATAAAGATTGAAGGAGAGTTCAAGCCTACGGTGGATTGTCTTTGTGCGACCCGCCGTAGGTTTGTTTTGTCCATAAGGGAATGGGTGCAACATTAGCGATAAAAATGTGAGGATGGAATAGAGTAATGGATTCAAAGAAATACAGCATGTCCCAAGAAAGCGAAATCTCTGAAAATATATTACTGCCGGATTTAGCAAAACAGTCTGAAAGTATAGAACAGCAGAGCGGTGAGATTGCTGAGAGAGGAATGCCAACATGAGTTCTGAGCGAATTATGAATTTGCTGGTGACGATTCCGGCGGAAAGTCGGAGAATGAATGTGGGGAAAGATGTTATCCGTATTCTTGGAAGTCCGGCCTATATCTGCATTTTGCAGAGGAAAGATCGGCAGTCTATTGCAATTACGCCATGTGCTGCCGAACATCCAATGTCCTTTAAGGTCCCGGACAGGCTGCTGACCGACGGACAGTGCCGGATGATGATTAACGGAATACAGTTCATTCAGGCGTTGCTGGAGGCAAATGGTCTGGCAGCAGGAAAAGACCATCAGTTTAAAGGACGGTATGATGCCGAGAAAAATGCAGTTATCATTTCGCTTGAAAAAGATGAACAAAGTGCCCTCTCGCCTCAAAAGTGTACAACTTGACATCACGTCCACTTGGTCGTATAATACGTCCAAATGGACGTGATGAAGGGAGCCGATATTATGCGTGCCGGAATTTTAGATGGCTTTCAAACGATAATTCCAACAGCGGCAGCCGTCTTATTGAAAAAACGACAAATGTTAAGGATGACGCAACAAGAGATTGCTGATCGCGCAAAAATAACGTTGCGTCAATATCAAAGGTTGGAATCTGGGGAAAGAAGTATTTTGACCTGTTCTTTTGGCTTGGCGTGTCGAGTAATTGAAGCTCTTGATATGGATGTTTCTAAATTCTATCATGGTGACTATTACCTTGAAAAATTGAAAACTATTGAAGGTAAATGATTTGGTGACAGGGGAAAACATCAATTTAAATGACGGCATGATGCCGAAAAAAGAGCAATATAAAAAGAATTATCCCGTGGAAACAGGGAAGATAATGCGTGAAAAGTATGAAAATGGATTGATTCGGAATGAACATGAATTTAAGGAGGTGCTGAATAATGTGCTATTTAGTAGCAAAAGATCGTAATGCACATGGTTGTTTTGCTCTAAAAACGACGCATGGGAAGCATCTGGTGGAATTAAAAAGAGAATTGAACAAAGAGGTTGGATATAAGGGAGTACAGCTTGTAACAATCAGCAGGCCAACAGCGTATGGTGAGTATGCGCCTTACCACTTTGTGGATACAGAACAGGAATTTCAGACTCTTGTAAAGGGGCTTCGTCCATAAAAATGCTGTACGTGGGAGCAGTGTATTTCAGTTCAGGCGATTGGTGTGTGCTGGAATAATACCATCTGTAGTCAGGTTAAGCCCCCGAATTATGAATAAGAAGATAAGCCCTACAAGGCTCAAATTGGTGTAAGAACCGATTGAAAGCCTTGTAGGGCTTTTTT
>OHFG01001066.1_pt1 | contig 14576 bp, 12 predicted proteins | sample 1567411 | NCBI WGS metagenome assembly OHFG01 (sample SAMEA3879563, study PRJEB24766) | human gut metagenome | biome: human-associated habitat; feature: feces | place: USA | collected 1985/1987
GGAGGTGGTGTTGAATGAGCAATAAACCAGCACTACTTTCAACTGTTCCTTTTTCTTCATTTTCCCAATGGGATGTGAAACAGTTCTTTTTTGCAAAGATACTTTCAAAATATCCCGTGGAGGAATTAGGAAAACATTTAATTCATCAAACAGAAAAAATACAACTATCTGATGAGCCTACCAAAGAATTCACCATATTAGGCGTGTCAAATAAAATCGGTATGTTTGATGCTTCTACTGAAAAAGGAAGCAAAATTAAACAAAAGTACCATGTTGTAAAAGATAATTGGTTAGCCTACAACCCATATCGAATTAATGTAGGTTCAATAGGAATAAAAACACCTAATTTGAAAGGTAGGTATATAAGTCCTGCATATGTTGTTTTTAGTTGTAAGGATACTATTCTACCTGAATATTTGTGGCTGATGATGAAAAGTGATTTCTTCAATAAGCTTATCAAGGATTCGACAACTGGTTCAGTTAGACAAACATTGCATTTTGAAAAACTTGCATCTATAAAAGCACCTATACCTTCTGTGACCGTGCAACAACAGATTCTCGACGCATATCATGCTAAACTTGATGAAGCAGATGAAAATATCAGGAAGGGTAATAATTATAGCGATGGATTGTTATTAAGTGTTCAAGCTGATGTTTCAGATTTAAAAAACAAAACAACTAAAAATACTGCTAGTTCGTCAATCTTGCAAATTATCCCTTTCACATCTACTATAAGGTGGGAAGTTGACTATATACAAAAGAAAGGACGATTAGAGACCATATACAATAGTTTTAAGTATCAGGAATATTGTATTAACGATTTGCAAAAGGAATCACTATTTGGACTTTCAGTGAAGGCTTCTTTAGATAAGAAAAATGGTATGATTCCTGTATTAAGGATGTCGAATGTGATTAATGGAGAACTCGATTTTTCAACATTAAAATATTTGCCTGCAGATTGTGCATCAACTGAAAAAGAGCCTCAAAAGTGGATTTTACGTAAAGGAGATTTCTTAATAACGAGAACTAATGGTAGCAAAGATTTGATAGGAAAAGCCGCTATTTTTAACAGTGACGAAACATATACGTATGCATCTTATCTCATCAGATATCGTTTTGACACAACTATTGTGTTACCTGAGTATGTAAATATTTTATTTATGACACCTCTTGTTCGAGAACAAATTGCAGTTATGCGAAGACAAGGAGGGGGACAATATAACTTGAATAGTGACGAAATTGGAGCTATCCGCCTTCCAGTTCCCTCTATACCAATTCAGAAACAAATAATAAAGAAATTCTTTGATGCAAAAGATGAAGCCCAAATATATTATGATGCAGCCACTAAATGTCAAATCGAGGCAGCCGTAGATTTCGAAAAAGAAATATTCTCTTAAACTAAAAAAGCCACAATCCCGGTAGTCTCCCTACCAACAATTGTGGCTTTTTATGTTCAAAGTTTTGTATGTGTGCCATCGCTTAGTAGTCCCTTACTACTAAGGATTTCTCCCCCACACCTTTGCCTTTATCCAGATTCCGCCCATGAGCCTTAGTAATCGAAACCGTAGTAATTCCAAGGCTTTCTGCCATATTCTTGTTGATTGTCAAGTAAAATTGACCCACTTTTACGTTTAATTCGTAAGCGCTTAATTTTTAAGTATGAATAGGGTAGAGGGAGAATAATTATCTCGCCCCTCCCATTGAACCGTACGTACGGTAAGCGCTTAAATGGTTCTTTCCGTTATTGGTTGAAATTAATGTATTGAAGTTATATAATATATTCAAAATATATTTACTAGGAAGGTTATCTGTATGGACGAATTTATTAAGTTACTTGACCCAGCCTATGAACTAATACAATATCGCATAAAAGAAAATAAAGTGATTTTTCATATTGCATCAACAATAACTGAATTAGAATGTCCGTTTTGTGGAAGCAAAACATCTAAAGTTCATTCTATTTATCAAAGAGAAATTCAAGATCTTCCTATGCAAGGAAAAAAGGTCATCCTGTTAGTCGATACCAGGAAAATGCGATGTATGAATCCGGACTGTTCTCACAAAACTTTTTCAGAGAAACATCCATTTGTGACTGCTAAATCGAAAAAAACGAACCGGTTAATCCAAAATATTTTATATACATCATCCCAGCTAAGCTCGTTGAATGCTTCTAAACTTTTAAAAAGTGAAAATATTACAGTTTGTAAAAGCAGCATCTGCGATCTGCTTAAAAAAAATGCCATCCATTGTGGATAAATCTTCTGTAAAAATGATATGTGTGGATGATTTTGCGCTCCGTAAAAGATTCTCTTATGGAACAGTTATGATAAATTTAGAGAGTCATCGAATTATTGATATGATTCCGTCAAGAGACACAAATGATGTCTGCAACTGGTTGAAAACGTTTCACAATATCGAAGTTATTTCAAGGGATGGAGCCATTACATACGCATCCGCTGCTACAAATTCTCATCCTGATGTCATACAGATTAGTGACCGTTTTCACTTGATAAAGGGACTTTCGGAAGTTATCTGTAAATATATATTTCGTGAGTTTCCTGCAAGGGTTGAAATACCATTAACAGAAAGCATTACGGATGAAATGAAAGCATTATATAACACTGCAAACCGGTCATTGCGTATAAAATTCGCCCATGAAAAACGCAGGGAAGGACTGACCATATCGGATATAGCGTTATTGCTACATTCTTCGCCTAAAACAATCCAAAAATATCTTGCTATTCCAGAAGACCAAGTTCCTAAAAGCAAGGAAATTGCCAGGGAACGGCAACATCAGCTGGCAGTAAAACAAAAAGAACAGGAAATAGAAGAAGCAAGACAGATGGCCTTGGCGGGATATCCCATTGAGCAGATTGCCACTCTAATGCATCATCCCTATAAAACCATACAAAATTATTTAAATCCTGATTTTTCAATTACGAATGGACACTATAATGTTCGAATTCCAGGGAAATTAGCTCCATATGAAAGGGAAGTAATAGAACTCAGAAGCAAAGGATTAACTTACCCTAAAATACATGATATTATTTGTAAAAAGGGATATACAGGCAGTGTAGCTTCGTTACGAATGTTTATGCAAAAAGAAAGAACACGAATGTATGAACAGAACGAAACAGAGAAGCCGCATTCTGAATATGTGCAAAGAAAATCCTTATGCCAGTTGGTTTATAAAAAACTCGAGGATATCGGTACAATCACAGCCAAACAGTATCAGGAAGTATTAAAAAAATATCCTTTATTAAGTGAGCTGTATGCATTAACCAAAGAGTTTTGTAATGTCCTATTTTCTAATAATCCTGCAAAATTAGATGAATGGATCAATGAAGCACAAAAATACGATATCCCTGAACTTCAAACATTTATAAATGGCATAAAAAAGGACTTAACTGCTGTAAAAAATGGAATTATATATTCGTATAATAATGGCTTAGCAGAAGGCAGTGTAAATAAAATCAAAGTTATAAAACGAATAATGTATGGGCGAAACAGTTTTGAATTATTGAAAGCGAAAGTGCTATTCGGAGAACTCTTTCACGTTAAATTCAACTAAGCACGGAAAGAACCAATTAAGCGCTTACTTTAGATGTGTTCATAAATGAGGGAACTCAAAATATATCGTGTCCACGGTTATGGGTACATTATAGGGATCATGGCGTTTTTGCAGGGAAAAGTGGAAGATACAGAATGAAGGACTAGAAAAACTGGATTTGAGTGAGAAAATTTCAGGAAGTTAAGGATTTCTTAGTGTTGTACATAATGATGCTATGTGGTACAATAATTGTAATTTCAAAACCATGATCTCGGAATAAGAGTTTTATCAGAAAAGCGCATATGCTGTGACATGGGGATTATATTTTACGAAGAACATGATTATACGAGTAGGAGGTTTGGACATGAAAAAAGCATTGATAGTTGGATTGAATAAGTATCCAGGGTGTGCGTTAGATTGGTGTGATAATGATGCGGTGGCAATGAAAAGTTTAATTGAATCCAATGGGGATGGATCACCGAATTTTGAGGTGGTTCCAATTACCGGTAGCTGTAGCAAAGATGCGTTATTCAATGCTATTAAAAAATTATTTTCAGATGATGCGGATATTGCACTTCTCTATTTTTCGGGGCATGGAGCTGATGCAGATGGTGGATATCTATGCACAACAGATTTTACGGATAAAAATTTAGGCGTGAAAATGACAGATATATTACAACTTGCTAATAATTCTCGATGCAAAAACAAAGTAATTATTTTAGATTGTTGTTTTTCAGCAAAAATGGGAGAATCGATACTCGTAAATAATAATTCTGTCCTTGGAGAAGGGGTAACTATTATTGCAGCAAGCCAAAGTTGGCAGACGTCTGCTGAAAGTGATGAGAAACAACATGGTGTGTTTACCGAATTATTAATTCAAGGATTAAAGGGTGGTGCAGCGGATATTGGCGGAAGCATTACCCCGGCAAGTTTATACTCATTTGTAGATCAATCATTAGGAGCATGGCAGCAAAGACCTGTTTTTAAGACAAATATTTCCCAGTTTTTACCATTACGCATTATATCAGCAAAAGTGCCAAAGTCAATACTAAGAAAGTTAAGTGTGTATTTTAAAAATCCTACAGATGAGTTCAAATTAGATTCTTCATATGAGTATACTAATGCATTAGAAGTGGAGCATCAAGTAGTAGAACCATATGCTGATTCAGCACATGTAGCGATATTTAAGGACTTACAACTATTTGAAAGTGTAGGATTAGTTGAACCAGTTGGAACAGAACATATGTATTTTGCTGCAATGGAAAATAAAGCGTGTAAGTTGACGGCATTAGGATTGCATTACTGGAGATTGTCTAAAGATAGACGATTCTGAGACTGTAAAAATATTGATATGGGGGAAAATAAAGATGATTAATGTATTTATACCGCATCGTTGGAATAATGATGATTATTCTGAAATTAGTTCACTTTTGGATAGAACAAAATTTGTAGTGAGAGATTACTCGGTTCAGAGTAGTTCTCCATTTGATAGTATAGATAGACGATATAATGTCGATCCGAAAATTCAAAAACAAATAAAGCACGCCAGTGTAGTAGTATGTTCGAATCGACCAGCAAATAATTATGGTATGTCTATTGACGAGATACGCTTTGCGATTGATATAGGAAAACCTGTGGCTGCTGTAAGAATCACTGATAGTACAAGTTCACAAATTGCAAATCTGAATATTCCAGTAATTTCTAAACGAAAAGATTCATTAGAAGCATGGATTTATTTGAATGTGTGAGACATTGTTTTGATTAAAGAAATCATGTTGGAGGTAAGAGAAAGTGAAAATATTTATTTCACATAAACAAGAAGATGCATTAGCGGCAAATCAGATGGCAACTCAATTAAGAGAAATGAAGGTTGACTATTATCTTGATTTGCTTGATTCATCCGTAGTACAAAGTGGAAAAGAGCTTACAAATCATATAAGAAGAAATCTCAATAACTGTACAGATATTATTGTTATTATGTCAAAACTTACACGTTTTTCACAGTGGGTACCGTTTGAAGTTGGGATGGCAGCACAAATAGATATGCCAACAGCTACTTTTTTACAGGAAGATGTATCATTACCTGACTTTTTACAGTACTGGCCCCGACTGAAAAAAGTATCTGATATTAAGAAATATGTTTATGCAAGAAATTATGTTGATCAAGAATATGAACAATATCGTTCAATATTTGAATCAGCTACTTATCAGAAGCCAAAAACTGAGAGATTCTATGAAGTTTTAAAACAACGCCTGGAATAATAGTCATAATTCTGATAGTGACTGTTTGGTTTCAAAATAATAATTTTTATACACGAAAAGGAGAATACATATGGCTTCAGAGAAGGAGAACTTTAAAAGTTCAAGTAATGAAAAAATAAGGGCGATTGACTTTTCATTGCAAGCAAGTGCAACAAAACCGTTTGATATTACTCGGATGATGGGAAAATCCTCTGAAGATAATCAGACTGATGCTTCTGACACGCCATCTGAACAGGAAGGTAACTAGAGTTGGAAACCATTTCACAAATTCTTGAGAATCTTCCATTGTTGTTACAATATTATCTGCCAGGATTTTGGACTATAACTGTATTTAAGTATTTTTGCTCTAAGGAATTAGAAAAAGGGTCACAAACTATAATGTCATGTGTTATAAGCTATGTGCTGTTGGCAAATTTAGATTTGCTAGCTAATATACCCTTATTTGACTTTGTTCAGAATTCTGTATGGAAAAAATCTGGGATGGCTGTAATCGTTGGAACTGTATTGGCACTTGCTTTCTCTTGGATTTTTAATTCTAGATGGTTTTCATGGATAATGGTAAAAATGTTTCATAAAACACCAAATGATAATATTTGGCGAGATATATTGGACTTAAGCAATGGTTCAAATCTAAAATTGTATATTCGTGAGGCTGATTATTATGTAATAGGTCATCATCGAAACATTGAAGAAAAAGGTGATGATTCATGGATTGTATTAACTGGATTTATTAAATGTGGAAAAGCAAATAATAAAGAAATAGAAAGCCATGAGGAAAGTAATAATGATATGATTGCCATTCGATTAGCGGATGTAGAGTACGTAGAAATTTATGACTGATTAATAGGGTCTTTTGAAAATATAAAATGCCAAATAAATCAAGGTACATATTGAGATCAGCCCCACGTACAGAGTGTATTGGAGTCAGATTTTATAAAGAATGAATAAAAATGAATCAGTTCTAAAAGTTGTATAAAAGAAATATAAACTCTCTTGTTGAGTCGCGACATTGATGGAGTAATCCTGAAATGTAAGAATAAATGGAAAAGCAATAATGCTTGTAATACTGATTTTTGGGACGAGTAGTAATAAAAGCCTTTGAATAGTAACGTTTTGAGACATTTACAAATGAAATAGAAAATAAATAGTAGAGAAAGATGATAATTAGTGGTAAAATAAATGCAACTTAGTTGCTCGTAATGAGAATGGAAATTAATTTACGATGTGAACCTTTGAAAGAATTTTTATAGATTGCGGATTTGAAACTGGTTTATGCGTTTACCCCTGAGAGTTAATTTTATAGAAGTTTACATATCAATATTTGATGAAGTTTTTTATAAATATAAAATAATGTATGAAGAGGACATAATCCGGTTAATTAACCTGAATTATTCACGGAACAGTATCTGAATTGATAACAGTACCATGAATCTGAAAATTGATCCATGCAGCCATAACATCACTCAATTAACCCGTCAAAAGGGTATAAAATCCCTATGGCACAGTTCTGAGCAATTGTTAAACTGTCAAGGTTCGTTAATAGTTGCTATTCCAGCTGTACATTCAGCTTGCCGATATTTGAAAGTGTCTCATAGAATTCATTCTTATAAGGGCAGCTGCTACACAGCTTGAATGTGATATATCTTGCTGAATGAACTACTTTTGCAGCAATCTTCAGCAGTTTTAAACGGACGGTATCAATGCGTTGTTTTCGCATGTTTGCTGATAACGCCAATCGTCTAAACCAATTAAATATGTTATAAGCAAGAGCGTGTACCTGAAGCCTGTTTGCATTTACGATTCTGGTATGACTGTTTACGGAAGCAAAATCAAAGCCGGATTTACTTTCTTTGATGAAGTTCTCCATCAATCCTCTTTTGTAGTAAAATTTGATGAGATACTCTGGTGAGGAATCCATGTTTGTGACAACAAAGGTGTACATGTAAACCATCTGGTTTTCCGGCTTTTCAACCTTGCATACCACACGCCGTTCGTAAGGCCATGACTTTGCTTTGTACATGAATTCGCCATAAACTACCGCATAATCCACTTTGTTATTTCTGGTGATTTCATCAAACTCATTCACAAGATAGGATGCCTTTTCACGGAGAATACCATTCTCTTTTAACCGGATCACATAGCTTGTACCATTTTCCTCGCACTGCTTATAAAGAACAGGCGTAGCGAAACCGCTGTCACCACGAAGCAGGATTGGAACTTCAGGATAATCATTCAGGTATTCATCCAGTATCGGCTGCAAAAAGTCGACCACTCCGGTACAGGAATACTGAGTTCCATCACGAAGCTGTATTTTTATCAGGTCTCCGGTCATTCCATCATAACAGACAAGTGGATGATAACCATTGCTCTGATAGTGAAAGTTAAAGGCTCTGCCTTCCTGCCTGCCGTATGCATCAAGAAGAGTGGAATCCAGATCCAGAATAACAGCCTGTGGCATCTGAATACTGTAAATTTTCCTCCGAAGTACTCTGGCAATCGCAAGGAACTGGTTTAAAGTGTCTTCATCCATACGGTTAAAGAATCTTGATACCGTAGGCTGTGATGCAAGCGCATCTTTTTCAAGTACAGACTTGAATACAGGATCATTTGTCAGTTCATCAGAGGCATCATCCTCGAAATAACCGGCAATAATCATATATATCATTTGGAGCAGGTTTTTTGGATCCGAATGATATCGGAATAAAGCAGGATCATTGGTTTTAAACGCTTTTTCTAAAAGCGTATCAATACCAAGTTTGCTTATGAATTCTTTGATAAGAAGCAAGCCTGCATCGGATGAGAGATCTCCTCCATCAAAATTTATTTTAATCTGTCTATTGCTTTCTAAGGCTAAGGTGTTTACAATACTCATAAAGGGCTCCTTTGTTTGGGATTGTTAAGACTTTGAACACCTTAATTTTACCACAAATGGATGCTCTTTTTTCATTCATCTGATAGGTGAAAAGCAATATTCAGTTAAAATATAGAAACTATGTGGTTTTCAGCCACTTTCACGACTGTGCCGTGAATAATCTAGGTTAAATATTTTGTCCAAAAAGAAAGAAAATGCGGCGGTGACAGTTTATACACTGCAACGGACAAAATTATCTCAAACAGATGTAGATAACTTTAATGCACAGTATCCTAAACTGGATGTGAAGTACACAAGAGCATTTCATGATCGTTTTTTAATTCTTGATAAAACGAAAGCATATCATGTTGGTGCGTCTTTGAAGGATGCAGGTAAAAAATGTTTTGGAATTAATCTGATTGAAGATGCAGGTATTGTAAGAGATATTTTACAGAGATTGGAATTGGAAACAGAAGAATAGAAAAATAAGTTATGCAGAGAAAGGAGTGAGCCATAGAAAGGTGGCTTGCGTCTTTTTCTGTCTGGAAAGGAAGTGGGGCGTGCAGATTGTGGAAATGATTTTTCAGACACGCTCTAGGGGCAAAAGATATTTTGCCCCTACCTGATATGCCAGATAATCATCTGTCATTGCATACCTGGAATATGTAAAACTTCAGATAGTAAGACTCATCTGCCGCCCACAGGATCGGATGATCCGGTGCCTGTGTCCTGTATTCTACCTGGCGAAGTCTTTTATGTACATTCTTTGCTGCCTGTCCGATGGTTTTGGTAAATAATTCATAGTCCATAAAATGAGAACAGGAACAGGTTGCCAGAAATCCGCCGTCTTTTACCAGTTTCATGGCACGCAGATTAATCTCTCTGTATCCTTTTACTGCATTTTTAATGGAATTTCTGGACTTGGTAAATGCAGGAGGATCAAGAATTACAACATCAAATTTCTCACCTTTCTCTTCCAGCTCAGGGAGCAGTTCAAAAACATCCTCGCAAATAAATTTCACATTGTCGGATAAACCGTTCAATGCCGCATTAGCTGTTGCCTGATCTACTGCCAGCTGGGAGGCGTCCACGCCGGTTACGCTCGCAGCTCCTGCAATTCCGGCATTGAGTGCAAAGGAACCTGTATGTGTAAAGCAATCCAGAACTTTCGCATTCTTACAGAGCTTCTGAATTGCAAGCCTGTTATATTTCTGATCCAGGAAAAATCCTGTCTTCTGCCCGTCCTTTACATCAACTTCATATTTTACGCCATTTTCTTCAATCTGCACAAGTGTTGGAAACTCTGGTCCTATAAAACCCTTAACCATTTCCATTCCTTCCTGTTTGCGCACCTTCACATCGCTTCTTTCGTAAACACCGCGAATAGTGATCCCATCTTCTGCCAGGACTTTCCTGAGGAGTTCTACGATTGTTTCTTTAAAACGATCGATCCCCAGAGCCAGTGACTGAACTACCAGTACATCCGAAAATTTATCCACCACAATTCCCGGAAGGAAATCTGCCTCTGCAAAAATCAGACGACAGCATCCTGTATCTACCACTTTCTTACGATATTCCCATGCATCACGTACACGCTTCTCCAAAAGTTCTTCATTAATATCAACATTTTCATCTCTGGTCATAAGACGTACCGTAATCTTAGAATTAGTATTAATGAACCCTCTTCCCATAGGATATCCGTCAAAATCATGGACAAGTACAATATCACCGTTCTCGAAATTTCCCATGACTGTATCTATCTCATTATCAAAAATCCACATTCCGCCGGATTTCAGAAGTCTTCCCTCTCCCTTTTTCAGAGTTACTACTGCCATTCCCATTCGTATTTCTCCTTGTATTTTTATGTTTATCTTTTGTCAATTATATGACTCTGTTTTCTATAGCAGCCCTCATAAATAAGTTACTGTTCACTCCGTTCCCAGCAACACGCTTCGCGATGCAGGAAATATGAACCTCCTTGTGCAATGCCCAAGGAGTATCGTTTGCTTCGCAAACTTAATTTATGCTAATCGCATAAATTCGCGCAGTATGTCTCGGTTTTTCTGTGACCTTCGCTCACCAAAAACACCTCGCGAGATATTACCAGTGAACAGTAACATAAATAATGCATTTAAGACAGTTTCAGATTTCACACTCTGATGGGCCGGATTAAGATTCATTATTTACGAGGATTGCTATAATCACATCATTTTATCACATTCATCTCATTTTTTCCATACATAACAAAAAGCAGCCGGCAAAATCACAAAAATTTCACCAACTGCTTTCCATTACTATTATTGTTTGCTGCTTTTCACAACCTGTGCAGGGGACTTCCCTGATTCGGTTAAATCCTTAAGAAGGATACATCTTGGCAGACCTCCGTAACAGAGTGCCGTTCTCTTAACTTCATATCCATGGATTTCCATATTATGTCTGCTGAACTGATTATCCGGATGTATGGTGCACATCAGATAATAATATTGGTCTGTATCCAGCAATCTCTCCGCTTCTTCCAGCATATACCCCTGCAGCCCGTTTCCCCTGTATGCACAACACACAACTGCCGAATCCATGACTGCAACATGGGAAAGCTGTTCCTCATCAAAATCAAGATAAGTTCCCAGATTATCTTCCCTGTTTTCAGGATATTTAATAATGAAGAAACCCGCAACAGAACCATCTGCTGTCTGTGCCACGATCACAAAACCCTGTTCTTCTATATGTGTCCTGACATATTCCTCATCATCAGATACAAACCAGTCCGGATGCTCTTTATCATTCTTCGCTTCATGCATAACAGCCATGATCTCATCCACATCTGTCATCTCTGCTTTTCGTATCCTGAACAATACCTTTGCAGAACCATCCTTATTCTCTGAAATCTGCATGATGCTTTGATCATTCTGCATTTTCCTCGCCACCTGCAGTCTCTGTGGAATCTGCATCCGTTGTATCATAAGTCTCTGTGCTTTCTCCGTAGAGTTTCTCAAAGAACTTCATTGTTTCATTATATAAGGTCTGTCTGTCATCATCTGAAAGATCTCCAAGTTCCGGACTTGCCTGTGCATCTGCACTTAATCCGAAGATTTCCTTCATGGACTTATCTACCATATTGAGCTCTGTGCTCATGTAAGTTTCAGTTCCATCTGCCTGATAAGAATCTGTACCTTCTGTAAGAACTTTCAGATATGCCTTCTCCACATTCTTAGCAAGAGTTGCACCATTTTCAGCATCAAGAGTTACGGAAGCTGTTGCTGTTTCATCTTCCATAGCTGTTGTAAGAGCAGTGGTATCGCCTTCATATTCTCCCTTGCAGAAATTCTCAGCTTTATCAAACATGGTCTTCTGATCTTCTGTCAGTGCAGAAGTATCCAATTCATCTGATGTAGTATCATTTTCTGTATCATCTGTTCCTTCATCGGAGTCTGTATCACCTTCATCTGTATTTCCAAGCGTACTGTCATCCGTAGTTTCATCACCATCCGGCTCCTGCGGTTCCTCTGTTTCGCTGAGGTCTCCGTCACTCTGATCGTCCCCGTCGTCCTCAATCAGACCTGAATCCTCCTCCAGCGATGGATTCTCTGTGGAACTCTCTACTATATCTCCGCCTAAAGCACTGTTATCCACATTATTCAGGATATCATCACCATCTGCTGGATCACCTGCATTTACAGTGTCATCCTTTTCATCATCAATATCACCAAGCTCATCATTATCACCGGATGTATTCTGTTCTACCTGCTCCAGTGTTGCTTTTACATCATCATAATTGTACTCCTGCTGCGCAATCTGTTTCAGAAGCTCTACGATCTTATTAATCTGGTCAGAATCCAGATTTACATTATTCTGCTGAGCAACATTTACTACGATATTATAGATATCATCCACATTCTGGACATTATCTTTGATAACCTGTATCTTCGAGTTATTCATAACAGTAGTTGCATCATTCTTTCCAACCTCATCAGCCAGATTTCCTGTCACTACCATTTCCTCTGTAGCAAGTTCTTTCTTCGTGCTGTCAAGCTGCTCCCCTGTAGCTGTCTCGTACGCCATCTGAATACCTGTAAGCGCTCCGGTGCCGGATACCTCAAACGGGCAGGCGGCTACAACTTCACAGTTCTTGACACCTGATGTGGAAAGTGACGTTGCGATCATGTTACATGTTACCCAGTTAAGGTTGGCTGTTCTTACTTTGATACCGCCTGACTGAGTCGGCTTTACATATGCACAGCTCACTGTTCTGGTTCCGATCTGCTCTAACGGTACATAAGCACTCAGATGATCTCTCTCATCCTGATTAGTGATAGTGAGAATCTGTACCTGGTTACTGTCTACATTAAAATATTTCATCATTGTATTCTTCTGGTCCTGAGTAAGATCAGCTCCCAGCGTCACAACCTTCACTGAATCTGCCATTGTCGGTACAGCAGTTCCTGAAAGTACCAGACATGCACTGCATAAAAGTGCTGCTGCTGTTTTTACTTTTTTCATAATAGAAACCTCCCTGATATGTTATTTAAATTATTCAGGCGGATAATCATTTCATGCCTGTTCATTAATAGTAGTATTATAACACGTTTGAGTTGAGATTTGTAATTATTATTTATATCATTCCCAGTCCTTCCAGCAGGATTTTTGTACCTGTGAGGATAAGGATAATACCTCCGCATAATTCCGCTTTGGATTTGTATTTCATTCCAAAAAGACTGCCTATCTTTACCCCTGCTGCTGAACAGACAAAGGTGATCACACCGATAAAGGATACTGCTGATACGATCTCTACTTTCAGAAAAGCAAATGTCACTCCCACTGCCAGTGCATCAATACTGGTAGCCACTGCAAGGATGAACATGGATTTTATATCCATATCCGCATTTACATGTTCTTCCTCTTTCGATTCTTTGATCATGCCGGCACCAATGAACACCAGAAGTACAAAAGCTACCCAGTGACTGTATCGGGTAACCTTATCTGCAAAGAATCGTCCGCCAAAATATCCCACAAGGGGCATTAATGCCTGAAATCCCCCGAACCATGCGCCTGCGATACACATATGCTTTGCATTGATTCTGCCCAGGGAAAGGCCCTTACAGACAGATACTGCAAATGCATCCATAGACAGGCCTATCGCCAGTATAAAAAGTTCAAAAATATTCATGTGTTTTTTGCTCCTTTTCCTACATAAAATAATTTTTCAGTAACATAGAACCCTTCCCTGAAGACTTTTTTATGTTATCTGAACTGCTGTAGTATTCCTGCAGCATAAAAAAAGAGACACACAGACAGCTGTTTTAACTGTCCATGAGTCTCATCGTTTACTGTAATACCGGGTGCATATGGCACCATTATGTCGATAGTACTACACACTCTTCAAAACATATCTGAAAAATGTTCTGGAATATGCCGATTACTCCCTCGCGGAGAATGACCTTATTTTATCATATTGATCTATATTTATCAAGTAGATTTTTTGTCAGTCTGGAGCTCATAAGCACCACCTCGTTACTGTTCACAGCAACACGCTTCACGATGCCAAAAATATGCACCTCCTTGTCAACAAATATCAATCATGTATTGACTCAAATGATGATTCTTTAAATTCCAGTCATCAGTTTCCCTGACATACGTTGACTTATATGACAATTCTTCAAATTCCAGTCATATGCTTTCCCGATATTCGTTGACTTATATGGCGATTCTTGACTTCTTCTATACTGTTCTCCACGCCTTCAATTTCATCATACAGACGGTATAACCTTGTCTCCATATCCTGATATTTCTTCTCATAAAATTTATCCATGATATCCAGACTATCCATCTGCTGTCCAAGTCTTGCTTTTGCTCCGGTCAGTTGCCTGTGCTGTTTTTCCAGTCTTTCAATCTCTTTTTCTATTTCTTCTGTATCTA
>OHFG01001086.1_pt1 | contig 14297 bp, 6 predicted proteins | sample 1567411 | NCBI WGS metagenome assembly OHFG01 (sample SAMEA3879563, study PRJEB24766) | human gut metagenome | biome: human-associated habitat; feature: feces | place: USA | collected 1985/1987
AATTGTACTCAGTTACATAATCTTCAGTACCTGTTGCCGTCATCTTGGAACGGTTTCCATAATCGTCATACTCGTATGAATAGGTGTCTGTATTACTGCCCTTTTTCACTGCTTCGTTTGTCAGCCTTTTCAGTCCGTCATACTCATATTCCGTAGTTTCTATTATACCATTTTCTGTAGTCTTTTTGCAAGCGTCAGAACCATCTAAATAATATGAATATTCGTAGCTTGATATGGTACTATTGCCCTTTTTGTTAACAAGTTTTACTATCCTATTCGCATTGTTGTAATCATAGGTGGATACTACTCCGTTTGCAAGGGTTTCCGACTTCTTGTTTCCGTTTCTGTCATAGGTATATGAAACTGTTTCTTCTCCTGTTTCCTTTACCTTGATAAGCCTCATTTCACCATCATATTCATAGCTTGTGTATGAATACATCAAAAGGTTATTAATACCTACTATCTGCTGTCTTGTATACTGCGAAACGCCCTCATAGAAAAATCCCTTGAAGGTTGAATATCCGTCTTTACCTTCAACTTCCTCGCTCTTTCTGCCTAAATCATCATAAGCATAGTTTGTAGTCAAATCATTAGTTACGGCTCTTAAAATCCTGCCCATATTGTCATATTCATATGATTTGCTGACATTCTTTTTGGAATCTTTAGAGTTTACAGTCTTTGAAGTAAGTACACGGTTTAGTGCGTCATAAGTATTGGTCGTAACATTGCCGTTTGCATCTGTATTCGTCAATACATTTCCGTTCAGGTCATATGTTATTGTGCCTGAATTGTAGCCTGTGCTGTCGGTGGTTCTAACTGCCCTCAGCCAATTGTCATACTCATAATTTGTTGTCAGATATGTGCTGTCATTATCAGAGGACATACCTGTGTACATCTTTATCTGAACTCCGGCGTTGTTGTAGAAATACTTTGAAATATTTTTATCCTTTGAATCTGTTCCGCTCAGTGTTACCTGTTCCAACAGTCCCATTGCGTTGTACTTATTCTGAGTAACGCTGTTTTTATTGTCATCAACAGTCTGGATTGTTTTGATTACATTACCGTTCTTGTCATACTCATTTTTTGTAATCGAATAATTTTCTTTACTGCTGAAAGGAGTATATGTTGTGGTCAGCTTGTTTAAATAACCGTACTCATATTTTGTGGTATTTCTCAATGCGTCGGTCTGTCTTGCAAGCTGTCCATTTGCGTAATATGCACTTGTTCTCTTGGTTTCGCCGTTTGTCTTTTCAGTAACAGCATTTCCTCTGAAATCGGCAAATGTTTCCGTCAAAACTTGTTTTTCTGCAGTGATATATGTTTTCTTGATCGTTTTAAGCCCGCTGCATGATTTTGAGGACTTACTGTCTAACGCCGTATACACATTGAATCCGTAATTCTTCACAAATTCATATTCTGTTGAAGTTAAAATCTGATTTGCGGCTTCTGCCTTCCACTTGAAATATGTTGACTTTTCACGCTGTAATCCGTCATATTCGGTTATGTTTATTGTTTTATCAGGATTGGTTTTTTCTGTAACATTTCCGTATGCGTCGTACTTAAATGAAGTCACATTTCCGAGTGCGTCAGTCTGCTTTTTTACACTGCCGCTTGGATAATATTCTGTCAGTGTTCCATGACTTTTGTCTGCTGAATAATTCGGACTGTATTCCGCTGTTTTTCTGCTGAGCTTGTCATATTCTGAAATCGTAACAGCAGCAGTATTTCCCGTTCCGTAATCCTTTACTTTGGTTACATTGTTGAACTTATCGTACTCATATTCCTTAACAGCATAAACGCCTTTTGAAATATCAACGCTTGTCTTTTCTTTAGACACCTGAAGCTGTGAATTGTACTCATACTCAACACTGTTTACAACTGTGTTTCCGTCTTTAACTGTCTTGGATTTCGGAAGTCCCTTGCCGTTGCCTGATTTGTAATAATCATACTCCGTTATGTTACCGACAGGATCGGTTGTCTTTTTGATCAGTCCCACTACTCCGCTTACATAGCTGTCTGCATAGTATTCATGGCTTGTTATCGCATAGCTGCTTTCATGAGCTGCAAGATATGCTACAGGATCAAAATTTGTCGCAGTTACAGTATTTATATCTGCCTGTGAAAGCGGATTAACACTAGTTGCTTCTTTTAATATTCTCGTTCCGTTTTTGTCATACGCCTTGATTGTCGCATATCCCATTTCGTCAACGGAAGCAATAAGGCTGTTTTTATCGTTGTAATTTGCTAAAGTATATGTTCCGTCGGGATTTATCGTCTTTGTCACATTTCCGTTTTCATCACGCTCATACTTGGTAGTATTGCCCATGATATCAACGCTTTCGGACATTTCATCATACTTGTTCTTTCCGTCAACCATGTTGTAAGTGATTTTATCGACTTCATATGTCTGTCCGTCTGTTTCAACCTTATTGGTCTTAATAGCATATTTTTCATCGTAGTCATATTTAAAGGTCTTAACAAGCTTATCACCGTCATATTCCTTTAGACCTGTCTGTTTCTGTCCCTTATCATATGTGTATTCCTGCTTCAGTCCTGCGGAATTAATGAGATAATTAACTTCGCCGTGTGACAGATAGTTTATCTGATCCGTTACCTCGTCATAGCAATTTGTTATTTTGCAGAGTCTGCCGTTGCCGTCATACTCGTATTTTTCAGTACCGCCTGACACGCTTGTTGCCGATATTAACTGAAAATCTCCGTTGTACCTGTATGTTACTGTTCTTCCGGCAGAAGTATCCTCTATCTTTGTTACACGAAGATGCTCTTTATTACCGTTATAGTTGATTTTATAGGTTCTACCTGTGGAATCTGTTACTATTCTCTGATTGTTGGACATAGCAGAAATAGTCAGGATATTTCCTTCGGCATCCTTTACCCAATCTAACTCGCCTTTGGCAGTAAAATGATATTTTGACTGTGCGGCGTTTGTTATAATATAACCGTCTCCGTCTTTTTCCATTTTGCTGTGAGCGTTCAGACACTCAAATCCGTTTACCGTTATCCTTGAAAGTTGTGTTCGAACCGTCAGGCAATACTACCTGATAGTAACCCTCGGTTGGCATTACAATTTTGCTCACATCAATATTGAAGTCCCAGCCGATACCGAAACTTCCTTCTTCTTCGTTCATTGAGTTGTAGGTACGAACAAAATCCGACTTTACTCCCGGTGACGCTATGCTTAAATCCGTAAAGGATTTTGTGTAGTTACCTGTTGCAATGTGAACTCCGTCACCTATTTCCATGCCTTTTCTGTAAAGTGTATAGTCAGGCTCGTCATACGGTCTGAACCATGGGCGGAACCAGTACCTGTCCGATGAGTAGCCATATGGGAAAATCAGTCCGTTTGGATTATCAAAGTTAAATCTTCTTTGAGTATTCAGACTTCCGTCCTCGTTGTTTATGTATGTTTCGGGGTTGTCCCACAAAATAGTCTGTTTGCCGTATGGATAATAGAAAACTATAGAATGATTTCCGCTTGAATAAATCGCCTTTTCTCCCGCAGCTTCATTTACATTCCAGTGCTGTCCGTAAAACAGAATTAATCCGTCAGTCCATAACCCCTCACAGTCTGCAAGAGTTGTATAGTACCAGTTTTCAGTTACCATCAAAACATCGGCAGAGTTTGTCATGATCAGTTTATCATAACTCTGTGCCTGTCCGAAGTTAAATTCGCCTATAATTCCAAGCTGACCGCCGTTAAGGTCAAGTGTTACTCCGTCTAACAAGTCAAGATTGCTTGTCATAAACGCCATATTTCCGACTATAACCAATTCATGACCGTTCAAATCCAGATTCGTATTGTACAGCCACATTCCCGTTTCGTTATAGCAGTCACCCGTCAGCTTGATGTTGTAAATATAGTTTGCTCCAGGGGTATAGCCGTCAAACTGACTTGCGTATCCTGCAAACCAATCGTAGTCTGCTTCTGTGATAACTCCGTCTTTGTCTTTATCCATGTATTCCTTGAAGTCATCATCACCTACATAAGAACCACCGTGATTTTCAAGAATATAATTGTAATCTTCAGCGTCGATAATTCCATCGCCGTCAATATCAAGTTCGGATATATATCCGTCCTCACCTTCTTTTTTCTCATAATGGTCACGGTCGATAATATCAAAATCTTCTGAATCAATGCTGCCGTCACCGTTCATATCGAAATCGGCAACATAATCTCCTGTTGCCTTACGAAGTCCGATAAATCCACGAACATATGAAGCGTCGTTTGCGTTTATAACCTCATCGCTCCACTGATCGTTATCATTCTCGTTATATGTACTGTCACCGGGATAAAGCATTTCCGGATTGTCTGCTGTACCGAACTGATATGAGCCGTGTCCCATGTTCTTATAGAATCTCGGAAGATATCCGTCACATTCTATTTTTACATTAGTTGACGCTCCGAGTCCTCCTGCAGATACGCTGAATGAACCGTCTGCATTTGCATAGGCTTCTGCTGCTAAATCCCAATCATTAAAGATGAGGATTTTTACTTTTGAAAGGTCGGAATTTGTACCGTACTGACCCACATATCCTGTAATGTTCAGTCCGCTTGCTGCTTTCGACTGTGCCTTTTTTACTGCTTTGGACTTATTTTCATTTACGCTGAAATAGTCTACTTCTCCAAGTCCTTCAATTGCAGTGTCAAATTCCTGTGCAAGCTCGTCAGCATTTTTTGACAGCTGAATATCTTTCTTGATCTGATTGATAGTTTCTGCATGAACTATACCTTGTGAACTGCCGTCGCCGTAGATCATTATCTGACCTACAAACATCAGCGCCAGTGTCCCTGACAGCAGTTTTGATATTAATTTCTTCAATGCTTTTACCTCCGTCAAATATTATGTCACTAATCCGGTTTACAGCCTTTGTCGAATCATGTAATATACTGGATAGTGCAATAACATATTATCATATTATTTACATTACAGCAATACATTTGTTAATATTTTGTATAAATTTATATGTTTATACAATTATTTATCATTTATTTGTATATATTCACATAAAAAAGAGAGCAGAATCATCTGCACTCTAACAAAAATCATATTGTTAAAATCCCAGTACTATTTACATACTTATACTACATTCATCTTATCAGCATTAATTCCTAATTTGTTAGCTGCTGATATAAGTTCGTCTTTAATGTCATTATTCTTAAATTTAACAAAAAAACTTTGACAATTATCAATCTCTGTTTCTATATCAATGCCTTCAAATCTGAAAAATACTGTTCCGAATCTTATTCCAACCAGTAAAAATCCTCTGAATGCATTAATATCTTTAATCACTGTTTCCTTTTCATTATCAATATCAGATGAAATATTTTCTGTAAATGCACTTATTTCTTTGACTTTTTTATTTTTCTTTTTAAATGTTTTATCATCAAGAATCGTTGAATAACAACAATATGTTTTTTCACTTTTAATATATAAATACTCAAAAAATGCTATTATTTTATTTTCGGCAAATATAAAATCTTCTTTTGATATATTATCATTCAGCATTCTCTGCATAGAAATTTCTACAATATCAGGATTTTCAACTGTGTATAAAGACTCTACCGAAAAAAGATACAGATTATCGTTATTCTTTTCAAAATATTCTTCCGCTTTTTCTAAATGTAAATCTTCGTTCATACCTCGAAACAACCTTTCTGTTTTTATTATTTACGTTTTTCTTTTGGAAGTCTGACATCAATATAAAAATCTTCTGCAAAATATTCAATATTGTGCTTATCTAAAAATGCTAAATCTTCATCATCACAATTGAACATATGCATTATCTGATCTTCATGATAAATTATTATCCATATCCTTTTGTCTTTGAAAAAATAAAATTCCTCCGGTGTTTCATCTTCATCTTCTAACATAATAGGGTACTTATTATTCTGCTCTAAAACAAACTTTTTCACCTTTTCAGTAGTATTGTAAACTCCGATACTTTCATATTTATTAGGTCCATGAGCGCCGAAACAACTATCGCCTTTTTTTATTTCATTATATAAATCAGGCAATAATTCATAATAATAGTTTTCAGGGTACCTATCCTTTTTATCAAAAGTTCCTTCTAATGACAAATAATAATGACAAGCAAAATGTGATGATTTCTTTAATGCATACTCTAAAAACTGTCTTGATATATCAATTACATCTGTATATTCAATTAATATATTCATACTTCATTTCTCCTTATTTACCAAGATAAAATGCGTGTCCGTCCTTTTTTACTGATTTATTCTTTCCATTTTTCATCTTCACCGTCTTCGCTGGATGATGATGCGAAAAATAACCTGCCTTTTTAGCTGTATGATGTATTGTTTTGCCATTTCCAGCATTCTGAGCTACACCTTTTGCCATATGTTCAAATTTAGTAAAAATTGATTTTTTCTTTTTTAATGCCTTTATTGCTGCTGACCTTGTAATTGGATAAATTGGAATAAAATTACGATTGCAGCCTCTTCTGTCACTGCCGTAAATAACTTCAGTTGCTAAAAGATAATCAGCTTTATTTACTTTTTCCCTAGTAATTCTTTGCGTTCTTATTAAGGAATCGCTAATAGATTTTGTTTTAGTTCTAACTGTAACTGTTGTAGATGAAGCAATATCAAGTTGTCTTGAATTGCTTATTACTCCTCCGCTCCATGAAACATTTCCGCTGCTAGTAACCGTATAACTAGCTACGCCTGCTATCGCTAATACACATGCAATACAAGCCAATGTTAAATCATCAACAACAGCAACAAATCCAAGTGAATCTCGATTTGAAATTGGATTATTATTTGCATATGAAAATAAATTCAATCCTAAAACTTTTTTATCGAATCCATCCAATGATATTAAAACATTTAAATCATCCGCATTAATAAATCTGCCAATTTTACTGTCATAATACCTGGATTGAAGATAATACATTTCAGTATCACTATCGTAATAATATCCACGATATCTAAGCGGATTTATATTAGCAATACCATCCTTATTGCTTACAATATTATAATTGCCCCATGCATCGTACTCATATTCTGCAGCTAATTCGCCGTTTAAACTTAATATAGCTATAATGTCTCCCTGCAGATTTGTTATATAGTAATAATGATCATTGTTATAATCGAAACCTATTGGAACGCCATTATTATCATAATAGAAATATATTGTATTTCCAAGCCATGTCTGTGCAGTTAGTTTGCTGCCATCCCAAAAGTAGTTAAAATTTATACCATTTATTATTTTGCTTGTTCTTTGGCCATCTGCATTGTATTTATAGCTTATCCTTGCATTGCCTTTCTTGACAGATTCAAGTCTGCGTCCCATTGTCCATTTGAACTCTGTGCCGTTGTAATAGGTCAGCGGATTTCCTATCTCGTCATAGGTTATCTCGTTTCCGTTGTATTCTGTAAGTAAGTCCTTCCAGTTGTCATCACCATAAGTAAAAGTATCTGTTTCACCATACTCACCATTTGTAAAGTGCCTTACTTCGGTTATATTTCCTCCCTTATCATAAATATAATCTTTTCCAGTTCCTGTTGTAATATCTACTTCTGTTGTCAATTGACTTGCTTCGTCATATAAATACCATATATTATTTATTTCCGATATATTACCGTATGCATCATACCCATATCTAAACGTTTTGTTATATCCACCGGTAAATGTTAATGTCCTCACCCGTTCAGATGTTTTATTTGTTCCTGGAGAATAATAACTATACGCTTTATTATAAATCTGTGTACTGGTGGTTTTACCATCTCTATATACGCTTTCATTTGAAATTCTTTCAAACTTATCTGTTTTCTTAAAATAATGCGAATAATAATTATCATTAATCTTATATTTAATTTCGGTAGAATTATCTTGTGAAATTATATCTGTCTGTTTTGATTTATCTTCTATTACCTCTATCCTCTTATTTTCAGAACTGTTTAATTTATGATAATAATTATCACCTGTTTCTTCAATTATATTTTGTCCTTCAGAATTTTCGAAATAATTAGTTACTATACCTGAAACATTATCTTCTATTGAACTAAGATTTCCCAAGTCATCATATTTATAATTATATAACTGCTTATCATTTAACCTTATTGCTGTCTTGTTCTTATCATCATTATACTCATAATCTATAATCTGATTATTTCCATAGCTTACACTGGTCATAATTGCGTCATTGTCATAACTGTAATTGATTAAGTTTTGATTCCCTGCCTTTATTGATTCAAGCAATCCGAACTCTGTATAACCCAAATCATAGTTAAATCCATTATGAGTTATTTTGCTGAGTCTATCGCCGCTGTCATAAGAATATGAATTTTCCATAGCTGTACCGTTGCTCAGCTTATCTACATTCTGCAATGCTTTAGTTATATTTCCCAATTCATCGTATGTGTAATTTATAGGATTGTAATATACATTGACAGAATTTAAATTTCCGGTATTTTCATCATAGTCATACGAAGTCTTGGTTCCCCATGAATTTTGCGAAGATTTAAGATAATTACCGCTTGATATATACTTTTTACTTTCCTTATATGAAATACCATCAACAATAGTTTCATTTGATAAATCATTTTCATACTTATCAATAACGCTTACCGTCTTTACTCCGTCTTTTTCTTCTGTTGTGGTAACACTCTTATCTGACCCAACTGAAATCACAGGCTCGGTTACTTCTTCACTGCCGTTACCGGAGCTTATGCCTGTATCATTATTTATACTATCTTCAGTTTCACTTCTATACACAGCTATTCCATCAAAATAAGCCTCATTTATCTGGTTTGAATAGTTTATCGAAACAATAAAATGAGTATAAAAGTTCTCCATCTTAAAACTTTTCATTACATACTGCCAATCAGTACAGTAAGGGTTAAAATCTATTTGATGTACAGCGGCAACCTTTGCAGCATTAAAAAATGTTACCGTTATATTAAACGGATTCTGCGGTGAGGCATTTGCTTTTGCCCAGCCTCCTACTTCAAAGGTTTCTCCTGTACTCATTCCGCCATAGCCATTTGAAATCGAATTGACTTTATCCGGCGAGCCGATAAGTTTAACAGAATTATTGCTTCCGGGATGTCCAATGTTTTCCCATGATTGATCGGAATTACTTCCAACATTCCATTCTGATAATCCATCTTCAAATTCTCCGTTTTTAAGAAGATTATTATCGTTATGCTTATGCTCATATTTATTAACAAGATTATTTACACTGTGTGTTTCAGAAATTTTAGCATACTCGTTGACGGTAACATCACCATCTGAACTATATGTTGAAATCAAATCTCCTTCATTGCTGAATACTAATGTTTCTGTATCACCTGTGTTGTTATTTACATACTTTGTCTGAAACGGAGTATATATAACTGATATATCTCCGCCTTTTGTTCCCCGGCTTCCGTACTCTGTTACACCTGTTACTCTATTGGCTTTAGATGAAGAAGTATAATTTGTATAATTAAAAGTTACATGGTAATTATCTGTGTTATATGCAGAAACCAAGCATTGATTGCCATAATAGTATTTTACGGATTCTCCGTCAGGATATGTGACCTTCGTTAATTTGGAACCGCTGCCATATTGATATGTAACTTTTTTCAGTACGGTATTTGTATTTCCATAGTATGATATATCCGTCAACTTTCCATCTGTATAGTTAAAATCATACTTTCTTCCTACGCCGTCTTTTATATAATCTATCTCAAAATAATTATAATAATCCCCGACATATGCAATTTCTATTGCCGATTCTTCTGTCCCTTTATTACTGCTTATTTTTATAAGTCTGCCGTATTTATCAAAATAATATTCATAACCGCTTGAATCTGTAATTGTTATATTTACATAATCATTTGTATTTGTTCCACTGTTCTCAATAGTATATCCTCTGCCGCTTCTGTCTGTATATTCTTCTGTTTCCTCATCATAATCAAAATACACCTTACTTCCGTCACCGCACAAATACTCATAATATTTGTTTTTTCCGGCATCACCTGTATAATTAATTGTCTGAGTATAATTAGTTGTAAAACCATATCCGAATGCAGTACCGTTAACTTGGTTCAGATTATATATCATTGATATATTTACAGGCATTACATTTCCGTCCACGCCTATATCTTCTCTTGATAATACAAGATTGCCTGTATAATCATTGATCGTTGCTGTTCCTGCCCTGCCTATATCTATCGTTCTGCTGTTTTCAAGCTGTGCTGATGATATTGTTTTATACTCTACCGAAATATACGGTATATTTTCAGAATCGGCAGCGTCTGCTGAATAAAATACTGATTGATTATTCTGTGCATACGGTGATGACAGCTTTATTCCGTAATTAGCTTCTCCGTTATACCAGTCATACACTGTATTGGTTATATCCCAATACACCCATGTATCCGTTTTTGACGGAACACTGCATACATCGACTATTGTACTTTCAACTGACGGCGGATTTTCTCTTACTGTACTAGTTTCCCATTCAGATTTTATTTTATATGCATTGATTTTATTACTTTTATCTGAAGCTGTTTTTAAGTTAAGCTTGGCATTTGATATTGTCCACTGTTTTTCTATTCTAGGAAGCTTTGTGAAGTTTATATATGCGTCAACTACACAGTTTCTGTTACTTAATGCACCTGCATATAGATAAGGATTGCTAGCTAAATCAAGAGCTGCTGTACTTAGAACCGATGTATCAACTACCTTATCATTATATGGCTTTGTATTTACTGTAGGATCAACTGTTACAGGATATACCCTTTCCTCATCTGCAAGCCATTCATGATCGGGAGCATATGTAAGGATATATTCTTCGCCTTCTTTTTTCAAGGTCGTTTCTACTTCATCTGAAAACGCAAAATCGCTGTCATACATATACGGTGCAGGAATAACAAAGACCGCTTTTTTGTCCTTATCAAGCAGCTTTATTGAATTATCCTTTTTCAGCTTTGCTGTTAATCCGTCTGCCTTAATTTTAAATGAATATGTTTGCTCGTTTTCAGGAACTTCTGAAAGAACAATATTTTCTTTAAGTCCGCTTCCAGAAAAAATATATTCAATTTTTGATGACTCATCCTGTGTATACTCTACTTTACCGTCTAAAACAGAATCAGACACATAATCCTCTAAGCTGTATTCCTTCAGGCTTTTTTCACTGCTGCTTTTGACGTTCTTTTTCTCATTTGTTTTTTTGGAATATGATGATTTCATATCCATCGGAGTGATTGAAACCTTATATCCCTCGGCCTCAACTTCTATTCCGTTTTCTTCATCAATTTTTTTCGGCAATGACACCTGCATATCCGAGCCGTTCTCATCACTTTCATAGTTTTCGGTTTCTTCGTTATATGCAAGACGGTTGTCGTATTCTTCCCAAGTTTCTTTTTCCTCATCATAAAAATGAATAGGAGCAGCTGAAACCACTGCTGCCATGTTTCCGTCTGACTGCTCATATGTCTTACTGTATTTTGTTCTCAGATCTTCGACTTCTCCTGTGATATACACCTGTTCTTCTGTATTCTGTTCAGTAGATGAATAATCTGTAATTACTTTAGTCGTACTGCTTTCTTTTCCTGCTTCAGCAAATGCCTGCGGTACTGTACCTGTAGCAATCAACGCTGTTACTGTTAGCAGACTGATTATCCTTCCTTTAATTTTTTTCATTCTCCTCACCTTTCAATATAATTATTTTGTATTACATATTATGTAATGTAAGTATTTTAACAAATATTCTTTTTAATGTCAAATTTAGAATATTTTTCACATCAAAAAGAAAAGCTGTACATTTCCTTACATTGCCTCTGTACATTTTGAGATTTCGGTGATATAATATATTAAGAACATATGTTTTAAATTATAGGGAGAGTTAAATGAAAGAGAGAATTATTCTGCATTCTGATTTAAATAATTTCTATGCTTCTGTTGAGTGCTTGTATCACCCTGAATACAGAGGAAAACCGCTTGCTGTCCTCGGCGATCCGGAAGCTCGACACGGTATTGTCCTTGCAAAGAACTATGAGGCTAAAGCTTTTGACGTAAAGACAGGCGATCCTATGTGGATGGCTCAGAAAAAGTGTCCCGATATTGTTTTCGTTCCTCCCCATTACGATCTGTATATGAAGCATTCAAAGCTGATCCGTGAAATATATTCCGAATACACAGATCAGGTTGAACCATACGGTCTTGACGAGTGTTGGCTTGATGTTTCGGGAAGTACAATGCTTTTCGGTTCGGGAGAGGATATTGCAAATGAGATCCGCAAGCGTGTAAAGTTTGAGTTAGGCGTATCCGTTTCTGTTGGGGTTTCATTTAACAAGATTTTTGCTAAGCTCGGTTCTGATATGAAAAAACCTGATGCAACAACCGTTATTGAAAGCAATCGTTTTAAAGAAATCGTTTGGCCTTTGCCTGTAAAAGAACTATTGTATGTAGGGCGAGCAACTCATGCCAAACTAAAACGCAAAGGCATTTTTACTATCGGTGATCTTGCAAATTCAAATCCCGATAATCTTCGATTTTGGCTTGGTAAAATGGGAATTGTACTTTGGCAGTTTGCAAACGGTCTTGATACTTCCCCTGTTTCCAATATCGGAGCAAAATCTCTTATAAAGACTGTAGGCAACAGTACAACTGCTCCAAGAGATTTGGTTACCGATGAGGACATAAAAATTACACTTATGGTGTTGAGCGAAAGCGTTTCCGCAAGACTTCGTGAATATGGCTTTATCTGCCGTACTGTTCAGATAGGCATTCGTGACAACGAGCTTGAATGGTTTGAAAGACAAGGAAAGCTTGAAATCCCGAACAGAACCGCAAAATCCATATTTGAACTTGCTTTTTCACTTTTCAAAAAGCACACCAATGGAAAACCGATTCGTTCATTAAGCGTCAGAGCCTGTGATTTACAGCCTGTTGATTTCGTTCAGCTTTCTTTGCTCCCGGATGTTGAAAAACTTCAAAAACAAGAAGAACTTGAAGTCGCTATGGACAGTCTGCGTAATAGGTTCGGTCATTTTTCAATTCAAAAGGGCATTATGCTTTGTGATACGGAACCGTCCAATCTTGATCCTAAAAACGACCATATTATTCATCCTATGAGTTTTTTTAATTAGAAACGCTATCTTTAAACACTGCATAAAATATATTAATACTTAAATGGAGGTGTTTTATGCAGTATATTAAATCTAATGACGGAATAAAAATAGCTGTTTATGATTATAATCCCAAAGGGAAGCAGACGGTTTTTTTAATTCACGGATGGCCTCTTTCTCACAAGATTTATGAATATCAGATAAGCCTTCTTACAAACTGCGGTTTCAGAGTTGTTGCTGTTGATTTGAGAGGCTTCGGAAAATCAGATACTCCTGCTTGCGGATATACTTACAATCAAATGTCTGCCGATATATTCAGTGTTGTTCAGAGACTTAAACTCAGAAACTTTATATTAATCGGTTTTTCAATGGGAGGAGCAATTGCTCTCAGATATATGAACATTTTCAAAGGTTTCGGTGTATGCAAGCTGATATTGCTCTCTGCCGCTGCTCCATGCTTTACACAGCGTTCCGATTTCCCGTACGGCAAGACTGTTAAAGAAGTTAACAGTCTGATAAATCTTGCCGAGACTGACAGACCGCAGCTGTGTCTTAATTTCAGCAAACAGCTTTTTGCAAGTCCTCACTCGGAAGCGGTTATTGATTGGTTCAGAGAAATTGCTTTATCAGCTTCGGGTTTGGGAACAATAAAATGCGGTATTGCTTTGCGTGAAGAAGACGGACGAAAGGATTTATCCTGTGTTCGTGTTCCTGCATTTATTATTCACGGTGATAAAGATGTTATTGTTTCAAATGAGCTTGCAGAAATTCAGCATAAGGGTATATGCGGTTCAAAGCTTATAACCTTGTCAAACAGCGGTCATGGAATTACTTATGACGAACTTGAAAAATTCAATTCTATATTTCTTAATGCCGTTAACAGTTAAAATAATGCCTGAGTTTTTTATTGCTCAGGCATTTTACTTTTATCTATACATTCTTCCGGCGTTTTATCATCTCTCAGTCCCTTAAACACAGGCTGCCGCATTCCGCCGTTTTCGGTTTTCATCATATATTTAACTGTACAGACCAGTTCGGGTTTTACCCATACTGCGTTTTCATTGCCCTTTGGTATATCCGTAAACGGACAGCTTGTTTCATAAAGAGATTTGATTTTTCTAAACGACTCTCCGCCTACTCCTAAAGTCACATGACCTTTATAAATAAGCTGATTGTTTTTGTACTGTCCGAGGAT
>OHFG01001088.1_pt1 | contig 14265 bp, 7 predicted proteins | sample 1567411 | NCBI WGS metagenome assembly OHFG01 (sample SAMEA3879563, study PRJEB24766) | human gut metagenome | biome: human-associated habitat; feature: feces | place: USA | collected 1985/1987
TCTAAAATTTCCTTGATTTTTTCCTGCATCTGTGTTCCTCCTGTTTATTCCTCTGGGCCTTCCTCCGTGCCCGGATCAGGCTCCGGGCCGGGGTCGGGATTTGGATCGGGATCGGGATTGGGGTCTGGGTCGGGGTTCGGATCCGAATCAGGATTCGGGTCTGGATTGTCCGGGTCGGGATCTGGCGTTACCGGCATATCCGGGTTCTGTGCGCCGCAGTCAGTGCAGATACCGTTTTCGTCATAATGATGGGGATAGCTGAATGCGCCCGTTTCCTCACGTTCAAATATGATGCCGCACTTGGCACACTGGAGCACCTCACGGCTGCAGGTGCACTGTTCCTCCAACGCTGTCATATGCCCGCGGCAGACCTCGTTGTGCATCGCGCCGCAGTCGCAGGCCCAATCGTCCCACATATCGTTCCAATGATACGAATGCTCCGCACGTGAGCCTTCGATCTCCTGATTGCAGAGTTTGCAGATCTGCCAGTGCTCCGCTCCATCATAGTACATTTCCGGCTCGTGCTCCAGCTGCTCTGCCGGCTCACGCTTTTCATAACCGCAGGTGCATTTATAGACAATCTCGCCCGCCGCTTCACAGGTCGCAGTGTTTTCAATGTACTCGAAGCGGTGCGCCTCGTCCACTTCCTTGTTGCAGCGGCTGCAGATCTTTTTGTGATTGACATCGTCGCCCTCTACCGGCTGCGTTTCCCAACTGTGTGCTGCCGGGTCAGTGAGGGGCTTTCCGCATTTTTTGCAGAACTCGTAGCAGGAGCTTCCGTCCTCCGTCTCCCGGAACTCAATCTGATCGTCCGGATGGTCGCACTCTTTTATCTTACCACAGCTTGTGCAGTATGTGACGCTCGTGCCGTCGGCGTTCGTCATGTCCTGCCACTTGTGGTTCACAGTCAGCGCACCGTTGAGCGCGCTGACACAGAAGGAAGACGTCCCATCGCCGATGTCCATGCCATAGGCCAGCGTATAGCGCAGTGTCAGCACATCGCCGTCCTTCAGCTCATAATCGGAAAGACTCACGGACGGATAATAGGTTCCGCCGCCGACCGAGTACATCCAGCCGGAGCCGCGTGTGAAGTCAAATTGTCCCAGAGAGGTGCTGTGATACGGATTGAGTTCGATATTTGCCCGCTTTATACTGCGCCAAAGCGCGGCATAGGGGCTGTTTTCGCCGAACGTGCTGTCGATCCGCGCCAGAATTTCTTCTTCGGACGCACCGTAGTCTGACCAGCCATTGCTCAGTGCGATAGCGCGCGAGGCCATATCGGTTCCGTCGCCGAGCTTCGTCAGATAGAATTGACTTTCAAAGCTTCCCGTGTAGCCGCACAGCGAGGACGGCCAGCCGAAGGTGCTGTCCGCGGTGCCGAACGGGTCGCCCGCGTCATAGCCCCAGACAGCCTTTGCCACGCTGTAGGACGCCGGTTCTTCTGAAAGCACCGTATAGCTGATCGGCCCCTGCACGCCAAGCCCGAGCACGGTCATGTCGATATAAATGGACGCGGTGCCTTCCTTTTCGCCCTTCTGCGTCCGTTCGCCGAGCAGCGTCAGCTCCTTTTCACTGTGGTTCCCGTAGGTGTCATTGCAGACGATGCGCAGAATGTGCGTGTTTTCATCGCCCGCCTCCGGGTTTTCCGGAATAAGGGTATATTGGAGAATCCCGTCGCCGGAAGCGCCGCGGTCACACTGCACTGTCTTGCCGTCCAGCGTTACGACGGTGTCGCTGGCAGTCATTGCAGTGCGCGTTCCGCCTGCCTCCGCCTCGTGCCAGGCCTCGACCGTCAGCATGATCTTTGTGCCGTTCATAACCTTTTCCCCATCGGTCAGATTCGTTTTGATCTGAACCTCGCCGCCGACCGGCGTATAGGGGATGTTGACGGTGAATTTATACTGCTCTCCGGAGGCCGCCTGCGCGGTGATTGTGAAGGTGTTTTCACCCGTGCTTCCGTCGCGGTTGACTGCCAGCTCGACAGAGCCGGAGGCCTCGGCGGGCAGCGTCAGGTTTCGGCTGTCACCGGAGCGGAACAGGCTGACCGAGCTGATCTGCACATCGCTGTCCGCGTCCCCGCCGGTAAAGGTCAGGATATAGGGAAGCGTGTCGTTTTCCAACTGGTCACGCTTGATGGCCTGCGCAGTCCTCGTCTGACCGTTCGCACAGCGGACGGTCTGCGATGTGCCGTCCGTCAGCGTATATTGAAGTTCAAGGTTCACGTCGCCGGAATAGCGAAGCGCATAGGTAAAGCTCAGATACTTGAGGCTGCCGTCCGGTTTTTGGTACCGCACCTGCACGGCAAGCGTATATCGAATCGCAGTCGCGCCGCCCGGGATCTGCAGCGTCGTGCTGCCGTCCGGAACAGCCAGCGTCTGCGCTGCACCGCCCTCTGGGGTGAGGCTGGCAGAGGAAACCCGCGCCTGCTCTGCGTCCGCGCCGGTAAGCTTCAGCTGATAGTTGAGCTGACCGAGTTTGAGGTCGGTACGGCGGATCTCGGCGCTCGCCTGCGCATTCGCGGCGCAGGGGATGCTCTGCGGGTCGGTGCTGTTTTTCATCCAGACAAGCTCCAGTCCCACATCCTGCGTCTGCTGCCAGCGCAGCACAAAGATAAAGGGCACATCGCGCTTTTTTCCGCCGCTTTCCACTGTGGCGGTGAGCGTGATGGTATATGTATTTTCTCCATCGTCCGCGCTTTGGAGAATCAGCGTGCCGGCCTCTTCCAGCACTCCATTCGCACCGGATTCTGCGCTGTAGGTGATGGAGCGGACAACTGCGTTCTCGGCGCTTTCGCCGCTCAGACGGAAGCTGTAGCGCAGGAGATTCTCGCTGATCTCACTGTTGCTGAGCGAACGCAGGGAGCTGCTTTCGGGCTGGCAGCGGAGGGTGGCCGCTGAACCGTTTGCGAGACCCCACTGCATCTGCGCTTCCAGATCGAGGGTATCAGAATAGGTCAGCACAAAGCAAAACGTAACCGTCTGCTCCTGACTGCTTCCGTCCTCCTGCGTGCGGGTGCAGACAGCCTCTGCGCGCAGCGTATAGGTGCTGTCCTCGCCGCGGCTGCCGGTTTCCATGAAAATGCTGTCGCGAAGACCGGCGGGTGAGAGCGTGCCGCCGTTTTTCGAAAGCGTCACATCGGTGATCTCCGAATCCGCCGCGTCAAGCCCACGCAGGTCCAGTTCGTACCGGAGATAGCCGTCCGGAAGCTGTGCGGCGCGCACCGGCTGGCGGACGGTCTCGTCTGACGGGCAGAGGGAGCGCACGCGCTCTGAACCATAGCGGTACCAGTTCAAGACGAGGCCCAGATCCGGCTCCTGTGCAGGCTCCGTCTGCTCGCCTGCGTCGCCCGGCACATCTTCTGCATTCTCCCCGGGCTGCGTGTCCGTGTGCGTGGGATCATTTACCGGCTCGGGCTGGGGAATCGTCTCGGTGGGCAGCTCAGGCGGCGTATCATCCGTTTCCTCCTCAGGCGGCTGCTCGTTATCCTGCTCGGTCTGGCCGCCCTCGGCGTTCGTGTCCTGCGTGAAGGTGAGCGGCGCAGAGGCGCGTGTGCCGCCATCTGTCTCTCCGAAGCTCAGAACGTTCACCGGCTGGATATTCTCCTCCCGGATGGGGTTTTCCGGCTCCTGCCTCTGCAGCTGCGCGGCTGGAAGCAGAACCGGCGCAAGCAGCGCGGCGACAAGCAAAAAGCCTGCCAGCGTGCGGAACCAACGATTGGCCCAAAGTTTTTTCATATGTCCTCCCAGATAAAAAAGCGATTTATGCGGCATTCAAGCGGCAAAAATGCTTCTGACTCTTTTGGCGTTTGAATACCGCACAAGCCCGCACGGATGTGCGGGCTGTGCTGTATTGGAATTTGGTTTATTTGGAGTAAAGCTCCAGGAAGCGCATCAGGATGGTTGCAACCTGCGCGCGGGTCGCGGTGGACTGCGGGTTGAGCTTGCCACCCATACCCTGGATCAGGCCCTCGGCGACAGCCCAGCGCATCGCGTCGACCGCATATGTGTTGACCTTTGCCGCGTCGGAGCAACCGGAGAGGTCAGCAGAAGCGCTGACATCATATCCCTTCAGCTTCGCGTAGCGGTAGAGCATGGCGGCGAGCTGCTCACGGGTGATTTCGCCTTCCATGTTCGTGCCGTCGGAAATGCCGTTTGCCATGGCCCATTTCTGGCCCGCTGCATACCACGGCGTACCGGAGGTATCAACGCCTTCGATTCTGGCGAGGATCGTCAGGATCATGCCGCGCGTGGTGTTGGCGTTCGGGCTGAAGCGGTTCGCGCCGGTGCCATTCATAAGGCCCTTTCCGCAGACGAACTTCACGCCATCATAATACCAGCTGTCCTTGCTCACATCGGAGAACGAGAGATCGTCGTCGGCAGGAGCGGACGGCTTTGCCGGAGTGACCGGTGTGACGGGGGTTACGGGCGTGGGCTGCTTGCGCTGCCAGCCTGCGTAGAGCGTCAGGTCGGCGGCGACAGGTGTACTGAAGAGGTACGCGTGCGTGCAGCGCTCGTCGGTGTACCAGCCGGTGAACGTATAACCCGTGCGGGCCGGATCTGCCGGTCTGCTTGCGGTTTCACCGTCTCTGACGCGCTGCGTCTCATAGGTTGCGCCGCGATCCATAAACGTGACTGTCCATGTCTTCACGACAACGTTCTTTTCCCAGCCGGCATAGAGCATCAGATCAGCGGTAACAGCAGTCGTGAACGCGTACTTCTGCGTGTGGGCCTCGTCCGTGAACCAGCCGAGGAAGGTGTAGCCGTCGTGCGTCGGGATTTCCGGCTCAGTGGCGGTCTTGCCGTCTTCAACGGTCTGCGTTGTTGTTTCTGCGAATTCGTTGACGAACGTGACCGTCCAGGTAACGGGCTGCGTGCCCTCTCTCCAGCCTGCGTAGAGCATCAGGTTGCAGGTGACAGGCGTGGTCTTGATGTCGAAGCGGTTGGTGCAATATTCGTCGGTGTACCAGCCGGTGAAGGTGTAGCCCTCGCGCGTCGGGTTCTCGACGGTAACAAGCTTGCCGTTTTCAACCTGCTTCGCCGCGTAGTCTTCCTTGCCGTTTTTGAATCGAACGTTCCATGTCAGCGCCGCGTCTGCGTCCAGCACATTGACCAGAACGCCGCCCGGGCAGGAAACGAATGCGTCCACATCCTTGCCCTTCTGTCCAGCTACGCTGAACAGATATTGCTTACCAGCCTCAAGCTTCAGTGCCTTTGCATCGAGCGTGAACTTGCCGTTCTCGTCGACGGTACCGGCCTTCGTCCAGTCGGTCACATCGCCGCTTGTCAGCTTCGAGGTTTCGATGTAGTAGACGTCCAGACTGCCGACAACAACATGATCCGTTGCGTACGAGGACGAGTCATGGCCATAGGAACGATAGAGCGTCAGATCGATGGATGCGTCCGCCTTCATCTGCGTCTCAACCATCGTCTTGTTCAGTTCGTTGCCCAGATGATGGTAGCCTGCCCACTCATCGTTGTAGAAGGACCAGTCGGAGTACATCATCATGGAGAAGATGTCGCCGTCGCGCATCAGGATCTGATCTGCGGTCGCGCCCCAGCCTTCGGCCGCCAGCGGGTAGACATAGTTCATGTAGTAGTTGAAGTTCATGTCGTGTGTCCAGAAGTTCTGGATCAGGACCGAACCGACTGTGCTGGAAGCTGCAATGCCAAAAATATCGGAGCCCATCAGCTTCTCGTCATACAGATAGCCCTGACCGGCCTTGTCCGCGCTCACGCCGAGGTATTCACGCTCGGTCATCCAGATCAGCAGATGCAGCGCGGTGATCTTGCCGTAGGCTGCGGCGCTGCTGCCCGCGACCAGCTGGGAGCCGCCCATCGGGTCGTCCGCATCAGCCGGGCCGTAGGTCTCGGACTTGAAGTAATTGCCTTCGAGATGGTAGGCCTTCAGATCGAAGTACGGAACCGTAACCTTCTGATAGGCCATGATATTGCCGCTGCTTTCGGCGGCGACATACTTGTCGTCATCCGTCAGCGAGAAGTAGATGGTCGCGGTCGGGTTCTTGCAGACGATTACGGGCTGGCCGCCGGTCTTTGCGCTGCCCGCGGGGTTGGTGACCACGCAGTAGTAGAAGCGCATACCGGTCTCAGCGCTGGTATCAGGCGTGTAGGTCGCCTCGGTTGCGTCCTCAATTGCCGTGCCCGCTTCGGTTTCGTCTTCAGACAGACGGTAGTACCACTGATAGGTGAGCTGCTTGCCGGTCGCCATGACGGTCAGCTCTTCCGCCTTCTCGCCGACCTCATAGTGCGTCACATAGTAGTGCGTCACATCCTTCGAGCCTTCCTTGACGGTGTACGAATAGAAGCCGTCGCCTTCTGGGGCCGTCGGAGTGGCAAGAACCATAGCCGTGCCGCAGAGATCGCAGATGTTATCTTCGCCTGCCGCACCAGTTGCATTGATCTTTTCGTCAACGCAGGGCTCAAGCGCATGGCGCAGTTCCTTGTCGCAGACACAGAACCAGCTATGCCGGTGCTTGCCCGCGTTGGGGCCTGCGGTGATGCCGCGGTATGTTTCTGTTGCCTCGGCGCACTCCGTTTCCTCTCCGACAAAGGTGTTGCTGCAGTCCGGGCAGATGGTGGTAGCAGTGTGCCAGCTGTATGTTACCCACTTGCCATCCTCATAGTTCTGCTGGCTTCTCGTCGTGTAGGTTGTCTCAGCGTTCTCGTGCTTGCAGCAGATCTGGCCGCAGACAGAGCAGAGCTTGTGCTTGCCTTCGGGCGTGCAGCGCTCAACTTCTCCCTGCGAGAGCACCGCAAAGCAGTCCTCGCAGCGGACAGTCTTGGTATGGTAGAAGCCGTTTTCATCCACACCCGGAATACCGCTGTTCTTGGTATGCACGTGCGTGCATTCTGCGATCTCCTGCCACATGAGTGCAGGAGTCTTGCCGGGGTTGATCTTGTAGTGTGCGTCGCCGTCCGCGGGATTCAGATACTCCGGAATCGCACGCAGTTCATCCAGCGAAACGACATAGTAGAAGTGCTTCTGATTCTGGTTTTTCTCATCGTAGTCCAAGCCAATGCTCTTCGAGCCGAGCACCGGCGCTTTCAGCGCATAACTGTACTGAACGGTGCCGACAACGCTGCCGCCGCGCTCACCGCAAAGCGAACCGGTCGTTTCACTGTCCGTACCGGTCACGTCGCCGATGCTGTAGCTGTGATAGATATGGCCGCTGCGAATCCGCCCGGCCAGACCGCCGACGTTTTTGCTGCCGGAGACGCTGCCGGTATTGTAGCAGTAGTCGAAGTGCGTCTCATTCGCATCGCCGGCCAGACCGCCGACATAATCCGTGCCGCTGAGCTTGCCTGCGTTATAGCAGTCCGTCACCTTCGTGCCGCTCCAGCTATTGCCGATCAGACCGCCGGTGCACGCACCGGTGCCGGTGACAGTGCCTTCGTTGCAGCTGTTTCTGACCGCGACGTAGTATTCGCCGTAGTACGATACCGAGCCGCTGTGATAGCCGATCAGACCGCCGGTTTCACCCGTGCCGGTCACAGAACCAATGTTCCGGCAGCACTCAATGTTGGTGTACCGGCCGCTGGACAGCACCATACCCACAAGACCGCCGGTTCTGACGCTGGTTACGCCGCTGGCTGGGGCGTTGACGATCGCCACATTCGTGGTAATGCCGCTGAGCGTGCTGAAACTGCTCAGATACGCTGCCGCCGCGCCAACGCAGAAGCCCTGTGCCGTCTTACCTTCAACCTTGATCTCGCCTTCGAGCGTCAGATTGCGAACAATCGCAATGTGGTCCTTGTCCTTGCCGCCGATCGTGCCGAACAGGCCAAGACTCTGGCTCTCCTCCGGCATATCCTGCACGTCAAAGTGCAAGCCGGAGATGGTCTTGCCGTTGCCATCGAAGATACCGGCAAAGCTGTTTTTGCTCGTGCCGATGGGCGTCCACGCCTCCGTCAAGGTGATATCGTTCATCAGCTTGCCCTTGATGGCGACGTCGCCCGCGTTGACCTTATCACGGAACCACTTGAGTTGTGTCTCGTTCGTGATCTGGTAGCAGCCGTCCGTGTCCTGCTCCGGTACGCTCGGGTCTACCACTGGGAACTTATAGCCGCACACGCAGGTGCCGTCGCCCTTGTCGGTGCAATCCTCAGTCTTTGCCTCACCAATCGTCTGGCCGCAGTCCTTGCAGATTGTCGTGACGGTGTGCGTGCCGTCGTTCTTGCTCTCGTATTTGGGTTCTGTATGCTCGTGCTTGCATTCCGGTTCTTCCACTTCTGTATCGGTCATCCATGTCAGGATGGGAAGACCGGATTCCTCGCCCGTCTTAAACGCTTTGCCCAGAGTAGTCAGCACCTGCGCGTCCTTCATGCTCGAAACTACGGTCACACCAGCTGCGCCAACCGTGTTCGCGGTTGCGAGGCAGTTCTCAATCGTACCTTCGGTTCCGCTGCCGACGATCTCGCCGACGGTTGCACTATTCTTGATGTTTGGCTTCCTGCCGCTGTAGTCAGCTTTCATAGCGGAAAGCAGACCACCGACCGTATTGCCGCCGATGATTTCACCGACATTCATGCTGTTTTCAATCGTGGCTGCTGCGCCATACTCGGACATGCCGCAAAGGCCGCCAATGTTGGTCTTGCCGGTGCCCTCCGCTTTCAGCGTTCCGTAGTTCGCGCAGTTTTTGATGGTTACATTGTAGCCGTTGCCGAACAGGCCGCCAGCCATAGCAGTGTTGCTCGTGCTGTTGGTCATGGTCACATCGACGTAGGATGCAACCTCTTCCAGCGTCACACCGCCGTCGCTCTGTCCAACGACGCCGCCAGCATAAACCGGCATATAGCCGCCCGACGGAGCCGTCGAGGAAACCGTGCCCTTGACGACCAGCTTTTTGATCGTCGCGTTCTTCGCCATGCCGAACAGTGCAGCCGGATTACCCGCGGTTTCTGTAACGTTCAGGCCGGAAATGGTTTTCTCGTTGCCGTCAAAAATGCCGGAGAACGGCTTGTTGTCATACGAGGTCACATAATCAGCTGCCACGCCGATGGGCGTCCAGCTTTCCGTCAGCGCGATATCCGCCATCAGCCTGGCATTGATCGTGCCTTCGCCCGCGTTGACCTTGTCACGGAACCACTTGAGGTCGGCTTCGTTCGTCAACTGGTAGTAGCCGTCCTCATCCTGAATCGGCGCATCTGCGGCCAGTGCGACCGTGGGGAGCATACCCACGACCATGACCAGAGCCAGCAGAAGCGCTATAATTCGTTTCTTCATCGTCATGTCCTTTCTTTGCTATATATAATAGTATACAAACGCCGGAATCCGGCGGGAAACGGGTGATCGCAGCTGTTCGGGCCATGACACAAAAAAACAGCGGAGCCTCCGCTGCCCTTGCGCCAAAACCGGCCCCAGAGGATACTTCCCCTGAGCTCCGAGCTCTGTAGGTCTTCTGACTAAAGCGTTCAGAGGAATCCCCCCCAACGCATTCCCTCGGCCTTCTCACGGCAGTCTTGCCTGCCACAATGACCCACTTTCGCGACGTGCATTTCCGCGCGCGAAGGAACGCTCCGCTATCACAGCTACAGACCGGCGCGTCTCCGCCTAGCCTATGTCCGGGATTTTCACCCGATTCCCTTGTTCAGCTGAACGAGAATGCGTGTCCGGCGTACCTGCCCCGGGTCGCGCATCTGCCACAAAAGCTGCGTATTTTGATCTATTTTCGATCTGTTGATCGGATCATGCTTTCTTTGCCGCCTTGCGCGCGGCCTTCTCCTGCCGTATGCGTTCGCGGCTTTCGGCCTTCTTTTCAAGCTTTTTCTGCTTGTCCAGAGCCCGCTGGCGGTCAAACTCGTCGCGGAACAGCTGTGTGTTCTGCACCCGCGGCGGGTCCTGCGCGTCGTTGAATTTCGTTTGGCCGATGCTGCGAAGCGCCTGCAGCCAGCCGCCGAAGCGCAGCTCGATCAAGTCCCCGCCAAGCACCTCTGTCCACGCTGGGACGTGCCCCAGAGTGTCCATGCAGGCGGATAAATAGGCGCTGAGCTGCTCGAGCGTATCGTTCTGGTGCTCCAGCACAAACGCCACGTTCTGCTTGGAAAGCGCCTCCAGCGTCCGCTGCGTCAGGACCTTGCGCAGCGCCGACTCGTTCTCCTGCAATGTGCGGCGCGGGTTCATGGCTGCGCCTCCAGCGCGGCGAGCGTATCCCTCACGATCTGCCGCTCGGCAAACGGAGGCGGGGTCTTCGCCGAGGCCATTCGGCCAGAGAAGAAACTGCGCACTGCGTTGACCCAGGAATCAAATCGATATTCAATGTAGTCCCCGCCGATCACCTCGCACTTCGCCGGGACGTGTCCCAGTTTGTCCGTGCAGGCGGATAAATACGCCGTAAGCTGCTCCAACGTGTCGTTCTGATGTGCAAGAATGAACTGAATATTCTGATAAGCGATCATGCGCTCTGCACGCCGCAGTACCGCGTCCATGTAAGGAACCTCCTCGTGCGGATATACTCTGCCCATACGGGCAAAATGGCGCGGCCTGTCCCCATATGGAACAGTCTGCGCCCGTCCTGTACGATAGGTTCATCGTGCTATCGGTACATTGCGCTCCTGCCGAAATCCTTCGGCGTGAAGACAGCGAGTCTTCTGACTTGCGATCCGGGATTTCAGCATGAATTCCCACGTCCGCGTCCTACCTTCTCACAGATGCACTGCAATGGCGCCCTTTCGGGCAAACGGTATCCCGTTTTCGGTCGCGGCCTCTCGCGCACAGCTCCGGGCGAGCGGCTTGAGTAGCCTTTGTTCTTTCACCTCCGGCTCAGCGCCCGAAACAGCCGCCGCGGCCGGAGATTACACGTCTTCAGATGCGTATGAACTTGTGTTTCCGGCGAAAAGCATCGCGCGCAAAAGCAGACTTTTCTTTTCGCCCGAAAATCGGCAGGTATCAGGCAAAAAAGCGCCGGTTCCTACCCCGCCGTCATTATATCTCAGAAGAAAAGAAAAGTCTACTAGTGTTTACAGCTTTTCTGTGCTTTTTTATCGGCTGTTTCACAACATATGGGTTCTGTTCCATTCGTTTGTTCCCACTGCTTGCGCCATTTGAGGAAAGTCGTCTGCGAAACGCCGAGCTTTTTTCCAGCTGCGCGGGAGCTTAACTGCCGACCGAGCCACGCCGTCACGATCTCTGGAAAAATTTCCGGCACAGGCAGCGCCTGTCGCCCGAAGTGGACACCCCGCGCCTTCGCCGCCGCGATCCCCTCCGCCTGCCGCTGGCGGATGAACTCACGTTCTGTCTGCGCGACATAGCTCAGAAGCTGCAGAACAATGTCCGCGATCAGCGTTCCTGTCAGATCACGGTTCTGCCGGGTATCCAGCAGCGGCATATCCAGCACAAGGATGGACGCGCACTTTTCCCGCGTAATGATCCGCCACTGCTCCAGTATTTCATCATAATTCCGCCCCAGCCGGTCGATACTCTTGACGATAAGTGTATCCCCGGCTCGCAGCCGCCTGAGCAGCTGCCGGTAGCCCTGCCGCTCAAAATCCGCGCCGGAGCGCTTGTCCAGATAAATATCCCTGTCCGAAACGCCGGCCTCCCGCATCGCCGCCATCTGCCGCGCCTCATTCTGATCTCTCGACGATATGCGCACATATCCATAAACCCGTCCCATCTGCATTCCTCCTGCGTCGTTGTGATAGACTTATTTTAGCGGATACATACACGATTGCGTCCCGGAAAGCAAAAGGGACTGCACAGTTATCCTCGTTGGCGGGCGGCAGCTTTAAAACGACAAAACTCCGGCTGCGGATACAACCGGAGTTTGACCGAGATTTATGCTGGATACAGCCCTAGAAAATATAGAATTTTAATAGTCTTTGCTTGGAAATCCAGACAGTCGATGTAGTTATTGGCAAACTCTATCCTTATGTAAAAAGCAAGCCATAAACTCGAACAAATGAGTTTACGGCTTGCTTTTACCCATACCGACTGTACCCCTATGACACATTGTGTACCTATTAGGCGAAACAGTGAGATTTCAAGGATTTTTCTGGAGCTGCTGGGCAGATTCGAACTGCCGACCTCGTCATTACCAAAACTCAGAATTAAATTTTATATGGTATCCGTTCGTGTTATAAAATGTCCAATAATCCCTTTAGTACCAATGCCTATTTCGATTTTTGGAATTATTTAGTATCGCACCGTATTGCTCCGTTTTTTCTGGTTTGTTGGAAGATTTGTTGGAAGAAAATATTTCCATCTTCTAATAATGTAAATATGGAATCTCAAATTATATCCAATTAAACCTCTCGAAATGGAATTGCATCCAAATCCGCATATGTCAATCATGCGGAAAACACGACAGGAGATATTGTATGGAACAGAAAAGAATAAGCTTAAAAAAACTTCCTACTGCATCATTCCAGTGCAGTCCCACTTCCTCGCATCCGAGGGCATCCCGGACGTGCTGGACATGGTGTGTTCCGTGCAGAAGCATTTCAATCTGGGTTTGAAGATCGCCGGTATTTTACTGACGATGTACCAGTCGCGACCGCAGCTCTGCAAAAGCGTGCAGCAGAGTGTCCGGGAAATCTACGGTGATGACTTGCACGTCTTTGACCGCCCCATCGAGTACACCATCCGTATTGCGGAATGCCCCATGGCCGGCATGAGCATTTTGGACTACGAGCCGGGCAATCCAGCAGCAGAATCCTACCGAAATCTTGCCTCGGAGGTGCTGCGGCTTGGCTAGAGCGAACATGAACGAGATGCTGCGCAAGCGTATGAGCGCGACCCAACAGGCGTCCGAGCAGCAAACCGGCGACGCGGCGTATGAGCAGATCTTTCAGATGCCGGTACCGCAGACGGAAACACAATTCCGTGACGTACCGATCTGCAAGCTACACCCATTCTATACCGCTGACATCGGCTTTCACCCCTACCCTCGCGCCAAACTGGAAGCCTTTGCGGATGAATTAAAGGAGAACGGCTTGTATGAGCGGATTCTGGTTCGTCCCATCGCAGGAACGGATGAATTTGAAATTCTGGCCGGGCATAACCGCACGGAGGCGGCAAAGTTGGCAGGCTGGACGGATATCCCCGCAACGGTCATGACCGTCAACGACCAGCGTGCCATCAGCATCGCGATTGCGACGAATCTTTTGCGGCGGCAGGATCTGACGATCATTGAGCGTGGAAAAGCGTATAAAGCGTTGCTGGATGCAAGAAACCGGCACGGTTTCCGCACGGATTTAACTTCTGGCGAATCTCGCCAGAAGTATTCCGCCCGCGGAATCGTGGCCGAGTTCTTTGGTGTGACAGAGTATGAAATTCGCAAGGCTGTCAAGCTGGCGCAGCTGATTCCGTCCATCGCTGAGATCGTGGAGAATGAGCCCAAAAAGCTGAATCTGACCTGTGCCGACTTGATTGCAGATTATGATGAGACTGCGCAGACGGCGTTCATCGAGATGTGTCAGATCGAGGGTTATGCACTGAACAAGCAGGCAATGGCGTCCATTCAGGCACAATGCCCACCGCCATCAGCGGATCAGCAGGCAATCTACGCCTCATGGCGGGAAGCGCGGGCAAAAGAAGCGCAGCGAGCAGCCGCACCGCCAGAAAAGCTGAGCTTTGACCGAAAACGCTTTGCACCGTACCTGAGCAAGTTCAAAAGCGACAAGGAAATTGAAGACCTGTTTCTGGAGTTTCTCAGACAGCGCGCCGGATGAAGCGCGGCTAACTTTATAAAAACACGACTTTTTACAAGGTCGTGTTTTTTTATACTCAAATTCAGACGGAGGAGGTATCGAATTGCCCGGAAATCAAATCCCATGCACGGCGGACGACCTGTATCGCCTGCTGTGTCGCTATCGTATTCCGCCCTAGCATACAAAACAAAATACAAAGGAGCTGTTTCCATGTACGAAGTATATCAGGATCATCCAAAACAGGCACGGCTCAATATCCGTGTTGTGCTTGCCGTCGCATTTCTCGTCTGTGCCATTGGCGCGGGCATTTTTCTTATCACCCGTCTGGTCAGCAAGCCGCTGACCAAGGAAAACGCTCGTGGTCAAACCGGTATCGTCTACGATTCCAGCGCCGTCGAGGGCGGCTGGGATAACCTTTCGCCCGAAGAAATTGCGGAAAAACTGAACGAAAAGGTCGCGGAAGGCATGATTAACATCAGCATGAATACCGCGCCGTACTTTGAAAACGGCACGGCGGAGGGCAATGTCATGATCGTGAATGAAGCTATCAACAACTATCCCCAGCAGGTCGAGTTCATCCGCAACGATACCGGCGAACAGA
>OHFG01001110.1_pt1 | contig 13891 bp, 9 predicted proteins | sample 1567411 | NCBI WGS metagenome assembly OHFG01 (sample SAMEA3879563, study PRJEB24766) | human gut metagenome | biome: human-associated habitat; feature: feces | place: USA | collected 1985/1987
CCGTGCGGTTCAAGAGGAAGAGGTCGCCCGAATTCCTGCGGAAGTCCGGGTGCTCGCCCCGGTTTATCTCGTGCGCGCAGCGGACTATGCGGCTGCCCTCGGCCTGGCGGAAGATCTCCGTCAGGCGCACGGTCGGCACGACGCCGCTGCGGATGATATCCGAAAAGACGTTGCCCGGTCCGACGGACGGAAGCTGGTCAGCGTCTCCCACGAGGATGAGCCGGCACTCCGGGCGCATGGCGCGCAGCAGCATCATGCAGCAGGCGGCCTTTTGTCCTCCGGTCATGATGTCCGTGTTCGCGCCGACGTCGAACTGCGGCGTCCGGTTTTGCACCGCCGCGATCTCGCCGCGCTCGTCCATAAGCGAGATGCGCAGCCCTTGGTCAGACAGCCGGCGCACGCACTCGCGCAGCAACGTCGTCTTTCCGCCGCCGGGCGGTGAGAGAATGAGTGTGCTGCAAAAGCCGTCCTTCACCAGCTGCGGCACGAGCGCATCGGCGCACCCGGGCACGGCGTGCGGGATGCGCACGGACACGGAACTCAGCTGCCGGATGCCGTCGATCTGACCGGCAGCCTGTCCATAGGCACAGCCGCACAGCCCGACGCGGCAGCCACCAGCCGTCTGTAAGTATCCCTGCCGGATCTGGTCTGCTGCCGCATAGACGGACGCGCGCGTTGCGCGCTCGAGCAGATAGTCCAGATCGTCCGGCAGCACGGCACGGCACGCCGCAGGGTACACATTTTCCTGCGTCAGCAGCACGGGCGGCCGCCCGATGCGGCAGCAGATCTCCTCCACGAGCTCGTCCCGGTCGCGCTGCGTCTGCGCGATGGCCTGTCCCAGCGACGGCGGGAACAGCGCCAGCGCCTGATTTGTGAAGATCATCCGTCTCCCTCCTCTTTTGTCCTGCCACATCCTATGCATGCGCAGCATAAGACAGAACAAAAAAAGAGAGGCAGCCAATAAGCTGCCTCTCTCAAGCAAAGGATAGATCAAATTAGAGTTTGCGGCACTCGAGGTAATAGCGCTTGTCCGCACCGAGGCCGATCGAAAAGCTCTTTTTCGGGAACGGGCCGGAGCGGAGCACAGACGTGAAGAGCTCCTCTTTTTCCATGCGCGGCATCAGGATGCCGCAGCAGCCGTCTCCGGCGGCGAGGTCAACAGCCTCGTCATCGCCGTGGATATAGTCGATCCGGCCGCCATGCGCCTGCATATACGATGCGCAGAATGCATCCAGCGCAGCAATGGCCTCGCCGAGCGAGCTGCCGCGTGCGAGAATGTCTCTGCGCTGCGCACCAGCCAGCAGCGTGACCGCATAGCCGCGGCCGTCTGCTGCCGCAAGCGCGGCCTCGGCAGCGTCCAGCCAATGCGCCGCATCGGTCTCAAAGAGGACACGGTGGATGGGCTCGAACGTCACGGCCGGACTGTGCAGGTTCACAAGCTCGACCAGTGCATAGCGCGCGGGGTCAACTGCCGCCTGTTCGGGCGTGAGCGTCTTTTTCTTCTCCAGCCAGCACTGACGGGCAGCGGCCAGACTGTGGTTGCCGTCCGCAATTGCAAAACGCATGGGGTGCTCGCCGTCCGTTCCGACGCCGGTCGCACACAGAGCTGCTGCCAGCCGATCGGCTGCGTCTCCGGCAATGCGGCGGCCGCAGATATGCCCGCCGCCGGACATGAGGTCGAAACCATAGAGCGTGTCACCCGCAAGCGCCTCCGCCTTGCGGCAAATAGCATCCTCCGGATCTGTATAAAAGACCATGATGTGCGGCATTTCCAGCGCCGCCGCCGCACGGATGCGCACACGCGCCGGAAGACGCGAGGCGACCGTGCCCTCCGTTGCACGGATGGGCGTAACGGAATCGGGCGCGTAATCATACGCCTCAAGATCAAGCGCGCCGACGATGCCACAGCGCACAGCGCCGCCCGGCAGCGTACGCTGCACGAGCACAAGGCTGTGCGGCACGGTGCGAAACACGCCGCTGTCCAGATAAGCGTGCATCGTCTGCTGAATGGCACGCGTCGCCGCCGCTTCGTCACACTTACCGAGGTAAAACTCCGGCAGCATCAGCCGCAGCGTAGAGGGCGCATCGCCCACCGTGTCCTGCACTGCGCGCCAATAGGCGGCGTCCGACGTGAACTGGTCGCAGGCAATGACACTCCAGCGATGCATATCCGCACGCTCAGGCAGCAGAATATCCGTAGGGGCAAAAAACAGGTTCTGGTTCATTCGAGACTCCATTTTTCCGCTCTGCCGACGGCGCGCAGCCAGTTGTCATGCTGCCGCTTTGCCTGCTCGGCGTCCATTTCTGGCTTGAAAATGCGGTCAGACTGGCGCAGGAGCGCAATATCGTCCACGCTCTCCCAGACGCCGCTGGCAAGGCCGGCGAGGAACGCCGCGCCGAACGCGGTCGTCTCGACCAGCTTCGGCCGGTCGATCGGCACGCGCAGCATATCCGCCTGAAACTGCATCAAAAACGAGCTCACCGACGCGCCGCCGTCCACGCGCAGGACGGAGATCGGGCTCTCAGCGTCGATCTGCATGGCATCGAGCAGGTCCTTGACCTGATAGGCGATGCCCTCAAGCGTGGCGCGGGCGATGTGCGCCTTGTTGCTGCCGCGCGTCAGACCGACGATCGCGCCGCGGGCATACATATCCCAGCGCGGTGCGCCAAGACCGGTGAACGCGGACACGAGATACACGCCGCCGTTATCCGGCACGCTCTCGGCCAGCAGGTCGCACTCATGCGCCGCGCCGATGAGACCAAGCTCGTCGCGCAGCCACTGAATGGAGCTGCCGGCATTGAACACGCTGCCTTCGAGGGCATAGGTGGTCTCGCCGTTAACGGACCACGCAACACTCGTGACCAGACCGCTGACGCTGCGCACGGACTTGTTGCCGGTGTTCATGAGCGTGAAGCAGCCCGTACCATAGGTGTTCTTCGCCTGACCCGGCTCGATGCACGCCTGACCGAGCAGCGCAGCCGCCTGGTCGCCGGCGCTGCCGCAGACGGGCACGCCCTCGAGCGCCTCCAGACCGGACAGCCCCGCCGTCACCCGTCCGTACACCATGGAGGACGGCACAGGCGTCGGCAGCATGCTCATCGGGATGCCCAGACGCTCGCAGAGCTTCTCATCCCAGCACAGGCGGTCAATATCAAACAGCATCGTGCGCGAGCAGTTGGAATAGTCCGACACGTGCGCGCGGCCGCCGGTGAGGTTCCAGATCAGCCACGAATCCACATTGCCGAACAGCAGGTCGCCGCGCTCGGCGCGCTCTCTTGCACCCGGAACGTTGTCCAGGATCCACTTGATCTTCGTGCCGGAGAAGTAGGCATCGATAAGCAGCCCAGTCTTCTCCTTCACGTAATCACCGAGTCCGTCCGCCATCAGCTGGTCACAGATGGGCGCCGTGCGGCGGCACTGCCAGACGATTGCATTATAGACAGGTCTGCCGGTGTACTTGTCCCAGACGATGGTCGTCTCGCGCTGGTTCGTGATGCCGATGCCGGCGATGTCCGTCGGCGACAGGCCGCTCTTTTCAAATGCCTCGCTCATGGCGAGCAGCTGGCTCTCGAGGATGACCATCGGGTCATGCTCGACCCAGCCCGGTTTCGGATAGATCTGCGTGAATGGATACTGCGCCAGAGATACGATGTTTCCCTTACTATCGAAGATAATCGAGCGGGAACTGGTTGTACCCTGATCAAGTGCAATGATGTAGCCGTTCATAATGAAAATAACCTCCGTAGACTTGACGAATTTCGCCAATTGGAATACAATTCAGGTAGCTTTTAGTATATCACACAATAAGGAGTATTGCTATGCCATCTTTTCATGATTTTAGGTTTTTGTCCACTGATGGGAAACACAACGTATTTGCCAGAGAGTGCACGCCCGACGGCGAAGTGCGCGCCGTCCTGCAGATCGCGCATGGCGTCGCCGAGCATATCTACCGTTACGCTCCGTTTATGGAGTTTCTCGCAGAAAACGGTTTCGTCGTCGTCGCGAATGACCACCTTGGCCATGGTAAGACCGCAGAAAACGAACAGGAGCTGTGCTTTTTCGCAGAAAAGGACGGCTGGAACGATGTCGTGAGCGATATGGACACGCTCCACAAGCTCACCGCCGCCAAATACCCCGGCGTACCCTACTTCCTGTTCGGCCACAGCATGGGCAGCTTCCTGACCCGCACCTATATCATTGACCACCCCGAGGGGCTCAAAGGCGTCGTCATCAGCGGCACCGGCCAGAACCCGGGCGCAGTCATCGCCGCCGGTAAGCTCATGGCAAAGCTCGAAATGATCGACAACGGCCCCATGTATCACAGCCCCACGCTCGACAAGCTTGCCTTCGGCAGCTATAACAAGAAGTATGACCACGTGCGCACAAAGCTCGACTGGCTCACCCGTGACGAGGCGGTCGTGGACGCCTACATTGCCGACCCGCTCTGCGGTGCGATGGCGACTGCCGGCATGTTCCACGACATGATGGGCGGCCTGCAGTACATCTGGAAGACGGAAAATCTCAACAAGATGGATAAGTCCACCCCGGTCTACTTCATGGCCGGTGACGGCGACCCCGTCGGCAACTACGGCGAGGCGGTCAAGAAGGTCTACGAGCGCTTCCTGAAAACCGGCTGCAAGGACGTGAAGCTCAAGCTCTACAAGGACGGCCGCCACGAGATGCTCAACGAGCTCAACAAAGACGAGGTGTATGCCGACGTCCTCGAGTGGCTCAACAGCAAGATCTGATGTCTCAAACCGATCTCCGCGCATCGCGCAGGGATCGATAAATTCCCGGAAAGAATGCAGGACGAAGCGCGATGAAACAGGTGGATACCAAAGCATATATGACCGCGCTGCGCTCGCTCACCGAGCAGGGGCACAGCGTCAGCGTGCCCGTCGCCGGCAGCAGTATGTCGCCCTTTCTGGCAGGCGGGCGCGACACCGTGTTCTTTTCCAGGCCGGACACGCCCCTGCGCCGCGGCGACATCGTGTTTTACGAGCGCGCGAGCGGCCAGTTTGTCATGCATAGAGTCCGCCGCGTACACCGTGACGGTAGCCTCGACATCCTTGGCGATGCGCAGACCGAGACCGAGACCGGCATCCTGCCGCAGCAGGTCTTTGCGCGGGCGACCGCCGTCTGCCGAAAGGGTCGGCAGCTTCAGCCCGGAGATTTTCTGTGGGAGCTCTTTCGCGGACCGTGGCTGTGGGTCATTCCGCTGCGGCGCCCCATCGTCCGGGCATGGTGCGCATTCAAAAAGCGCCGGACATAATACAATTACAATACAAAATTACAGATTGCGAAAAGCGAAGTGGTTTCCACTTCGCTTTTTTCATTCTATTGGGTTTTAGAGGATGTCCAGCTCGCGGAGCTTTGCGACGAACGCATGGACGTCCTGCCTGAGGACGTCACGCTCGACGTCAAACGCCTCATAGAGTCGCTCGACGATCGCCTCCTCATTCTCCGCCGCCGGCAGCGCGTCCCATATGGCGGCGCCGGTCTCGTTGATCGTGAGCAGTCCCTGGAGCTTCGTTGTCGTCTCGCCGACCGGCACGAGGATCGTGTCGCCCGCGATCTCCCGCTTGACAAGCTGTGCTTTGAGCTTCATGTGTTTTTCATCCTTTCATATTCACTCTGCGTCAGCTCTGCAGTAGCCTTCGTCATGGCGCAGACATATTCCGGCCTTCCGTCAAACGCGCCCGTCTCGGTCACGCACATCGCGGCGCAGGCATGGCACATGTGCTTATATTCGCACTGTGTGCACGCCGGCGGCAGCAGGATGCGCGCCGTGGCCGCCTTGGTTTCCTCCCATGCGCGCGCAAAGCCGAGCTCCGGCACGGAGACATCCGGCTGTACCATCATGCCGCACGGCGTCATGACGCCGCGCCAGTTGATCCAGAACGAGCTGCGCCCCGCGCGGCAGGCCATCTTCTCCCCCGGCGTTCCGTCGCACACTTCGCTCTCCGGCGCGCGGATACCGGCGCGCATCGCCTCGGCGCGCTGGCAGAACATCTCGTCCGAAAACCGCAGCCGGTCCCAGCGCACGCTGCAGGCGGCAGCCTCCTGAAAGGTAAAACGATCGTTGCTGCCGGTCGCGTGCTCGTCGCGGCGCACGGGCGGGAACATGTACGACGCCATCTGCACCGGTGTGCCGAGCTCGGTCGCTATGGCATAGATCGCGTCCATATCATCGACATTGTACGGCGTCATGGAAGCGTTGAGCTTCACGCCGATGCCGAGCGCCTTGAGTGCGCGGATATTGTGCACGACGCGGTCATACATCGGCCGGCCGCACAGCCGTTCATATGTCTCATTGCAGCCGCCGTAAAGCGTGATGTTCATGCGCGACGGCGGCTCATGCCGGAAGAAATCCAGCCAGTCGTCGTCGATGAGCGATGCGTTGCTGTTGATGGACACCATGAGCCCCATCTTCTTGAGTTCGGTGAGCAGATAGCGGAAATCCGCGCGAATAAGCGGCTCTCCGCCGGTCAGCAGCAAAAACAGCATCCCCTGGCTGCGTGCCTGCTCCGCGATGGCGAGCCACTCGTCCGCGGTGAGCTCCGCCCCGCGCCGCCGCTGTTCCTCGGGCGTGAGGTGCACGTAACACATGCGGCAGTTGAAGTTGCAGCGCGCCGTGAGCTCAAAGTTTCCCGCAAGCGGGATGCCCTTTGCGCAGGCACGCGCGTGGAGATAAGCCGACAGCCGTGGCTCGGTGCTCATCTGTTCCATATCAGATACCTCCCAATTTGCCCCGCAGGGTTTCGACCGCCGTGGCGTCCGGCCCGCAAACGCCGCCTGCGGGCTCGGGACAAACACGCGGTTTTCACTGCCCTGCCCGAGCAGGACGATCGCCCGGACCGGCGCCGTTACATTTTCGGATATGCCCGACGTACCCGCATAGAAAATGCCGTTCGCGGTCTTTTTGCCCACGTCCACAAGCGCGCGGTCGCCATTGACGACCCGCGCTCCTGCGCAGCGCTGCCAGAACGCAGCCTGTGTGCTTTTACCGATGCCGCTCGGACCGGAAAACAGGATAGCCTCGCCCGTGCGCGTCACAATGTACGCGCTGTGCAGCACGAGCATCCCGAGATCCGCAAAGATGTCAAACACCCCCGCCGCCTCGAGCACCGCGCGCACGGACGCGCCCGCGCGGTAGGCGTTGGCAAACGTGAGCTCCGTGTGCGCGCCGCGCGTCAAGGCATAGGTGAACTGCGGCGGCTTTCCCGGTGCGCCGTACTGCTCCAGCAGGTGGCGCTCCGCGCCCGACTGCCAGCGCCAGACCGCACCGTCATGCTGCGCCGCCTCCGGCGGCACGGGCGGCCGGTCGTCAAAATGCAGCCGGATCGTGTGCTCCGGCGCGCTGTCAGCCGCATGAAACGGGGCGCACATGAGCGAGCGCTCAATGGGCGCGTCCGCCTCGAGCGCAAACGTCACACCGCCGAAGCGGTAACACTCACGCTGCATAGGTCACAAAGAGCAGCTTGCTCGCGCCCTGCACAAAGTGGCTGGTGTAGCAGCTCTGGCTCTCGCCCGCCGCGAGATTCTTGACGCCCGCGCGGTACGTGATGCCGCCAAGCAGCATATCGCCGCTGACATTTTTATAGTAGACATAGACCTGCGCGGCGGCAGCGCCGGAGTTGTTGGTGACGGTGATAGTGTTGTCACTCGTCGTGACGGTGAACAGGTCATCGTGCATGGACAGCGGCTCTGCGAACACGGCGCAGCTCGTCACGGTCGCCGTCAGCTCCTCGGGCTTCTCGGGCATGGTCTGCGCGCTTAGCTCGAGCGCTTGCAGCGTCTGTCCGGCCGGGAGCGTGCTGATGTCGAATTCATAGTGCTCGTCGCCGCGCGCGAGGGTGATGTGCGCATACTGCACGTCGCTGCTGCCGGTGTTTTTCACGCGGATGCAAAAAACGTCCGACACCGTCTTGTCCGAGCCGTCCTCAACAAACAGCCCCGCGTAGCGCCCGGTGCTGACGATCTGCAGGTCGTTGCCGATGTCCACGCCGTCGAGCTTGGATTTTTCCGCCGCGAGGCCGAATTCGTCGGGCTTAGCGGCTTTTTTGCCGCAGCCCGCGCACGCGAACAGCAGCGCCGCGGCGAGTGTGAGCAGCAGCGCACGCGCGCCGGTTTTCATGAGATGCATAGTGGTCGCTCCTTTGCTGCACGCCGCGTGAGGCGCGGCGTCCGGGATTTTGAAAAATGCCCTGCCCGATCGGGCAGGGCATTTCGATTTGATTTTACGCTACTTCACGACGAGAAAATCGCTTGATTATCCGTCGGAACATTGTAACAGAACTTATCCGGCTTGATAAGCGTACAAGAGCTAAAGTCTAGAAAGACTTTATCAGCTCCGAAGAAATACTGGCAGTTGCTGGGACTGCTAAAATTCGTGTTATCGTGATTGAAGCCAGTTCCGCACCCTACCGCAATGTTTGCACTCAGCTCGTAGTTCTCGAAATATACTTCGGGTTTCACATAAGGTTTCTTCATACTTTCGATCACTCCTCTCTCAGTGCTGCCATTTGTCAAAGATATTGTGCCACCAGTCGCGGATGGACGGGCGCACCGTCAGCGTCGCGGTGATCGGGTCACTCATGACACCGTCGGCATTGATGGCGCAGACGGTGTAGTCCGCCGTTGCCGTCGCCGTCACGGTATAGGTGAACACATGGTAGGTCACCTTCTTCGCGGAAGATCCCCAACCGCTGCGCTCGGTTCGAACCTTGTAGCTGTCGATCGTCACATCGTCGACAACGATCGCCTCGACGTCCGCAGACGTCTTGACCGTCAGGGTCGCCTTGCCGCCCTTATGGACATTGCGGCTCCACTTGGCCGTGAAGTGCTCAGGCTCAAAGGTCTGCTCGGGCGCGGCAAACAGCGCGCGCACAGACATGACTGCGGTGTCCTGCTCCTCAGCAGTCGGCGGGATCAGCGTGATTGTGCTTTCCGGCTTTTCCTTAAAGGTGATCTTCAGGTTCGTCAGGGACAGGAGGCCCTCACCCATGTTGGTGATCGTGAAGCTATCGCCGACCTTCGAGATCTCGTAGTACATCTCGGTCGCGGTGTTAAGCGTCTGATTGAGATCAGTGCCGCCGGTCACGACCATCTGCGCAGCTTTGCCATTAGGAGCTTTTGCGCCGATCTGGATGCTTGCAATGTTGTCGCCACCCGGGACGGTAAACGTGATCGCCTGACCGGTGGCCAGATAGACCTCGTTGTTCGGGCCAAAGCTCTTATAGGTATCAACTTTAGCATTAACACCGCCGTCGATGAAGAGAGCATTGCTCTGCGCACCATTTTTCACCAGCGCGTCATGCAGCTTGATGTACTGCGGGTAACCCTCGCCGTCCTGCGCGTAGTCACCATTGTCCTTGCCCATGGGGTCATAGACGCGGATGGCATCGAGCCAGAAGCTGTACTGATTCTTACCGTTCGTATCGGCATAAGGTGCATACGCAGCCGTGATGACAACCTTGTATGTACCATAGTCAAGATCGCCGATCTTGATGACAGGAATCTGATACAGCGTGTCCGCGTTGCTGTTTACAGTCCACGCACCATCTTTCAATTCATAGCCATAGTAGTTGTTAACAAGCGTGCCCTTGACCTGCGTCTCCGTTCCATTACTGTTAACAGCATAGACCTTGACAGAAATCGAACCGGACTTGTTGTTCGTCAGCGAGATGACATCGAAGCCCGTGCCCTTGAAGGTGAAGGTCGCGGTCGGCCACGTAGTCGTCGTGTCGTTCTTCTCATACATTTCCGACTTGACGGTCACCATTTGGGCGCTGCCCATGGAGAGCTTGGTGGAGTCTGCATAGGCGGCATCGTAGCCGTAGACGGCATCTGCGCTCATCTTGCCCAGCTCCGTCAAAGCCTGCGTGGTCGTTGCCTTCGCAGCAGTGTCGTCCGTGTCCTTTGTCCACTTTGCAGCCGCAGCCTTACCCGTGCCGTCCGTGAACTTGGCGAAGCTGTCCTCATAGTAGACGCTCGTCGCGGGGATGATGTTGACGGAGAAGACCGTCGGCTGCTCAGCCGGATCATTCGTAAACTTGACAAAGAGCGAGATCGCCGCCGTGCTGTCAAGCGTATTGTGGAGCGTATACGTCACCGTCTTATCGTCGCTGTTGATCTTCGCAGTGCCGTACTTGCCCGTATTCTCAAGCGTCTGCTCACCGGCAAGCAGTGACATCTGCGCGATCGTGCTGGCATCCTCAATGCCGAATGCGCTCACCGGAATCGTCACCGGCAGACCGAAGTCAACGACATAGGTCTTGGCCTTCAAGTCCTTGCGGTCATAGTGCAGCATGAGCGTCTTGCCGTCTTCGGAAATCTCAGCCCAGCGGTACTCATAAATGCCGCTCTTGTAGTTGCCGGTCACACCGTCAAGCTGCTTAATGTCCTTACTGATGGTCTGCTGGTTACCGGAAGCATTGACCACATAGGCGCTGTCCGGCAGATAGCCGTTATCCTCGGCAGTCTTGCCCATCCACGGACCGGCTTCGCCGATGCAGGACTTGCCGTCCATGAGCGCAGTCTTGTAGTTCGGCTCAGGATCGGTTGCCTGATGCTTTGCCACGATCTGATACTTATAGATCTGGGTGTCGGCATCGTCATCCCAATAGGTGACGTTCAGGTTGGTTTCGAGTTCCACCGCGCTCAGGTAGATCAGCACAAGCTTGCCTGTATTTTTTGCAGGCCACTTGATGTTGCTAATCTTGCCGTTGACAATAGGTTCTGTGCCATAGCTTGCGTCCCAAACCACGGTCTCATCATACCAAATGCCGCCGGCCTGCGTCGTTTTCATATTCCAGTTGATGCTGTCATTTTTGTACCATTTATTGTCGTCATCCTGTCTGGTACGCACACCATCGGTTACCGTGATTTTCGAGATCGTATAGTACTCGTTCTCTTTCGGCATGATGATGCCAATGTCACGACCTGTTTTCTCATAGTTATAAATCGTCGTGGAGCCCGGATACATATTTTCCTTCGAAGGCAGCACCGTGTTGTCAGGATAGACGACCGCAAACGTCAGCGCTACCTGACCATTACTTCCATTGCCATCGGAGGGGATTCCAACACCCCAGTCCTTTGTGTACGTGGTGACGTCCTTTGTTACTTCTGTCTTCTGCAGGTAATATGCGACCAGCTGATCGCCGGAGCGGAAATAGTGCCAGATACCGTCCGCAGTCTGATACTGCCACGCGCTCTTATTCGCGCTGTTGGTATAGTAGCGGACATTGGTCAGCGTCGTACCGTCACCGGTGCTGTCTCCCCAGCCGGAATCAGCCTGTTTGTGGTACTTATCCAGACGCATGGTCTGCCAATAGGTGGCATCCATTTGGGGGTTGCGGCTCGAATTGTTTTTGCGGAAATAGCCATTTGCAGGCGCAAGCGTCGATACATCAACGCCAGCCGCATTCGATGCCTCTGCGCTCGTGATCACATGGCTGTTCTTTTCGCTCTTGTAATCATACACATGACAAGTTGTGATCATGTACTCAAGGGTAAGCGAATTCGTCGTGAGCGGATCAGAAGGCAGGTTGTCGTTGACGACGATGTGATACCATGTTCCATCAATCTGAACATCCGTCGTTCCGACATTGCGGCCGGTAATGGTGATGGTGCTGACGTCGATGGGTTCGTTTCCAACCGTAATGGGCGTGCCGAGGACATCGCCATCTTTGCTGACGAGCTTGCCGTCGGTAAGGCCACTGAAATATGAACAACTAGATATCCAACCGGACTGGGTTGTCCAATGCCCATTATCACAGTACAGCCACGTCTCATTGCCTTTGGGATTGAGGTCCAGATAATAAGCCCTATGAATAAGATTACTATTATAAACCCATGCCCACTGAGCAGCATTGTCAGCATCATCCACCCATTCGGCGTTGGCATCCAGATATTTTCCCTCGCTGTTTACGATGTAATATGCCGTGCCCTTAGTCATGCTCGTCGTGAGCTCGCCCTTGAGGTCATGCTTACTGGTAACATTGACTTTAGCCACTTCATCGTCATGCGTGTAGCTGCTCAGAACCTGACCGGGCATAGTTTTTGACCACGTTTCGCCGACGGTAAGATCAACCTGTACGTCGCCCTCGCCCGCGACCGTGAGATCCATGGAATAGGACTGGCCGTTATCGGCTTTGGCGGTGACCGTCGCAGTACCTCTCGAGAGGGCGTTGACCGTCACGCGGTTTCCGGTCACGGTGCTTGCGGCGCTTCTCGTCACGCTGCCGAGAGACAGAACGCTCGCATCGCTGACAGACCACACTGCATTCAGGCCGGTGGAAAGACGCAGGATCGTAGAATTACCCAAAGTCAGACTCTGATCGTGGTGAGCGGTCTCGACCTGCGGCGCAACAGGCGTAAAGTAGTCGCTGTTCTTCTGCGACAGCGTCTGCATGAGTCCCTTGACATAGCCCTGTTCGTTGGCGTTGTATTCCGGTTTCGGATCGTCGCACCAGAAGCAGATCATCGCGCCGATCGGCGTCACGCTGCCGTTCTTATCGCCGCGCACAGAGGTGACAGGCGTATTTACCACGCCGTTTTGGGCATGTTTATACGTGTATGCTGTGACTTTATCAGCAAGCACATAATACCATGCATCATTGGTATTGAGGATCTTGTGACCCTTATCTGCAATAAAGCTTGCAGGTGCCGGGGTGTAGCCAGTCCAGCCGGTCGTCCAATAGCTGACGACGATGTCCTTGGAAAATTCGCCGCCGCTTGTGTTGCTGTTATAGTAAATGCCGTCGTTAAACGCGATGGGCGTCATACCGGCCGCAACGATCTGCGCGGCGACCGCATTGACATAGCTGACAAAGTTGCCATACTTTTTATCCTTGATCAGCGCTGCAAAACCGTCGGTCTTGTCATTGGCATACTCGTCCGCGCCCATGTTGAAGTAGCCGCAGCCCTTGCCGGCGAAGTAATTGATGTACTTCTGCAGGAGCGCCTGCGTGAACGCAACGGCAGTGGTATTCGCCACGTCGATCGTGCGGACAGAGTCGTACGCGGAGCAGTTCACCCCCGTCAGAGAGGTCGCCGCGCTCAGGATTGCATCCATGTGACCCGGCGTGTTGATCAGCGGGATGATGGAGATGTTCTTGCTCTGCGCATAGGCAATGATCGCGTCCATATCAGACTGCGAGAGCTCATTCACGCTGCCCGCATCGTAATAGTTCACATTGCCGTTATGGATCTGCGTCTTCACGTCATCACTGGCATAGGTCTTCCCATCAACCGTGACAGACATATCGTCCAGCAGGAAACGCAGGCTGTCGTTGCCGACCGCCAGTTCTATGTGCGTATAGTTCGCCGCGGAAGCCGTGTCGATCAACGACTCGATCTCAGCGACGCTGAAATACTTTCTGCCGCAATCCAAATGGAAAACGCGCATGAAATCATTTCGTGCCGAGCTGCTCGCTCCTGTCTCGTTCGTTGCCATCGTGAACGCTGACATGGACATCAGGCTCAGCAGCATGACCAGTACAAGAATCATGGAAAGCACTTTTTGCATTGTCGTTCTTTTCCGTGCCTGGTTCATTCTTGTCATTCCTTTCGATACCTTTTTTCCTGCCGTTTTGGGGCCATCGTGCCGCAAAATGGGCGCAGCACGACATACTGTTCTTATATTACTATAGAAATTGCGACGTTTCAATACCTTAACTGCTTTTTTGCACAAATTTTCGTATAATTTTTTTAGGAACACACCGCTGTATTTGGGCACAACTGCCAAAAACGGGTCCTGCGCAGGCGCAGCGGAGAACCCCGCTACAGCGCAGAACCCTGTGTAAGATCGTCGCGCGCGAAAGCGGCGTGGATCGCATTGAGCACGCGCTTTTTGTCTGCGCTCCAGAGTGGCGCGATGAGGTCGCG
>OHFG01001118.1_pt1 | contig 13774 bp, 22 predicted proteins | sample 1567411 | NCBI WGS metagenome assembly OHFG01 (sample SAMEA3879563, study PRJEB24766) | human gut metagenome | biome: human-associated habitat; feature: feces | place: USA | collected 1985/1987
GTAGTTAAAAAATATATAAAATAAATTCTATTATTATAATTAGAGAAGCTTATTTTTATGGCGCATACAGAAAGTAAATGATATAATTATAATAAAAATGCATAATTGGATGGTGAATTTTGATGGAACAAGAAAAATATGACCCTGTTGCAGACCAATTAATTGAGAGTTTAAAAAGAGAATTAAATGCAAAATTACAGAAGTTGGAAGAAATTTTTGAAGCAGATGTTATATTTTTTTATGGACAAATTCAAAATGGCATGGATTATGGATATAGGGCATTTATTGAACATTTAAAGCAAGATGAAAAGAAAAATAATAAATTAGTAATTTTAATAAATACACCGGGTGGAAGTGTAGAAACTGTAGAAAAATTTGTTAACATAAATAAACATTTTTATGAAGAAGTTTATTTTGTAGTACCTGATATTGCAATGTCAGCCGGAACTGTATTTTGTTTATCTGGCGATAAAATTTTTATGGATTATTCTTCTTCTCTTGGACCGATAGACCCACAAGTATTTAATGGAAAGCAGTTTGTACCTGCATTGGGATATTTAGATAAAGTAAATGAATTTGTTGTTAAATCGCAAAATAATAGCTTAAGTCAAGCAGAACTGATGTTGCTCCAGCAAAATGATCTTGCATTTTTAAGGCTGTGCGAGCAACATAGGGACTTAACGATAACGCTTATTAAGGAATGGCTCGTAAAATACAAATTTAAAAATTGGACTGTTCATTCAAGTAACGGTGCTACTGTAACAGAAAATGAAAAAATTACCAGAGCGCAGCAAATAGCCCAAAAACTTGGTGATAATACTGTTTGGCATTCGCATGGTCGTTGTATAGATATTAGAAAACTGAATAAGATGGGATTAAAAATTGACGATTATTCAGATAATAAAGAAATGAAAGAGGCAATACGTACTTATAATAATTTGGTTTTATCGTATATTTGGAAAATGAACTTACCGACATTTTTCCATTCAAGAAATTATGTTTAAAAAGGATGATGATATTATGGATGAAAGGATTGTAGAACTTTTAAACAAAAAAATAGAAGTAAAAAACGGCAACCATGATTTAACTGTTAATTTAAATGCAGCAATTAAAGATTTTGAGAAAAAAGGAGTATTAAAGAAAGTACAATATCCTGATGTGAAATCATCGGTTTATCCAGTTATTGGAACTATAAAATAAATAAAAGCCTGCTTATGCAGGCTTTTATTTATTTTACTACAACATCTTTCAAGTGCATGAGGTTATCTAAAATAGTTCTTGGTATTCTGCATTTGATTAATGTATATCCGTAAGAGTGGTGGAGATGAAGCGAACCGTGCTTTGCGGAAAAAATAGGTGGGCCTTTTGTTTCTATGTAAATATGCACATAATTAGGACCAATTTCGACTTCTGAAACAAAAATATTTATAATCATTTCCATTACTTCTTTATCGTCTCGAAGTAGGGCAGAATGCATTTCTTTTAGTATTTTATTAAAAGTTTCTTCATCAGGAAGTTTTAAATTAGTTGTTTTGGGAATATTATTTAATTGATTTGTTATATCGGTGATTTCAGCTTTTACTTTTTGAATACGCATTATATCAAATTTATCTATGACGTTTCCGGCTTCAACCAATGCATACAGATTTGATAGTTTAGTTTCTGCCGCTGCTTTTGCAATGTTAAGTGTATGCCGTTCTTTTTCGGAGTGTCCTATTAACATTTGGTAGTAATTTTTCATTTCTTCAAAAAGTTTGGGGCGCTCGCTTTCTGATAAAATACGTTCCATAATAACATTGGCCACTTTCTTTTCTAATGCAGTTTTAGAAATTAGCTTCTGCGCACATTTAACATCTTTAGGCAAACGAGTTTTACTGCAACAGTAGTATGAATAAGTACCGGTTTTACATTTTACTCTATGCCCATTCATAGGTGAACCACAAAGAGCACATTTTACTTTGCCCGAAAGCAAATATGTTTCAACGGCGCGGAACCGAGAACTACAGTTTTTATTGCGAGCGCGAAGTTCACCAACAATTTTAAATGTTTCTTTATCAATGATTGCAGGAATAGCATTTTCAATTCTTATGGCGTCAGGATTTATTTTGTGGTTATTGCGGCGCCCAAATTCATCAGTACAAATTCTGTTAAAAATATATGTGCCGGTATAACGCTCATTGCCTAAAATTTCATATAGGCTATTTTTTACAAAAGGCTTACCGTTTCTAGTAGTAAATCCGCGGCGGTTAAGTTCCGAAGCAATTTTAACATAACCATTGCCATGAATATACATATCGAATATTAACCTGACCGCTTCAGCTTCTCGTGGTTCTATTTCATAACGTTGATTAACAATTTTATATCCTAATGGTGGTCGGCCACCATTGAAAATACCTTTTAAAGCGTTTTCTTTTTGCCCTTTCTTTACTTCGGTTGCAAGGTTGCGGCTATACCAGGCAGCAACAGCAACTTTAATACCTTCGGTGAGTTTGCCGTTTGTTGTAGATACATCAATACCTTCGGCGCTGTATTCATAGGTAACGCCGTTTTTGCGCAGCCTGTCTACATTGGTATAGTAGTCTATTTCATCACGGGCATTTCGGTCGATTTTATGAAAAATAACCACATCAAAAATATCATCGCCGCTGTCAAGTATCATTTTTTGAAACGCATCACGCCGTACAACAGATGTGCCGGTAATTGCTTCGTCAGTATATATGCGTACTATCGCGTAATTGCGGCTTGCGCAATATTCGCGGCTCGCGCGTAACTGGGCATCAATACTTTCATGCCGTTGGTTATCGCTAGAATACCTTGCATATAAGGCAGCCCTTTTCATAATTCTTTACGCTCCTTTTCAAATTTATTATAAATTTTATGTGATAAATTATTATAATAGCCGGTAATAATGCAGGTTTATTATAATAATTTATTAAAATGGATATAAAAAAGCCTTGCTGTCCCTGTAAAAAGGTAGGGTATAGCAAGGCCAATCGCTTTATGGTATAATAATAGCGTAATTTGCCTTGCTGACACGTGGAAAATTACATTGCCGCAGTGCTGGTAACACTGTCGGCGCAGACGCCTGGTGCTGGTAACACCGGGCGTTTTTTGTTAGTTATTTTATTTAGAAGTAAATCTATTAATTCTTACATTTTTTAAACTTTTTCCATCATAAATACGCTCTTTAAGTTTTAAATTCCAATAATCTTCAATAAAATTTTTATAAATTGATAGTTGCTTTTTCCTATCTTTACCTGCATAAATATTTAAAGAATCATTTTTTATATTACTTATAATGTATAGTGCGACACAAATCTTTTTATAATATTTTTCATCATAGGTTCTAGGCATTACTAAAGAATTTCTTATGTCCAAAGCTATACTTGTTGTAGATTTAGGTAATTTTATAAAATCTAGTTGGTAAAGGCAGGGGATAAAAGGGTTATGAAATGCGATGATGGAACCAGGATTTGTTTTCAAAGTAGTAGTTTTTTCCCTATTTTGTATTCTTATTTTTTCATCAATAAATGCTTGGTTTTGAGAGTAAGATATGAGAATATTTTCATCGTTGCTAATAATTCTTTCTTTAGAATTAAAAAATTGATAATTATTTAGAGAAACAACATCGTTTGCATTTGTGCTTATGATAAAATTATTATCTACTTTATAAAATTTACTATCATATAGAATAGCAAGAATATTTGGTGATATTGGTAACATCAATAAACATCCAATGTTGGCAAAACCACAATTTTTTGGAGTAAAGAAGTTTAGATTTAATACTGGATTATCAGAAGTAATTAATATATTTTTTGTTTGAAATTTTATGATTGCTATTTTTAAATCATTAATTAGCTTTATATTTGATGAGAAATTTTCTATAATTTTTGACATTGGTAAATTAATGTTTTTATGATTTAAATTTATTGTATTTAATAATTCAGACAAAGATTCATTTGTATGGTCGTAATATGAATAAGTTCTTGCATATTGCCAAATTATGAACTTTTTTAGTAAAGATATATCTTCATTAGTTAATGAAAATTTATTAGAATTTATAATTTTTTTCAAAAGGTTGCTCCATTTCTTTTCTGAAACAGCAAACCTTTTTTCTATTAATCCATCTTCTCCGTAAAAATAAGTTTTGGTACAAATTGATTTGATAGATATATTAGTTTTTAAAAGACAATCTTTTATTTGGAAAAAATTAGTTAAAATATTTTTGTTTCTCAGATTTGTATTATTTATTGTAAAATTTTTTAAATAACAAACTGGAACATAATGTTGTTTAATTGGGATTTTCTCCATAATTATTACCTTATTATATTGAGATTTTGAGATTTTAAAATAAACTTTAGAAATTCATCGCCAAACTCTGTGGTACGTTTTGTATATGGATGCCCTGCTTTATATAGGTCATTGCGCATATATGAATGGGAGAATATATCAGAGTTACAGAGTAATAAACCTTTTGAATGCAAATCATTTACAATAATTTTTAGATATTGATAAGAATTAGAATTATTCATTAAAGGATAAATTCTTTTAAATGGTTCCATTGTTAAGCAATGAAACTGTTTGGATAAATCAAAATTTGCATTATATTTTTTCACTGCTTTTTGTGGGTCTGAAAAATATTCAAGCAGTCGTATGTGCCATTCTGTAAAATCATCAATGAAAGATAAAAACATTTGAAATTTATATTCTTCATAATCTTCGTGAAGAACCGCATTTATAACTATATTACGCAAGGCCTCTAATTTGACGGGATTATATGTTTTAAGTGCTATAGGTGATGCTGTAAGTATTACCGATATTGCCTGCTCGTTATTTTGGACGCGCTCAGTAATATCTGAAAATTGAGCGCTTAATTCATATAATTCCTTTTCAATGCTTTCAATCCAGTCATTCCGCCGCCGTTCTGCTGGAGCCATTACGCAAGCATTAAATAATTCTCCGGCACCAGGAATGAAAGATAAGGCAATACTTGATGCGGCGTGTAACATATCTGGCAATGTAGTTTTTTCTGCTTCTTTACGAGTTGTTTTTTCGGTCATAATTTCATCGTTTTTAAAATCCCAAACGTTTGGGAATTTAATATTTTTGTTGCATGGATTACTAATTTAGGTTGCGTTCCGGTACATATTCCGGAGTAGTTCTTTTTAGTTCAGCCCAAACGGCATCGCTGCTGCGGCCCTGCTTTAAAGCCAGGCGATTAACTAAATTGCCTATAAGGTTTTCAATTTCGGCGTCTGTTACGTTATGGAAGGCCAGTGCAACGCTTTCACCATCGGCAGTAGCAAAATAGGCTAATGCACTTTTAATATTAAAATTCTGGCAAAATTCATCAAAAGCATTATTTAATTTAATACCTTCTTCTTTGTTCATATTCTCCTCCAAATTAATAATTTAGTTTTCTATTTCATTAAATGCACCTGGAATAAAGCATATTTTTTCATTTAGTGTAAGGTTAGTGAAATTTTCTTGCCCAAGTATAGCGGCTAAATTTTGCATAAGCTCAATTTTACTTTCTTCTGAATGATAATATATACTGGTTTTCATTCCGTTTATAGTAATTAGCTTATATAAAATTTCTCTGTCACTAAGAGTAAGTGAATGACCAATAATAAGAAGTGTATGAGTAGGCGGATTAAAAACACTATGTTGATAGTTAGTTTCTTTAATCCATTTATAGTACTTATTGTCACAGCCTTTTTCATAACGCTGAAAATACTTTTTAAAGCGCATGAATTGCGGGTCTGTTTGATTCTCTTTTTCATCAATGCCTAGTACCAAATTATTATGCTCGTTATCAGTAGCTTTACCATGAATGAAAGAAATATTATTGTCAGATATAGTGATATATTTCGATATTGTATTAGTGTAATTAAAACTTATAATATTTATATTTGGCGTTTTTAAGATATCATCAATAAATTTTATTTTGGGTATATTTAATTTCTTGACAAAAATAGTTAAGTATAATTCAAAACATTTTGTGAATTCGTTTAATTGTTTAATAATAAAATTTAGTAAGTGTTCAAAAGCAATAGTTCCAGAACTTTTATTTTGTATTTTATAAGCTAAATCATTATCAGTGTAGTTTGTACCGTAAGTCAAAAAAGCAGTTTGAGGCATCTCATTTAATTCGGAATATGGCATATAGAACATTAGAGTATCTTTTTTTCTTTGCCAAACATCAAAATAAAAAGCACTAATTGCTATTTTAAGAAAGGGCTTTTCAGTAAATGGTAGACGGCCAGAAGCTTCACGACGTTTTTTTGATAAGAATTTTTTAGTTACTTGTAATTCGTTAGTTATATATTTAATTTCATTTTCAAAATCACACCAATTTGGACTAATATTATTCCGTTGAAGAAAGTAGTGGTACCATAAATTATTTATATACAAATTTCTCATTCTTTCAAGTACTGCTTTATTAATGGCATTGCTTATAAGTTCTTCAATAGAATCATTTAATTGTTTATGATGTACAACATTTTTTGGATGTATTCTTTCCAAAAAATTTAGAAAATCTTTATATGTTGTTGGTAGGTGATGTGCAAGGTCAAAGCCATTGCCAATTAAAAGTATATTCATAGTTAACTCCAAATTTTTTTATTGATTATATGCGAAACAAAAATTTTATTCATTATATTCATTTATTAACCTATCAGTAATAAGTAAGGCATGGATTAAGCAAAATAACTTAATGCAATCAGCTTGTGTAACTGTTCTATTACTACGGCCGTGTAAAATCCAGTGTCTATTTAAAAAAGCAGGTTCAGTTTCTGTGCCAAATTTTGAGTATTCAAAGAATGTAGGCATAACTTGAAATGAAGAACAAACAAATAAACTAAAAGTTTCTTTATATTGAAGATGTTTTATTATAGGTTGTAATCGAGCAGGGACATTAGTTGTATTGTTATGCTGAGTGACAGTAAGCAAATAGTCACATATACTAAATAAAGCTATGCAAGCAGAATAGTAAGTGCCATTATGATAAGCTGCTAAAGCATCTTCGTAATAGGCAATTTTATTTTGTAAAATTGGATAATGCTTAGAATCATTTATAATTTCATTTAATTTTTCTTCGTTATTTTTTAAAAAATAATCAAATAAAGCTGTATTAGGATTTTTCGCATTTAAAATATTAAATGCGTCATCTTCTGACATTTTTATAGTTATAGCAAGCTGATTTATTTTTGTTAAATCAAGGATTTTAGTAGGTAAATAGATTTTTTTTATTAGTTCATTATCTATAACGAATTTTGTAAGTTGGTTTATAAATTCAACAAATAAATCAACAGCTTCCAACAAACTTTCATAATTTTTATGGTTGGTTTCCATAATTGCTCCTAATAATTTTTTGTTTTATTTAATGGACAAATTTTTTCGAGTTCTTCAAATTTTTGCAAGTAGTACTTTCCTTTGTCGCTTGTATAATCTAAAGCAAAAGCAGATAATGCCGAAATTTCACACTCAAAAAAAGTTTTAATTGTAAATATATTCATAAAATACCTTTCTGAAATTAAATTATTAAGCATTTCTAAAACTTCTTGCTCTTTATCTTTATAGTCTGGGAATAACAGAATAAATACATCCCATAATGTATAGTTTAAAGGTATTCGTATTATTTCGTTTTCGAAAGATAATATATTTATGACGTCTTTATTTGTTCTATCAATTTTTTTGTTAAAAGATATAGCAGCCAAAAAGCGCATTAAATCAGACGCTAATTTATCGTTAAGGTATTTTGGTATATCATAATTGTTCATAAAAATCCTCGCTTTAAAATAATAGTAATTATTTCCAGCTGTCAGGGAAAATTAACCTACCGCGTTTAGTGTATCTTTACTTTTTGCAGTAACAAATTCATATTCTTTTTCTAAAGTATTATCAACAGTAGCCTTACCGCGTTCGTCAAGAGCACGGTATTTTTTTATATGTTCGGTTTCTGCTTTAGACAAAGAGATAGCAGAGGTTGTAGGAGGAAATAAATCGTTAATACTAATTTCTAATGCATTTGCAATTTTGAAAAGTATATCTTGTTCTGCTTCACTAGTAGCACTTTCGTAACCAGAAACAGTATTATGCTTTACTCCAATTTTATCTCCTAATTCTTTTTGTGTAAGTCCACGTAATTTTCTATACTCACGTATTTTATTAGAAACATAAATTTTAATATCCACCTTTTTCACCTCACGCTTTATTAACTACATAATACACGAAAAAAACGCACAATTCAAGAAAAATATTTCGTGTTTCACGAAGAAAAATGTTGACAGGAATTTAAACTTCGAGTATTATGAAGTACAAGGAGGTGAGAAGAATGCAGTTTTTACTTGAAGCTATTAGGCGTGCAAATAAAGAAAGCCAAGAAAACATGGCTAAATTGATAGGTGTAGATGTTAGAACCTATCAAAATAAAGAAAAAGGTGTTACACAGTTCAAACAGAATGAGATGTTCCTCATTGCGAAACATTTTAATAAAAAAATTGATGAAATTTTTTTGCCCACAAACTTCGAGAAACAAGAAGTTTGATGAGAACTAATATGGATGGAAAATATTTGCGTTTTAGAACGGAGGTATTTATGGATAAGTTAAATTCTAATCAATATTCTACTGTAGACAGAGAAAATGAAGCATTAATGCAGCCTGGTGTGGTTAGCGCAAGGGAGTTTAAACTTTTTGCAGGTGGTGTTGAGGAGATATATGGACCCAAAACAACAAAAGCCGCTCAGGAAGTAATAAAGAAACTGAACGGCTTAACAATAGAACAGGCAAATACTGCCCTTGATTTAGCTAGACATAAATTAAAAAGGCTCTGCAAATTAGAAATTAGCCCTGACCTGTTAAAACTTTTGTAATTGCTGATGCTGCTACTTCTTCACCAATAGTGATTAGTGCTTTAACGCTTTCAACGCCGGCGCGTTTGGCTTTTGACTTTAAGGAATTATAGTTTTCTTCTACTCTAACATTCGCTATGAAGTCATGACCTAAAGGGGTTAAATCTTTAATGATAATTGTATCGGCAGAGGTAATGTTATTCTCTGCTAACAAGCCATCGGTTATGCAGTATCGCAGATGGTAGACGAGTTCTTCATTAGAATATTTGCTTAAAAGTTGTAATTGTTCTTGATTTGGAGTTGGAATTTCGCTTTCAGACAAGTAGATTGCTGATAATGTTTTTACAGTATCTGTATCAACATATATAGCAGGTTGTGTTGGCGTAGTAATATCTTCAGCCCATAACATTACATCCCGAACACAATCAATATTTAACTTCATATTTTTCACCTCCTTCCTTTTATCAATTATAGCAGAAAAGGAGGGATGAAAGAGAATATTTACGTTTTAGAACGGAGGTATCTATGGATAAAGAGCAGTTAACAAAAACTATACAAGTGCAAATTGATAATAGCAATCTTACTTATGGTGAGGTTAAGAGTGTTCTTAATTATCTTGTTGTACTCTATTCGGATAAAGCAAATAACCTCCTGAATAGTATCAGTATTCAGGAGGTTTCTAAAAAAAGTAGGTTTAAAAATTAAAGTTGCCTTGCGCTCTGTCATATTCTTCGTGCAAATCGCAAATTATTTGATGGAGCTCGCAAAGTAACTGACGATTACTCATTGAAGAAAAATTCGGGCGTGAAGCTAAAATTTGGACAGCTAAAGAACCCAAACTATCACGCAATACTATATTTGGATTTCTTAATGCATGATCATTTTCTTCAAAGAAGTTTGAAAGGTTTTCCATAAAAATCACCTCCTTCCTATTATCAATTATAGCAGAATAGGAAAGGCAATAAAAATAAAGGTACACTTTAGCGCGGCGATGGATGCAGAACGGAGGGCAGAATGGATTTTGAAGCATATTTAATTGGTTGTGGTGCTGGGTGGCTTACTTTCCTTGTTTTTCGAGTTTTTGAGCTAATTCTGTCAAATTGGAAAGAACGGAAGTGTAAGCGGCAGGCGAAAGATTTTTTTGAAAAGTTGAATTCTCTAAAATAATAAAACAAATGGGTGAATAGAATGAAGCGTTATGGTCGGAAAAATAAAATCGTATGCCCAAATTGTGGACATACGATAAGTAGTAAAGGTAGTTTTTGCAGTTATTGTAGCTATAAGGTTGTTGATATTTGTTACTGCTGGGTGTTAAAAAAGCCTTTTAATTGTGGAATGAATAAGTGCCCTGGTATGAAGTTATTAACATATACAGAGCTATTCGCGAGCGAGATTCATTAGAGTAAATATCGTAGGCAAAATATTTTGCTCAAACCATTGAATAAGTACATATCGGCCAAGACCATGTACTTTTTCCATGATTTTGCCAGCGACTAAAGCAGCTAATTGCGTTTTTGGCGATTCGACAATTAGGTCAGGAAAAGTTTCTTTCAATTGTTTTTTCTGATTATCATCAAGTTCGTCTAACATATCAACGATTTTTTCAGCAGCGTCTAAACGAGATTCAGTCCAAGGATATGGATTGCCGCATTTATAACAGTAGTACGGTAAAGAAATATCATTTTGAACTATTTCGTCTTTATGACCAGTACATATCATTTGATGATTTTGTACATCTTTGAAAGGGTCATACATATGTTTAAAACGATATTGTGGAACTTCAACATGTAGCGCTCCTCGAATTGGTTCATTGCAATGCGGACATGTTTGTATAACCGGTTCGCCGCACATTGAGCAAAACTGTTCGTTCTGCTCTGGATGCGCATTGGAATGAGCGTTACGTATGTGTCCATTTTTACAAATTTGAGCATTTTGATAGTAGTATTTTTCTGGCATAACAACACAACCTTTCTTTGTCTAATTATAGCAAATAAAAACAAGATGGAGGTGAAACAAATGCCAAGAGGCAGCATTATGAGCCAGCTTTATGCGCTGCTTTTAGAAAACCCAAAAATCAGCCGCAAGGAAGCGGCAGAACAGTTGGGCGTAACAAGGTCTTTAATCGATACTTATTTTTGGCGCTTGTGCGATAAAGGCATTATTGAAATTAACACTGACCGCACCGTTAATGTGCTGAAACCGATAAAGGACGTTGAAATCCAGCCAAATTATAAGCAAGAAGTTTATAAAACTATGGTTGAGATTTACCTTGAGGATTTTAAAGTGCAGGAGCGTTTTCTTGACCGCGTTGCAGTTGGACGCGAAATTCGCTTATTGCTTGAAAGGATGTGATGGAATGAAGCAAAAATCTGCGCATGTATTAAAAGTACACATTGTAAACCCGGATGCTGAACTTGACCCGCAGGCAATTAAACGTTTTGCTGCGTGGCTGGTTGAATTTGGTTTAAAAACCGGTACGATAACGCTGCCGGCAGAAAGAGGGGCTGATTATTTACAGCCGAGCAGTACACATTAAAGACAGAACAGGAGGTAAAACTATGAAAAAAGTTTATGTAATTGCAGGCATTGCAGTTATTCTTACGGCAATTATGATAGCCTTTCCGCCGCAGGCAGAACCGGCAACAGAGAAAATTATCGTTCCGCAACGGGTTTACTGCGGCGATACACTTAACGCAGTGTGCAGCAGGGCTGCAATCGAACACGGCGATGTGCGCGATGACCTGCGCGCTATTGTTTACGATACTCGCCTGCATAACAACCTTCCCGCCTATGATTTAATCCAGCCCGGTGACATCATACTGGTGGAATTGGAAGTGCCTGCCGATGCGCTGGGAAGACGCTAGGCACAGAATTTGTGCTGAATGCGGCAAGGCTTACGCCGTCAGCAAGTTATGCAAGCGCAAACATTATGTCTGCCCAGTATGCACTAAAAAACATCTGCGTAGGGGAGGTAAAAATATTGCCAGGAGAAAATGAAAAGAGCCGCCAGTGCGGGAACACTGACGGCTCAAAAGGTGAAGTTGGAATCGCTTCATCTGTATTATACCACAGATTGGAGGTACAGGGTATGGAAAAAGCTGTTGAAATTTATTTTTATTGTAACGAAATGCAGGCGGCTTTGAGTGAAATAAAGCGCAATGTAGATTTTATCAATGACGCACTTAGTAATCATCCGGAAACGGATTTTAGAAATAAAAGAATTTTGGCACAAATTGATGGTGTAGCCAGCAAATGCCTTAAACTTCATTACTTATCAATTGATGCGCTGACGGAGGGAAAAAACGATGCTAAAACTGTATGAATATGATGAAAAGCTGGCAAACCTGCTGGCTTTAGATTTGGACCGCGCCGTAGATACCGAAACCGGCGAGATTTTAACCGCAGAGGCGGTAAACAACCTTTTGATAGAGCGCAACGCTAAAATAGAAGGCTGCATGCTGTTTTACCTGGAGCAAGAGGCCGAGGAGAAAGCGCTGGATGCTGAGATTAAAAAGCTGACAGCACGCAAAAAAACTGTAACCGCTAAGAAAAACTGGGTAAAAAACTATGTCGCCGCAAGCCTGAACGGTGAAAAGTTTGAAACGCCGAGGGTAAAAGGCTACTGGAGAAAATCCGAATCTGTATCCATTGATGTACCTGCGCAGGAATTGCCGGAAGAATACCTTCGCATTAAGGCAGAACCGGATAAAACTTCTATCGGCGCAGCGCTTAAAAAGGGCATTTATATCCCCGGCGCCAGCATCGTGGTTAATAATAATTTGATTATTAAATAGGAGGTAAGTGATATGGGTGTACCTGTACTTGTTATGGGGTTTTCGGGGAGTGGCAAATCTGCCAGTCTGCGCAATTTTGAGCCGGATGAGATTGGCATTTTTAACGTTGCCAGCAAACCGTTGCCGTTCAGAAAACAGCTGCCGCTGGTAAATAAAGCGACTTATGGTGTTATTCAAGCCGGATTAAAAAAGAATAACCTGCGCTGTTATGTAATTGATGACAGCCAGTATTTAATGGCATTTGAGCAGGTTACTAAAGCAAAGGAAACAGGCTATGGGAAGTATACCGATATGGGCGTAAATTTTGTGAATTTAGTGCAATTCGTTATATTGAATACTTCGCCTGATACTATTGTTTATTTCCTGCACCATCCAGAACAGACAGAACAGGGCAGAATAAAAGCCAAAACCGTTGGCAAGCTGATTGATAACTGGCTGACACTGGAAGGCCTGTTCAGTATCGTGCTGCTTGCAGAAACTGATGGCAAAGAACACTGGTTTATTACACAAAGCGATGGTTATTCCACGGCAAAATCGCCAATGGATATGTTCCCGGAAAAAATTGACAACGATTTAAAATTGGTGGATAAAACTATCCGCGAATATTATGAATTTGGAGGTAAAACTTATGAAAAAGATTAATTGGGGCGAAGTAGAAGAAGCACAGAATTTTACCCGCATTTGTGCTGGTGGGTATGTATGCCGCGTTGTAAAGGTAGAGGATGACCCGCAGAAAGAATACCTTAAAATTTGGTGCGACCCTGTGGAAGGGGAGTTTAAGGATTTTGGCACAAACGCTGAACAGCGTACCGGTCTGGATTGGAACTATATCCGTTTTTACCGTAGTTATAAATCTACGGCGCTGAACTTTTTTAAGGCGTGGCTTTCTGCACTTGAAAAATCAAATCCCGGCAAATTTAGCGCCAACAAATTTGACAGTGATGAAAGGAAGATGGTTGGGCTGCGTGTGGGCCTTGTAATTGCTGACGAAGAATACCTTAAACAAGATGGAAAAAAAGGTTTGCGTACTTATGTACACAAGGTTTTAACTCCGGATGAAATCAGGGCGGGCAAGTTCCGTGTGCCGGATATGAAGCTGCTGCCGCCGTCAGCGGCTTCGGCATCGG
>OHFG01001163.1_pt1 | contig 13361 bp, 12 predicted proteins | sample 1567411 | NCBI WGS metagenome assembly OHFG01 (sample SAMEA3879563, study PRJEB24766) | human gut metagenome | biome: human-associated habitat; feature: feces | place: USA | collected 1985/1987
GCGCAGAATATAGTGGGCAATAGACTGCATCAGATGCGTCTTGCCAAGACCTGCGCCGCCATAGATAAATAGTGGGTTGTAGAGGGTTCCAGGAGATTCAGCAACAGCAAGTGAAGCAGCATGTGCGAATCGGTTATTGGAGCCAACAACAAAGGTATCAAATGTATAGCGTGGGTTTAAGTTGGCATTCATCACAGCAGCATAATAGGAGTTTAACTCGGGGGTTACAATGTTAGAAGCTTCTGCAGTGAGGTTTGGACGCTTCTCAAGGTCCTCCGAAGTAACAAAGATCACATTGCAGTGCAGGCCGATCTTCTCCTCAATGACAATTTCAAGAATCTGCTTGTACTTCTTCTTGATATAGTCTAGTATATTGGGGATACCTTTTGTATCTGCCAAGATGTAGACCTGGTCATTGTCTACATTGTGGATTTCCATAGGGACAATCCAAGTATCGTAAGATACCTTTGAAATATCATAATTTTCCTTCAGGGTGTCTTTTATGGCATCCCAGTTTTCCTTTAATCTGTCAATCATTTGTTACTCCTGACGTCGGTATATGGTAATTTTCGAGAAAAGAGCCTATTAGCCCATATAATGATATTATACTAAAAATAATGAAGAATTTCAAGAGAGAAGAGGAGAGCAGTCTGTAAAAAATATCAACAACATTGGGGTAAAATGTGGATAATATTGTGGATAGGCTGTGGATAACATGTGGATAAGTGGAAAAAAGCTGTGGATAGAGTGTGGATAACTCAGAAGGGGGTATGGCATATAAAATTGTGGATAATGTGGATAAGATTGTTTGCATGTAAAAACACAACAAGTTATCCACAGAGTTATCCACCAAACACATGTACTTATCCACAATATCCACAAAAAAAAGTTTGTCGTAAAATCAAGGGTTTGAGAATGGTTTTTTGTATTATCCCCAAAGTTATGCACAAGTTATCCACAATTTGGGGATAACTTTTATCCACAACATTTCTGAATAAAAAAGTTGTGGATAACTTTGGGGATAAGTTGGGGATAACTTTTTTGTAATAAAAAATAAAAAACACTAAAAAAAACCTTGACGAAATGCGAGTTTCTTAATATAATGCGTATGATGTCCAATTTTTGCAACGGCGTTAAAAAACGCCGAAAAATCGCACTTTTGGTGCAAGCTGTGGGACTGATACCCACAGTGTAAGAAACAGTATTATTTGAAAACTAACACAGAAAACAAGGAGGTGTTTTGTTATGAAGATGACATTTCAGCCAAAGAAGAGATCCCATGCAAAGGTTCATGGTTTCCGTGCAAGAATGAGCACAAAGGGAGGAAGAAAGGTTCTGGCAGCAAGAAGAGCAAAGGGAAGAAAGGTTCTCTCTGCTTAATTGAGCAGTATCAACTCTCTTAAAAAGAACAGAGACTTTCAGAGAGTCTACAGCAAACGGCAGTCTTTTGCAAATCGTTCGCTGGTCATGTACAAGATGTCAAACGACCGCGCTGATACCCGCATTGGCATATCTGTCAGTAAAAAGGTAGGAAACAGTGTGGTCAGGCATCGGGTTACAAGAGTGATCCGTGAATGCTGCCGCTTACACGAAAAAGAATTAATACAAGGATTGGACATAGTGATTGTTGCCAGACCGTTGGCGAAGGAACAAGGATTAATGGAAATTGAGGAAGCTTTTTTTCATGTAGGAAGAAAGCTGAATATTTTTTTAGAATCGAAGTAGGGTCGGGACTATGAAGAAGATTATGATTTATATGATAAGGTTTTACCAGAAGTATTTATCACCTCTCAAAGTCCGGACCCACTGTATATATACCCCAACCTGTTCGCAGTATGCAATAGAAGCGTTGGAAAAGTATGGAGCTTTGAAAGGCTCCTTACTTGCTATATGGAGGATATTGCGCTGCAATCCATTTTCAAAAGGGGGGTACGACCCTGTTCCGTAGGTAGCTTAAGGAGGAAAACAAGTGGATTTTTTATCATTAACACAAAGTAACTGGTTTCTTGTAGGGCCAGTTGCGAAGGTGCTTGGTGTTGTCATGAATGGAATTTACGAGTTCCTGGATATGTTTGGCATTGCAAGCATTGGATTGGCGATCATTTTATTCACGATTATTATTAAAGCATTGATGCTTCCGCTTTCCATCAAGCAGCAGAAGTTTACAAAGCTTAATAGTATTATGGCGCCAGAACTTCAGCAGGTTCAGAAAAAGTATGCAAATCTGGACAAGTCAAGCCCGAAGTACAATGAAATGCTTTTGAAGCAGAATGAAGAGATGAAGGAAGTCTATGCAAAGTACGGAACAAGCCCGACAGGCGGTTGTGTTCAGATGCTGATTCAGATGCCGATTCTGTTCGCTTTGTATCAGGTTATTTACAAGATTCCGGGCTATATCACAAAGGTAAGAGCGTTCTATGAGCCGATTGTTGAGGCATTGCAGAACATTCCTACTTACATGGATAACGCAGATTTCGTGACATTGGCACAGCAAAACGGCATCAATGCAGCAGGATTGAGTGATTCTAACAAGCTGATTGATCTGCTTTACAACTTCGATAAGACTGAGTGGACTAAGTTTACTGAGATCTTCCCGAATTTGAATGAGTACGTAGCCAAGGCACTGCCAAGTATCGAGAAAGCAAATTATTTCCTGGGAATGGATTTGGCAACTGCACCTGCACAGCAGCTGTGGCCTGGTGTTTTAATTCCTATTCTTGCCGGTCTTACTCAGTGGCTTAGCTCTAAGATGATGCAGACAGATAATGGAAGCAAGAATTCAGATGACACAATGGGAAGCACAATGAAGACCATGAACATCATGATGCCTCTTATGTCAGTGTTCTTCTGTTTCACATTCTCTGCAGGTATCGGTGTATACTGGATTGCATCTTCTGTTGTTATGATTCTGATTCAGATGATCGTAAACAAGTATATGGAGCGCATTGATATTAATCAGATGGTTGAAAAGAACATTGAAAAGGCTAATGTAAAGCGTGTTAAGAAGGGTCAGAAGCCGCTTAAGGCAAAGGCTGTTATGAATGTTCGTACTATCGAAGAAGAAAGAGAACTCGAAGAAAAGAAAGAAGCTGAGCTGAAAGAGCGTGTGACAAAGCAGGTTGAGAAATCAACTGAGTACTATTCCACCACCCAGAAAAAGAAGGGTAAGCTGGCATCTAAGGCCGGAATGGTTCAGCAGTACAACGAAAAGAGTGAAAAGAAGAACAGAAAGTAATCAGTGATTGTAAGGCTGATTACTTGCTTGGGGAAGCTTGCAGATTCAGAAAGGTAAGGTTTGTATGACAGAGTTTGCTACGTTCACTGGAAAGAATGTAGATGAAGCCGTAAACAATGCACTGCTTCAGCTTCAGATCACCAGTGAAAAACTTGAGTATGAGGTTGTTGAAAAAGGTTCGAATGGTCTGCTTGGTTTTATCGGTTCTAAGCCGGCGGTGATCCGTGCACGTAAAAAGTCAGATTTTATCGATGAGGGAGAAGAATTTTTACAGAATATTTTCCACGAGATGAATATGGAAGTTGATATCGCAGTTGCCTACAATAAAGAAGAACAGGTTGTTGATATCGTTCTGACCGGAGAAGACATGGGCATCCTGATCGGAAAAAGAGGACAGACACTGGATTCACTGCAGCATCTGGTGAGCCTTGTTATAAACAAACACAGCGAAGAATATATTCGTGTCAAGCTGGATACTGAGAATTACCGTGAAAGAAGAAAGGAAACTCTCGAGCAGCTGGCAAAGAATATTGCCTACAAGGTAAAGAGAACAAGACGTCCGGCATCACTTGAGCCGATGAATCCTTACGAGAGAAGGATCATCCACTCTGCACTTCAGGACGACAAGTTTGTATATACCAAGAGCGAGGGCGAGGATCCATTTCGTCATGTAGTGGTACTTCCTAAAAAAGAAGCAATTCCGCAGAGAAGATACTACAAAAGTTATGACAAAGGATACAAAACAAATTATGACAGAAGCGCAGCTGGTACAAGAGAAACAGCTGAAAAGCTGACTTCTGAGGAATAATAGAGAAAGTGCCATTCAAAGTTCATACGGACTATTGAGTGGCATTTTCTGTATCATTCTTGGAAACTTGCGAAAATCGAAGTGAGGTAGAATATGAAAGAAAATAGTACAATTGCGGCGATTGCAACGGCACTTAGTCCAGCAGGAATTAGCATTATTCGAATAAGTGGACCTCAGGCGCTTGATGTGATTGATCGTATTTATAGAACAAAAAAAGAGGTAGAGTCGATTAAAAAAGGAGCATTTGCTGCGGCAACGTCATCTTCAGCGAAAAAGCTCTCAAATGCACCTACACATACCATTCATTACGGCTATATTTGTGATGAAAATGAGGTAATTGATGAGGTTATGGTATCCATCATGAAAGGACCTCGTTCATTTACTGCAGAGGATACAGTAGAGATTAACTGTCACGGAGGAATACTTGTAACAAGAAAAGTATTAGATACAGTGTTAAAGAATGGTGCAAGACCTGCTGAGCCTGGTGAGTTTACTAAGAGGGCATTTCTTAATGGACGCATTGATTTATCTCAGGCGGAAGCGGTTATAGATATTATTAATGCAAGAAATGATTATGCACTTAAATCATCAGTTAATCAATTAGGCGGAAGATTATCAGAGAAAATCACAGCTATCAGGGAAGTAATACTTGATAATGTAGCATTTATTGAGTCTGCATTAGATGATCCAGAACATTTTGATATAGATGCTAATGTAGATAACCTTAAAAATGATGTGGAAAACTGTCTTAATAATGTGGATAACTTGTTAAAAACATGCGATAATGGCAGAATCATGCATGATGGCGTGCGTACAGTCATTTTGGGGAAAACTAATGCAGGAAAGTCAAGCCTGCTTAATGTACTTGCAAGAGAAGAGAGAGCAATTGTTACTGATATAGAAGGAACTACGAGAGATACTCTTGAAGAAATGATTAATCTGTCTGGAATTACTCTTAATCTTATTGATACTGCAGGAATCAGAAAAACTGATGATGTTGTTGAAAGCATTGGTGTTAATAAGGCTAAGAAGCTTGCAGAAATCGCTGATCTTGTAATATATGTAGTTGATTCTTCAAGAGTACTTGATGATAATGATTATGAGATTATGGAACTTATCAAGGATAAGAAGGTTCTTGTAATACTTAATAAAGCTGATCTTGCACAGGTTACAACAGCAGAAGATATTAAGAAAATAATGAATTGTGAGACAGTTACTATATCTGCAAAGCAGGAGACAGGAATTGAAGAACTTGAGGAAACTGTTAAGAATATGTTCTTTAATGGTGAAGTTAAGTTCAATGAAGATGTATATATTACAAGTACAAGACATAAAGAACTTTTAAAGAAGGCTGAGAACAGCTTAAAGCTTGTACTTGATGGAATTGATAACATGGTAAGTGAAGATTTCCTTACTATTGATTTAATGGCTGCATATGAGAATCTTGGTCTTATAATAGGAGAGGAGATTGAAGATGATCTTGCCAACAGAATTTTTTCAAAGTTCTGTATGGGTAAGTAATGCAGGTTGATAAGGAGAAGTAATATGCCTAATATTAGAGAAGAATATGATGTAGTTGTAGTAGGTGCTGGTCACGCAGGTTGTGAGGCTGCCCTTGCTGCTTCAAGAATGGGACTTGAAACAATTATATTTACAGTAAGCGTTGAAAGTATAGCAATGATGCCTTGTAATCCTAATATAGGAGGAAGTTCTAAGGGACATCTTGTAAGAGAAATAGATGCTCTTGGTGGCGAGATGGGAAAGAATATAGATGCTACATTTATACAGTCAAAGATGTTAAATGCATCAAAAGGCCCTGCGGTTCATTCACTCCGTGCACAGGCTGACAAGTCCGATTACAGCAGAAGAATGAGAAATGTGCTTGAGAATACTGAGCATCTGCATATAAGACAGGCAGAGGTTTCAGAGATTATTGTTAATGATGGAAAAATTGGTGGTGTAAAGACTGTTTCGGGTGCAGAATACATAGCTAAGGCAGTTGTTTTATGTACAGGAGTATATCTTAAGGCAAGATGTATATATGGTGATGTAAGTTATCATACAGGTCCTAACGGATTACAGGCTGCCAATCATCTTACACAGTCACTTATTGATAATGGAATTGAAGTGAGAAGATTCAAGACAGGTACACCTGCCAGAGTTGATAAAAGGTCAGTGGATTTTTCTAAGATGACAGAGCAGTTCGGTGATAAGAGAGTTGTGCCATTTTCATTTGAAACAGACCCTGAGAGCATACAGAAAGATCAGGTAAGCTGCTGGCTTACATATACTAATGAAGAGACACACAAGATTATTATGGATAATCTTGATCGTTCACCTCTTTATTCAGGAGATATCCACGGAACAGGCCCAAGATACTGTCCATCAATTGAGGATAAGGTTGTAAGATTTGCAGACAAAGACAGACATCAGGTATTCATTGAGCCAGAGGGCTTGTATACTAATGAAATGTATCTTGGTGGAATGAGCAGTTCAATGCCTGAGGATGTGCAGTATGCAATGTATAGAACAGTTCCTGGTCTTGAGAATGTCCGAATCGTAAGAAATGCTTATGCTATTGAGTATGACTGCATTAACGCTGTTCAGTTAAAGTCTTCTCTTGAATTCAAGAAGATTGAAGGATTATTTGCTGGTGGACAGTTTAATGGAAGCTCAGGATATGAGGAAGCTGCTGCACAGGGAATTGTCGCGGGTATCAATGCGGCACTTTTCGTTAAGAAGGAAGAACCACTTATACTTGACCGTTCAGAAAGTTATATAGGAGTTCTTATAGATGACCTTGTAACTAAGGAAACAGCAGAGCCTTACAGAATGATGACAAGCCGTGCAGAGTACAGACTTATATTAAGACAGGATAATGCAGATATAAGACTTACTAAATATGGTTACAGAGTCGGACTTATAAGCGAAGAAAGAATGAACCGCCTTACCCGCAAGATTCAGCTTATTGATGAAGAAATTGAGCGTGTTAAGTCAGTTAATATAGGAACTGGAAGTGAAGTACAGAAGGTACTTACAGATAACGGAAGTACAGAGCTTACAACAGGTGCTACACTTGCAGAACTTATAAGAAGACCGGAGCTTTCATATGATGTTCTTGCTCCAATTGATAAGCACAGACCAGAGTTGCCTTATGATGTATGTGAGCAGGTTAATATTAATCTGAAATACGAGGGATATATAGACAGACAGTTAAGACAGGTTGAACATTTTAAAAAGCTTGAAAATAAGCTTATACCAGACAGCCTTGATTACTTAGAAATAAGCGGATTAAGAAAAGAGGCTATGCAGAAGCTTGATAAATTCAGACCTCGTTCAATTGGACAGGCTTCAAGAATATCAGGTGTTTCGCCTGCTGATATATCAGTGCTTCTTGTTTACCTGGAGTCTCTTAGAAGAAAGCATTAATCATTGATAAGGAGAAATGTATGATAAATGAAACATTTAAGAATAATCTGAATTCTATAGGTGTTGAGCTTACAGACAGACAGTACGAGCAGTTTGATATGTATTATAAGCTGCTGGTTGAATGGAATAGCTTTATGAATCTTACTGGAATTACAGATTACGAAGAAGTTCTTTTAAAGCATTATGTTGACAGTCTCGTGTTAGATATTGAAAAAATCGGACATAAAAAGAAAGAGATTTCTCTTATTGATGTTGGAACAGGTGCTGGTTTTCCGGGGCTTCCGTTAAAAATAGCATATCCACAGATTAATGTAGTTCTGCTTGATTCACTTAATAAAAGAGTAAAGTTTCTTAATCAGGTAATAGAAGAACTTGGACTTACAGGAATAGAAACAGTTCATTCAAGAGCAGAGGATGGTGGAAGAAATAATGACTTAAGAGAACATTTTGATGTAAGTGTTTCTCGTGCTGTTGCTAACTTAGCAACTCTTGTGGAATATAACCTTCCATTCGTAAAGGTTGGTGGATATTTTGTGGCATATAAGTCAGGAGATATTGATGAAGAATTAGTAAATGCTAAGAAAGCAGTCAGTGTTCTTGGCGGAACGATAGAAGAAGTGAAGAAATTCCAGCTTCCTGGTACTGATATTGACCGTTCTTTAGTATATATCAAGAAGATTAAGCCTACATCTGGAAAGTTTCCAAGAAAAGCGGGACTTCCTTCTAAAGAACCAGTTGCGTAAGCAGTATGTATACACAATATAGTATAAAGAAAACCCATATTATTCACATAAAATGATTAGTAAATCATCATATTGTGGATAATATGGGTTTATTTTTGGTTAACTGTTGATTATCAGGATATCATAAAAATACCTCATGATGGATAACTAATTAAGAAAAATCTCAGCCTGTCTTACGAATTCAGCCGGCTGTTCAACCTGTGGAAGCTTCTTGGCATCCTGAATCATAACATTTTCAATTGCTGGATTGATATGGATATATTCATCAATAACGTCATTATTATTGTGCATACCGTTAATCATGTATATACAGTTATCAAGATCAGAAAGTGCTTTTGAGATAGTAACAGTAGTAAAGTTACATTCAGTGCTGATAAACAGATATTTGGCTGAAGCATCACCAAGATGTGCATTCTCATGGCATGCATTGATATAATCAGCCGGAATTCTTCCATCTATAAAATTTTTTGAAAGTAGCTTTCTAAGAGATGGTCTGTTAAACAGAATGTTGTATACAGAAGTTCCAATAACAGGCACATTTAAAATGTGTCTTCTTATTCCACTTAAGTTATCAGGCCCTTTAAGAGCATCTTCAACTGATAAAGGAGAAACAAGAATAATCTTATTAAACAGTGCATGATTATTAAATGCAGCCATTATCACAATTGGTGTTGAGCCTGCTGTAGCAACAACATCAGTTTTGGAACGAATAACATTGAGCACGAAATCATTGATAAGCTGTGTATACATAAATGTTGTATAAGTAAGATTAGGTTTATCAGAATGACCACATCCCAATAAATCAATAGCGTAAACCTTGTGATTCTTAGCAAAACTGTTTATAGTCTGTTCCCATTCGTAGCTTGAACTGTAAGAATTAAGATCGTGTATAAGTAAAAGTGGAGAACCTGAGCCGGCAGTTATATATGCAATATTGCCGAACTTCCACTGATAATTGCTTCTTATTCTTTTACCTGTATAATTATTAGCGGTAGATAATTTGAATATTATGCTGTTAATCAGGTGTGTAGTAGTAATAACAGCAGTTCCCATACCTACTGCCAGTCCTATTTTTTGCCATTTATTCATAATAGATGCCTCCTGAAATTTCCGAAAGAAAATGTTCTAACGCACTTTTAGATAAAATTATTATATTCCATTATTTTGTGTGTGGCAATCATTAATTTATGTTAATGTATCATCTGAAATACAAATTATTAGAACTTTTTAAGATGTTTTTATATAAATTAGTACTTTATCGTAAAAAAGTACTTTATTTATTGTAATTAATAGAGTATTATCATCTTAAAAGTTTCTGAAATATCTTATTATGAATTATTATTTTAAGGGTAATAAATAAAGTATTTATATAATATTTAATGTTGATTAATAATATACAAACTGAGAATGGAGTTAGTAATATAATGTCAAATTTATGTAAACAGTATGTTGAAAATGAATTAAATTGTTATAAGAAAAAATTATATGATATTACTAATGAAATTCATTCAACAGAGATTGAGCTAAAAACTGTTGATAAGAATCTTATTAAGTTAAATAAAGAAAAAGACTGGTCAGAAGATATATTTCATTCATTGATTTCATTAAAACAAACTGATAATATTAGGTTACAAACATTACAGGATTCAAAATATGAATTGAATAATAAAATTAATTTTTTGAATAATCAGAAAAAAGATGTTGAAACTAAAATTGAAGAACTTATTAATATTTTAAGAGATGATGATTCCAATGTTTCACGTGAAACAATGAGTGATTCTATACATGATAATGTCAAACTAATTGATTTTATTGAACTTGACCGAAAACGTATATCAAGAGATATTCATGACAGTGTTGTGCAGAATCTTACAGCGTTAATACATAAACAGGAATTTATATCTCAAATTATTAATACTGATATTACAAGATCAAAACTCGAAATTAACAATTCAGTTGTATTGATAAAAGAATCAATTAATGAATTGAGAAATATAATATATGAATTAAGACCAATGAGTGTTGATGATCTTGGATTTAAGAATGCTATTATGAATATGATTGATAAATTTAATAGAGAAAGTAATGTAATTACATATTATTCATCAATTAATTTTGATGATGAATTAAGTATCGATTCAAATCTTATTATATCAATACTTCGAATTATAAATGAATTAAATAGTAATGCAATTAAATATTCTAACGGGACAGAAATTATAATTAACGTTACTCTTAAAGATAACAATGTTATTATTGAATTTAAGGATAATGGAAAAGGATTTGATTATTATAATACTGTTTATGATAGAAATAAAAATTCTGGATTTGGATTAACAATGTTAAAAGAACGAGTTGCATTATTAAATGGAAATATTAAATATATATATGATAATGGTTCGGATTTTTTTATAGAAATACCAGTTTGGTAAGAGAGGGGTGTAATTATGGCGGTTAATATATTATTAGCTGATGACCATAGAATGGTAAGAGAAGGTTTAAAACAACTTTTAGAAACTGATTCAGAGATAAATGTTGTGGCAGAAGCAGGAGATGGGTATGAATGTCTCAATCTTACTAATAAGACAAAACCTGATATTGTTTTATTGGATATTAATATGCCTAATATGGATGGAATTCAGGTTCTTAATATAATGAAACAACAAAAAATGTTATGCAAGGTTATTGTACTTACAATACATAATGAAATTGAATATCTGGTTAAAGCATTAGAAATTGGATGTGACGGATTTATATTAAAAGATTCTGATTTTGATACATTAAAGAAAGCTATATTTTCTGTTTATTCTGGTGAAACATATATTGAACCTTCTCTTATGCCATTACTTAATTCTAGTCTTGCAGAAAGAGATGTATTAAAAGAAAAAGTATCAGATCTTACAAGACGAGAGATGGAAGTGTTGAAAATGATTGCATCTGGTGCATTTAATAAAGAAATCGCATTGACACTTAATATAAGTGAAAGAACAGTAAAAAATCATGTATCTAACATATTTAAGAAAATAGGTGTTTCTGATAGAACACAGGCTGCAGTGTTTGCAATAAAAAATAATATAATTAGTATAAAATAGTTTAACAATTAATATTACTTATTATGATTGAACAAAAATATGAGATGATATATATATTTCAAAATAGAAATATATATATCATTTTTTTATGTTTCACGTGAAACATAAAAAATACAATTTGTTATAACATATTGTAACAATGTGTGCTATAATAAAAATGATAAAAAAGTTATTTATTAAATAAAATGATATGAGATTATGTTTCACGTGAAACATAGAACATATGGAATAAGAGGGTAATGTGGGAAGAATAATTGCAATAGCAAATCAGAAAGGTGGAGTTGGTAAAACAACAACAGCTATAAATTTGGCAGCATGTCTTGCAGAAGCTGGACAGAAGATTCTTATAATAGATATTGATCCGCAGGGAAATACGACAAGTGGTTTTGGATTATCTAAGACAGACATTGAAAAAACAGTTTATGAGGTATTATTGGGAGAATGTAATATTAAAGATGCAATAGTAGAAAATATAATTGATAATCTTGATATACTTCCATCTAATGTGAATCTTGCAGGTGCAGAGATTGATTTAATTGACGTAGATAATAGAGAGTATATTTTAAAAGAAAGTATATTAGAAGTAAGAGACAGATATGATTATATTATACTTGATTGTCCTCCTTCATTAAGTATGCTTACTGTTAATGCAATGACGGCAGCTGATACTGTTCTGGTTCCAATTCAATGTGAATATTATGCATTAGAGGGATTAACACAGCTTATACATACGATTAATCTTGTAAAGAAAAAACTAAATCCACAACTTGAACTTGAAGGTGTGGTATTTACAATGTATGATTCAAGAACAAATCTGTCATTACAAGTAGTCGAAAATGTTAAGGATAATCTTAAACAAAATATTTACAAAACAATTATACCAAGAAATATTCGTCTGGCAGAAGCACCAAGTCACGGACTACCAATAAATCTATATGATCCAAAGTCTACTGGTGCAGAAAGTTACAGGTTATTAGCGGAAGAAGTAATGGGAAGAGAAGAATAAATATAATGGAGGATTGTGATAGTATGCCAACAAAGAACACTAAAACAAGTAAATCAAGAGGATTGGGAAAAGGCATTGGTAATCTGTTTCAGGAAGAAGATACTAATGATCAGAAAGTAGTTGTTAAGGAAGTGGTAAAAGAGGTTGTTAAAGAAGTTCCGGTTCCGGCAGAAACTAAATTAAAGATTTCTCAGATTGAGCCTAACAAGAATCAGCCAAGAAAAGCATTTGATGAGGATGCACTTATAGAACTTTCAGAATCAATAAAACAGTATGGAGTGTTACAGCCACTTCTTGTTAAAAAGATGGATAAAAATTATCAGATTATAGCTGGTGAAAGAAGATTCAGAGCTGCAAGACTTGCGGGTGTTAAAGAAGTACCGGTTATTATTAAGGACTATTCATCACAGGAGGTTATGGAGATAGCTCTTATTGAGAATATACAGAGAGAAGATCTTAATCCAATAGAAGAAGCACTTGCATATCAGCAGCTTATTAAAGATTATAGATTAAAACAGGATGAAGTTGCAGAAAAGGTGGCAAAATCAAGAACCGCAATTACAAATTCGTTGAGATTATTAAAGCTGGATGAAAGAGTTCAGGAAATGGTAATCGAAGGAAAATTAAGTAGTGGTCATGCAAGAGCAATTATTAGTATTGAAGATAAAGAAAAACAATACATGGTTGCACAGAAGATATTTGACGAAAAACTCAATGTGCGAGATGTTGAAAAACTTGTTAAAAATATTGATAAGTTAGATAAATCTGTGGAAAAGACAAAGCCAGAAAATGATTTTGTATATAGAGATTTTGAAGAAAAATTGAAGAAAATCATGGGTACACAAGTAGTTATCAAAAATAAGAATAATAACAAGGGTAAAATTGAAATTCAGTATTATTCACAGGCAGAGCTTGAAAGAATATATGATATGTTAAAGAAAATTAATGAATAATTAAGTTTATATATAATGTATACTATATAACTAATTTAATAATATATTAATAAGCTAATATACAGAAAGGAAAAATTATGTTAGATGTATTTGGA
>OHFG01001164.1_pt1 | contig 13334 bp, 7 predicted proteins | sample 1567411 | NCBI WGS metagenome assembly OHFG01 (sample SAMEA3879563, study PRJEB24766) | human gut metagenome | biome: human-associated habitat; feature: feces | place: USA | collected 1985/1987
GTTGTTGACGCAACATGCACGATCAACGTGTATGAAGTTACCCTGATTGACGGCTGGAACGGAGATCCCATTGTTGTTCTTTATGTCGTACATGGCCAGGATGCGGTGCTTCCCGATGCGCCCGAACACGCCGGCTATATCTTTGACCGCTGGGACGGCGATCCCACCAATGTTACGGAGAACAGAACCATTACAGCGTGCTATTGGATGATCGGCGATGTGAACCACGATGGTGAAATCACAACATATGATGCTTTGCTGATTATGAGATACGCACTCGGGTTGGAAACCGAGGGCAACGAACTCATTATGGACTTTAACGGAGACGGATGCGTTGACTCACTTGATGCGCTTCTCGTGCTTCGCAGGAGCATTGGAGCAGCATAACCGTATCTGCAAGCAATGTCGTTCGGAGCCGAAAGACAGCGTGAAACTGCTGCTTCAGCTCCGAAAGCCAAGGGTTGCTGCAACAGTCAAAAAACAAAACCGGGCAGCTCAAGAAGGGTTGCCCGGTTTGTTGCTTTCACATAATTAATTTGAATGAAACAAACAGAAAGCGGGTCCGGAAAGCGGGCTCCGCAATTCAAAGATGTTTTAGCGGCTCGATGTTGACCGTTACGTTTTTAACAATAATAGTCTTTTTTGCCAAACAGGAGCGTTTCAAACTCGTTGCAAGGAGCATATAAGCCGATACTCATTTTTTTTGATATAATTCCATCGCTTTCTTTTTCCGCAGTCGGATCTACCGATTGAATCCATTCGATGATCTCCGGACACTTCAGCGTGAGTTCTTTTCCGTTTACAATTACAAGCGTATCTGAACAGATTTCAATTGCCTCTAAGGCATTTTCAGCAGAGTAAAACAACTGAAAACAGTCGTAGTCATCGGTTGTATTCTTGCTGGAGCTGCTTTTTTTAAATTCGGCATAATCATTACCGAACGCATGTCTTACAACAGTGCGATCTGTTCCAAACGCAACTCCGTTAACGGATTCGGTTAATTGTATTTCGAGTTTTTTCATTAAATTTTGCCTCCTTGTTCCAACTTGTCTACGTATTCAAGCATTTCCTTAATTTGTGCATCGTATTTATCGCCGAATTTCCCTCTGATATCATCGATATCCATTTGAATTGCTCCTCTGAAATCACCTTTATCTATCAGCTCCTTTTGTTTCGCTCTATACTCTCGCGCCTCTATGGAGTTTCCGCAACTGGCTGTCTTGCGATGGTCCTCTTTTTTCATTTCGATGCAAGGTCCTTCCGTGCGATCCAAAGCAGAACTTGCATCGGCCGGCATATGGTGCGCTTCCACATTCTCATGTTTGTTTTCCTGAGAGTAATTTTTTACGTCTTCATAGCTTCCGCCGCCATACTTGACTGGGTTGTTTTCTTTATCGAACTTGCTGTCCCAATATTTTTGCGCCTCGTGTGGTGTCATTTTGCTTTGAGGCTCAATGCATTTAAAACCGTCCGCAGTTGATTTCTTCATTTCTGTCAATTCAGAGGATCTATTAATCTCAAGCATTAAAACACTCTCCCTTCTTTGCTGTAAATCTCTGTGAAACGGCAAAAAATGTTCTGATACGCTGAATCCCGCAACGATTGCTCGTAGAGAATCATTGATAATACCAAATCAATTTGCTCACTCGAATAATTCGTGATTAGCGGTTTCAACCCGGACACCACGGAATGAACCCAGTCCATTATTTCGGAGCAATGCTCGGAAGCTTTGATAGCTTCTCCGGCGGCGAAAAAATCATAGACCAGATGTCTCAGTGATCCGATCGCATTCTCTTCAGAAGAAGATATATATTCGATAAAGTCTCGCTTCACGTTTATATCCAGTTTTGACTTAATAATCATGAATTTCAACTTTATAAGATCTTTACGATTTTTTTGTTGAAAGATCTCCCTGTTCATAATGCAGTCGAGCAGCGACTCTGCAGCCATACTTCCATCGTAATCCGCCTGCGGTTCTTCCTTATCGGGCGAATAAGAATACATTTCCTGCGGCATTTCGAATTTGTTTACTTTGCACAGAACGGGCTGTATCCACTCATTCTGATAAATTGCCGCAACACCGCACGGCAGTTTTGCCAACTCAACAATTTGATCATCGTTCAAGTTTGCTGCTCCGCCCACAAGCTCACGATCGCTGCGATCCGGAAGACGCATTATAATCTTGGTATTCGTATTTCGAATTACGGAAAGGTCAAGCAACCCCGGAGCTTGATCCGCAATGATGAAACCCTCTCCGTAAGTACGCATTTCCGCTATGGCGTTGGCAAGCATTTCAACGCTCTTACCCATCAGATTGGCACTTTCGGAAGAAATCTCGGTTGACGTACGTTTCAGCAGGTTATGGGCTTCTTCAAGAACCGTTAGATGATTCAATTCCGAATTCATCCCCACTGCGCCTGCCATGCGATATTCCTGAAGCTTTAATACAAGCATTCCCATAATAAGCGACTTTGTTTCGGACGAACCAACCCTGCTCAAATCAATGATCACATTTCTGTCAAACAGATCCCTGTCTGAAATATCATCACAGGTAAAAATCATGCCGTTAATGCCGTTTGTAAGTGATTGTAATCTTGTCAGCAGTGAACCCTTATAAGCACCTTTGTTCTCTGCATCATACTCGCTTGAATCAATAATCTCTCTGATATTTCTTGCAACATCCGCAAAAGATGGATACAGCATTTCTTTGTATCGATTTTGGGAAAGGGTAAGATTCCAACCGCAGTCCGCATACGACTTCTCAACGGCGCTTTTCAATACGGCGGGCATGGCTGCATACATCGGCCAGCAAACATTAAAAATCTCAACCAATCTGTCCAGATGTTCCAAAATATGTATGCCCTGAGGGAAACTGAACGGATTGATTCTCAGCAGCGGACTGACTGCCGGATTGGTTCCGTACACATACACATCGTCCTGCGTTCCGAAAACATGCTTATACTCGCCTTTTGCAGGTTCAACAACCATGAACTTGACATTCTGATTCAAAGCTTCGTTAAGAAGCTGATAAACGGTGTTGCTCTTGCCGGAACCGGTACTGCCGGTAATAAAAGTATGCGATGCAAGAGAGCTCTTCGCCAGTCGAACATCGGTTTTTTCAATATGATTCATATGAAAAATTTTACCGATGTCAAGCTCGTTTTTTACGGTTGGTGCCGAGTCGTAAGAAACGATGTTTCTGCCGAATTCGGCGCACTCAATAACCGGAAGCCCGGCAACGGACTTTCGGGGGAAGTTAAGGGAGTATGCCAATTCTTTGCCCGAAAGACCGGTTGTTGCAGTTACAATTGGCGGATATACATTGAAAGTCGGGTCCTTCTGCACAATGTTGGGACTTAACCCAAACAAAGGGTGTCGCAGTTCACGAAGGTAATTGCAAATCTCCCGGGCGTCATCACTGGTTTCACCCATATCGCCGCGCCATAGGTTAATTGCGGACTGCGACATATAGGATTCTTCACCTTGAGTCAGCGCAATATAAGAATGTGCAACATTGTTTGCCGTATTTTCATCTTCACTGAGAACATAAGCCGCAAAGTCCCACATACCCAAAGCAGTGCTGAGTTCCAATCTCTTCATTTGAGATTCAAGGAGCTCAAGCGCATGTTTAATATTGTAATTCACAAAGCTCTGAGTGATGCCTTCGCTCTTGCCTATCGTTGCGGTAACTGTTGAACTGCGGGCAAAATTAGCGCCGAAATTAGCACCGAAATTGACACTTCGGAACGCACCTGCGGTTCTTGACAACGAGTTGCTGACTGCCCGTCCGAGCGTTTTTGCAACAGCACGGCCGACGGACGAGTTCACCGCTTGGTTGGTCAAGGCGGAAATCGCTGTGCCTGCGGATTTTGCAATTGCCTTACCTGTGGATTCCGATATGCTCTTTGATACGGATTCGGATATTCCCTGCGTCACCGCATCCGAAGCATTCGTTCCGATTTGGCTTGCTGTGCTGCTTTGCAATGCCTTGCTGCAGTTCGCCTCTACGCCGAATACTTCCAACCCAACGCTGGCTGAACCTCCGAGTGTTTCGGAGTCTCCGACTGTATCCGTTTGCGAGGAATTTACTCCCTGAGTGTGAGTGCTGCTGCTCGTTTCGGCGGTGCCGGTTGTGTCCGTAACGGAACTTCCCGTTGAATCTGTCACGGATTCTCCGGTTGAGTCCGTAACTGTTTGCCCGGTCGTATCTGTAACACCGTTGTTTGTGGAATCGGTTTCCGTCCCGCCGGTTGAGTCCGTGACACCGTTTGTATTGGTTTTTGCTTGATTCTGTCCGTTCTGAATGCCTGCGCTTGCACCGATATTTATGCCTACCGTAGCGGAAGAACTGGCGGAATTCTGTTCGGTGTATGTAAAATTCGTTGTCCACGACGCGTAGGGAGCAAGCCCCGAATACATTTCGGAAAGTTTGAGCTTTCTGTTGTCAACATCGTGAACAGGTGTTGCAAGCAAGATAATGATGTATTCTTTGGCACGCTTGTCCGGAACGATGCCGTCAAGCAATTTTTCTATTGTTTGACTGATAAACTTTTCTGACTTTTCCGCAGGCACGTTGGAAGCAATTGCAACGGAATACGGAATATCATTCTGAAGGCAGGGCAAAACTCCGATGCCAACCTTATCCGACCATTCGGAACCCGGAAAGTTGCCGCGGATCGCATCTGCCAAACGAGCCTTGTAGTTTTCGGAGTCAATGTTGTTATCTGCATTCTGCGTGTTGGTAACAGCCAAATACACATGCGTCGATTCGTATGTTCGGTGAAAGACCAAAGAAATATTGCACTTATCGTTGGATAAAACTTGGTAGACATTTATAAGTTTCTCGATGCTGTTTTCGTTTTTGTCGGTTACCCACTTGGTTATATTAAAAAAACGAATGTTCCGCGCCGTATCAAAACTTGTACCGTATTCAAGCTCTCTCTCGATTGGAACATACAATTCCTTGAGCTGGGTAAGATACGATTTATAAATTTCAATGCTGTTTGCCGCAAGAAGCCGTTCTGTCAACTCCTCTGCGCTGCTGTCCGTCGGGTCCGGCATTTGAGAGAGATACTCATCTCTTTGCTGTTGAACCTTTTGCAGCTGTTCCGGGCTCAATGAAGACAGCCTTGAAATACCATCGGCCACTTTGCCGCCGGCTCTGGAAAGTAAACTTTTCGCATTCATTATTCAATCTCGCTTTCTGTGAAAATAGTCTTAGTTAACTTTGAACGAATCAATATTCTTTCCAGTCCATCATCCTTCGAATTTGCTCCGAGTACTCCCGAAGTTTCAGCTTTCTTGATTCAAGTTCCGCAATTCGTTCCGTTTCCTCTCTTATTATTTCAGCTTGGTTATAAAGCTGCGGACTGAATTCAACAATATTCTCGATTACAGTATCGAGTAAATTGTTCATCCATTCGTCAAAGCTGTTTGCATGGCTGCTTTCAAATGAGTTATAGATTTGCTGAACCATCAACCGCAGCTCGCTGTTGAAACGTTTGGTCAGCTTGTCGATATTAATGCGGTTTGTGTCGCCGAAAAATTTGTAAACGAACGCCGCTTTCTCGAAAATCGATTCCGCATGATTCTCGAAAGCCAATGCCTGATACTGAATGATAATGCCTGCAAGCTCACTGCGCTCTTTCTCGTTCAGTGCTGAGGATTGCGTCACGATTTTTGCCATTGCATCTTTGAAGCAGGATGTTTTGTTTTCCCAATATGCCCGGGACTGCTCCTCAAGAAGCGTTTGCGCCTGTGTGACATAGGCTGTAAATAAATCCTTCACGGCATTCATAAGTTCATCGGAGGAAATGCGGTCAACTTCTTTACGGGTTTCACGCAATTCTGCTTCATTGTCACGAATAGCTTTCGCATCCTCGAAAACGCGCTTTCCGGCTTTTTTAATGGACGGAAAGACTCCTTCCTTAGGCATGTTTGAAAAATATTTAAGGAAGTTGGCCCCAAGGGATCTCCTGGAGTCACGCAACTTATTTTTGCGTTCCTCCACAGCTTTTGAATCGGCATTTATGCGAAGAAATTCTTCTTCCTTCTCCTTTAGTGTCGCCGCATCAACTGCAACATTGACTTCATCAACATACTGAGCCATGTGCCCCGCATAGTTTTGCAAAAACCCTGCTTTCATTTCCTGACTTTGCTGTTGAATTTCAGCGATTAAAGCTTGTTTTTCTTTTTCAAGATTTACATGAACGCGCTCGCGGTATTCTTCACGCTTTCTGGTTGCAGCGGCAATTTCTTCCGATGTGATTCGAATAACACGGTCTAAAAACAGCCGGGATTGCTGGCACTTATTGTAAGGCGAAAAAACGTCTGCAAATGAACTGACAGCCTGCTCAACACTGTACAACCCACTGTTTGCATACACCAGGTTTTTATGTTCGGCGCAGCGTTCATTATAGCGGCGTTTGATTTGCTCAGGCATAATGTTGTAACGATACAACTGTTTATAGAAGCGAGATGACGGATTGGAGTATTTGTTGTACTGATCCTCAAAAATCTCTGCATTGTGATCATCAATAAATCTCTGGTCGTTCTTTGCTCCCAAACCCATGATGGATGACACAAAATACAAACCGCCTGCATACATTTGTCTCGGTATTGCAAGACTCAGAATACGATCCTGATCATCTTCGTTAAAACCGTCCTTTTTGAGCGATGCAGCATCAGCCTTGTTTACAACAATCATGGTAAAGCGATTATCAAGCTCCTTCATATTGTTAATTGCCTGATACAGTTTATCATTATCGGTGCTGTCCAGAGTATTAAATTCCGAAACAAAAATCGGCAAGCCGTTCGACAAATCCTCCATCGCTTTTTTTAACACATGGTAATGATTCAGGTTTGATGCGGAGTTCGATCCGGGAGTATCGAAAATCACAAACCTCTTCTTAATGTCCCAATTTCCGTCATCATCAAACGGAGCATCAATTTCGATCAGATCGGAAATTTCTTCTCCTGCTGTCCGGTTGGCATATGCATTTATAACACTTAGAACGCGATGCAGCTTTAACGGAATGCTCTCACGCTCAATTTCACTCAAAACGCTGTTCAAATGTTCTGCCAGCGGATTGTCGTGACTGTCAGTAAGGAATTTATAGCTCTCTGCAGAGAATCGGATTCGAACACTCCTGCCGTCAAATTCGAATTTTACCACTGCTCTGTCACTCTGATCCGATTGCGCAATTTTATAAATCTTAGCCGTGGTTGGTTCATCGCTGCTCGGCAGCAGTTCATATCCTACCAATGCGTTAATAAAAGTGGACTTTCCGGAGCTGTAATTGCCTATTACACAAATTGGTATAATGTCATTGGATGCATCGGAGAATTTATCCAGTTCTCTCTGAATTTTGCTTTTGTCTGAAACGCTTTCGGAAACAAGGGGAGCGAGTTCTTTGAAAACATCAATAACGTCATGGAGGATATCACGGGCATTTTCAAGACATATCGGAGATCTGCTCAGTTTCGCTCGGTCCGAGTATTCATTGTCGCTGCAAACAGATTCAAGCTCATGATATTCGTCGTCGGTCCCCTCGAACACAATCTCAACCTTTTCAGAACCTGCATAATATGCGCCGATAATTGCATCAACAATTTGTTTGACCTTAAACGGGAAGAAACCAACCGCAAAGTCTTTTTTTAACAGAGGGCTGTTGGGGCATGTATTAACATCAATACTTATCCACTCATCCAAAGCCTCATCCCATGTCTTGAATTCCGTCTTTTTATGATACGGGTTGCTCTTAATCTTTATCTTCACTGTTATTTCCTCCTCCTCGCAGATAATGCATTAAAAACGCGAAATCCACATCAAATATTTCACATCTGTACATATTCTCGGTGTTTTGATTCACGTTACGAGTTTCACGGCACATCGAACAGCAGAAACATTAAGCTGAGCAGGAACTGCATTCACACCGATGCAATACTTCCGTGTTTCCGATATTCGGCACAAAATTACCCTGTCGAAACCTCATAGCATGAGATTTAAAAAACTTTTCAGTCCGCAGGCTCGCGTTCGCGCTCGCGGCCGAATCAACCGCATCAATTGATTTGCCGCATAAAGAATACTCCTTCACGATCGCAAAACATTTTGTGCTCTTTTTCGGCAGAAACTGTCTTTGTTCGATATTGTTATTATAACATATTCATAAATAGAATGGTAGACCGATTAACTATATTTTCATTGTTTTTTCAAACGAGCTGACCGGCAAAAGAATCGTGCATATAGTTTCAATGCAGGTGATCCGCTTTGAATGCAGACAGAAGCGGTTTCCCAAAAAGCCGTTATGAAAATACAACAAACAAACATGTTTAAGCGCAACCATTGAAACAACACAATATATTAAAACGCTTTAACAAATGTGTTGACAAATGCGGCATTGTTGTGTATCATATAGGTCAAGGTTTGATACAAAGCATCAAACTCGAGCGTGAATTGTGCTTTTGACCTTACTAAGAATCATGTGGATTAGATTGGCTTTAATGCAATCACTTGCCCATATGCAAACATCATTGCGCGGCTGCATATATAATTTTGTGGATCGTATGTGTTTTGTTTCACAACAGAGATGATTAACTGCTTACAATTGATTGGAGGAATACTGTTTCCGTTTGAAAGGGTTGCGTCATATAAAAGGCTATTACCCAGCGAAAACAGATGATGCTTTTTAATGTCGACACAATAAGAAAATTATAGCGCAAACCAAGAAGACCGCTTGCGTACTAAACGGTAACGCAATGATCATAAATTACGGATGAACGCATTGATTAACGCTTGAAAAATAAATAAGTAAGTAATTGATTAATCCATTTGTACAGGATTGCAAAAACAAAATTCAATTTGTGATTTGGAATTTAAATTGCCGTTTGGTACGGCGGGCCATATAAACCAAACTTTATGCAGTTAGTAATATAAGAAACTCACTTAGCTGTGTAACAGGAAATCCAATATCAAAAAACGGAGGCAAAAGACTATGACAGACTATGCGATCAGTTATGCTAACCTGAATGCTATCGAAAACGGTTTGAGGGCAATCAGCGATGATCTTGGCACACTGAACGACAACCTTGGAGTTATCGATCGCAGCGTTGACAATGTAAACAGCAATGTTCAGATTGTTTACAGTCAAGTAGATGCGTTGGCACGCGACTTCAATGATTTTGTGAAGCTCCAGAAGCAGGAGAATGCCTTAATGAAGGCGCAGCAGAGGATCATTCAAATCAGACAAGAACTGGAAAAAAAGTTCGGACACTATGATGATGTCAGAAGACATGCAACCGGTATTCTTCAGGCGGATGACCTTGGGATTGTAAAAAAGGAGACTATCAGCAATGCCACAGAGGAATTAATGATTTCCACGCCCGGATACTGGCTCGCACCTTGTTTGGTTGCGCTTGCCGCATGGATTAACGACCAACAGGAGCTAGCTGAGCGTGCTCTTAAAGAAGGCCTTAAGAGAAACGATGAAAAAACATCACTATTCTTTGCTCTTATTTGTCGCCGAGCGGATCGAAAAAGCGCATCACTCAAGTGGACACAACGCTATCTTGCAAATCAGGATGAGGAGAATTTGGATAGAGAAACCGTTATTATTCTTGACGCGTTTGCGAGTGGACTTTTGGGTGCAGACTCCGAAGGCGTTATTTCGAAGCAAATGAACGAATGGCTCGATCATCTTGCAGATAAACTCGGTTTCGTTGAGCAGCAAACCAAGCAGTGGTCTGATGCAATAATGCTTAAAAGGAAGTCTCTCGGTTCTGATGGATACACTTATCTCCGCAAATACAGCAAAACTTGGCCTGTGCTGCAGGATATCATGGAAGGCGCTGCTCTTCATGCTGAAATTCTTAATTATTTTATGACGATTTTCGATCAAGAAGCGTCTACAGACACTTTAAAAGCTCAACTCGACGAAATATTGAGTAACCTTGTTACTGAGTTTGACGATGCGGAAATTCCTTTGAGAAAACAAGAAAGATTCAATCAGTTCATCATCGATTTTGACGGAGATGAGGATCGAGCACGTCAAAATATGGTTATCGAACAGACAGCATTTGAAGAACATAAGGACTTTACTCAACTGCTTACAGATGCGGCAATGAAGCCTGAGAGTTCTCATGCGAGCGTTTCCACTCAGAAGTTTGCCATTGCTCTTTCCAAAGAATGGATAAGCAATGCATATAATGATGTCGTTGCTCAAAATCGAATGAAAATTCCGAACGAAATTGAAATTAATATGGATACTTTCAACGGGGTAACAACCGACGGCCAAAATGAAACGGAACTGATTGATGAATTCAGCGAATTGGTAGATAGAGAAAAAGCTGATGCCATTGCACAAGTTGCGTTAACCGGTTTTGAAAAGTTCTGCCTTTGCGGTGGAGTGGCAATAGGTGTTGTTGGATTGATTATGTTGATTGACAGCAGCATCTTTTTGGGGCTGATTGCCGTAGTTGCCGGCATTGGACTGCTCATCAATTATTTTTCAAAAAAGAAGGGAGTTAATAAAAACCGTCTGTTAATTGATCAAAAATACGAAGAGAAACGCACGAAAGGTTCTCAGATCATCAGAGCTGTGTTGGCTGAAGTTGTTGACTTCAGAGCAGAGTTTGATGAGAAGGACAGGGAAAGTGAAAAGGTCGTTGACTTTCTTGAACAGATTGCACCTGAACAGTATGTAAGAAAACTTGCGGATTCGAACCGCAGGATTAAGCTTAAGTAAAGGAGGATAGGATGGTGAATACTAACAGCCAAGTTGGTTCCATAAACTCTGTTGCTTCAGGAACCTATATTTCTTGTCCGAAATGCGGATCCAATAATAAGACTGACAATAAATTCTGCATCGTTTGCGGTGCGGAGATTATTAATCGTAAGGAAACAGAAACCAGCGCTCCGGCGTTCGGGTCTGTTGAGAATGCTGTTACAGACAAAACGCGGAAGTATGTGGAGCCAAACAATGCGTTTGCGCAGGGACTGCCGGAATGGAGCCTCGAACCTCCGCAAGTTGCCATCAGGAGGCGTTGATTGATGATATCTGCGGCAATTACGCCACCGAAAACATATTCAGAGTGGGTTGATGTCTTGAATAAACTGAAGACCATGGAAGATGATGAAGCAGTTTTGTCTGCGATGCAGAGGGGAACAGTAGAATGGCAAATAGGGGTTGCTGAACGTTTTTCAAAAAAACTAATTGATGTAATCAATTATCGAATGAATGCGGCCTCAGACAAGTTTCAAAAAGAAATAAAACGTTCCAACGGACAAGAACGAGTTATTGTGCAAGCTCTTCTTGCTTTCCGAAAAGAGCTGCGTTTCTTATCCGAAGCAATCAGTCTTCACGCAATTCCGGAAAAGGACAGACAGCACTACTGTCAGTTGATAATTGACCATGCTAACAATGTGCAGCGCTCCTTGGAAGAATCCGCCCGGAAAGATCGCAGCGGAAAACTTGCAAGTATTTTAAAAAACAACAGAGTTAATGCATTTTGAAAGGAGTTATTGAAATGAGTGATGCTTTAAAGAGTAAGGAGCTTTTGAGGAGATATTCAATTGCACGTATCCCGTTTGTAGCGATCAACACAATTGAAAGGGGGAGAGCTTTAAGCATTCTTAAAGAGATTTCTGACGATTTAAATCTCCCTTTCTATGTACACACGCTGTCACGCGGGCTTTATGATTTGGTCACGGATAAATCGATTAATTCGGATAAATCCGTGTATGGAGCAATTGACTTTATGAGCGAACAAATGAAACGCAAACAAAACATGACGCTCATTCTTACAGTACCCCCGGATATCAGCAATGATACACCTGATTTCCAGCAGGTTTCAGATTTGGTTACATTGGCTGCTGAATCAGGCGGCGTTGTAATCGTTCTCACCAATAACCCAGTATGGAATCAACTTCAAAGAATGGGTATGGTTGTTAAAATAGACTTACCCAATGAAGAAGAAATGTATTCAATAATCAAGAAATATATCGATGATTATCGCTCTGAGATTCCCATAGAGTGGGATGAGAGTGACATTCGCGAAGCAGCATCTGCATTGGCAGGGGTAACTCGCATCGAGGCTGAAAATGTAATTGCGTCTTTGATTGCGAATAGGGCTATAAGAAAATCAGATATGGCTGAAATCAGATATGTGAAAAACCGATTGTTTTCGGACATAACAGGGCTTGAGAAGATTGATGTAGATGAAGGCGTTAATGATGTGGGAGGACTGATGGGGCTCAGAAGATGGTTAAATGAGAAAAAGGAACTTCTTACCCCTGAAAAACGCGCTGAGCTCAGAGCAATAGGTTTACGTCCCCCGAGAGGCATCTTGTTGGTGGGTGTTCCCGGCTGTGGTAAATCCCTTTCTGCAAAATCTATTTCAGCTAACTGGAAATTGCCGTTGTATCGGTTGGATTTCGCTACTGTTCAAGGTAAATTTGTTGGACAATCAGAACAACAATTAAAAGATGCATTAGCCACTGCAGAGAACATGTCGCCTTGCATTCTCTGGATTGACGAGATTGAAAAGGGCTTAGCGGGTGCAGGAGGTTCAAATGACGGCGGTGTGTCTACTCGCATGGTCGGACAGTTTTTATTCTGGCTGCAGGAATGCAAAAAACAAGTGTTTGTTGTTGCAACCGCAAACGATGTTTCAATGCTCCCCTCCGAGCTTTTGCGCAGAGGGAGATTTGATGAGTTGTTCTTCATTGATTTGCCAACAGCAGATGAACGTCGCGATATTCTCTCACTGTATATGAGTAAATATTTGAAACTTGCCTTTACGGGTTCGTTTGCAGATAAAATAGTTAGACTCACCGAAGGGTTTACAGGCGCTGATCTGGAGTCTACCGTAAGAGAATTAACTTATCGTTCAAAGGCAAACAGTAGTTTTATTCTTAGTGAAGAAAACATGGTTACAGCATTTAACAATGTTATTCCGTTGTCACAAACAAGTCCGGAAAGGATTGAAGCCATACGAGACTGGGGAAGAGAGCGGGCTGTTCCCGCTTCCGGAAAGCCGATCGGTGAAGAAGGACTTTTGCGGAAAAACAATGGACCTAAGATGCGTAAAGTGTTGGTTTGAGCATTAATACCATGCAGACACGAAGGCAGTTGAGTCAATGCAGCATTCGTGTCCGCAACAATCTGGTGATAATAAGGATTGCTTTTAAACAGTATAGAGTTCTTGCAATTTCTTATGTGCATGGCTCATTCCAAAACAACGGAATGTTTTGATGGAGTTGCTTAATGGCTCGCTTGGTGCGGGTTCAGCACATCGGTAAGTCTTCAGGTATAATGGACACAGAAAGAGGTGAACAT
>OHFG01001173.1_pt1 | contig 13241 bp, 12 predicted proteins | sample 1567411 | NCBI WGS metagenome assembly OHFG01 (sample SAMEA3879563, study PRJEB24766) | human gut metagenome | biome: human-associated habitat; feature: feces | place: USA | collected 1985/1987
TGGGGGCCAACTGAGCGGCAGGCACCTTATTGCCCCGCGCGGAGGTCAAGCCGCCATATACCGCTCCCTTGTTGATCGTGACCTGGCAGCCGACTTCAATGGGCTTCGCAACGCCCCCGGATACCAGCGTGAGGTCTTTGAGATAAACCCAGCTGCAAATCCCACCGTCGCGGCCAAGCAGCGCCCGATCGCCGCTGATCTCCGACACCTTATGCGTGGTGGATTTGACCCAGCCGGGGATCGTCTGGCCGGTGGCATACTTTGCGCCAGAGACTTTGACCGTGCTGCCTACAGTGATAACACCAGAGCCGCCGCCCGGGGAGGGCTTTGTGGGGGCTGGCTGAGGATCCTTGTAGTCCACGCCCAGTGCAGCACATACACCCTTCGCAATTGCCTTTGCGTATGCGTCAAAGTGGGTATCAAAAGACTTGTTATCCGTGTCCGATGTGATAAATCCAAGCTCCAACAGGGCGGACGGCATATCCGTATCCCGGTTCACACCGTAATCCGCGTAATTCCCCGCCGCGCCTTTCTTTACGCCCCGGTTCTTCCCGGCAACCGCACATACCGCGTTCAGGATTTTTTGTGCCTTGTCCACGACATGTGCCACAGCTTGGCTGTGTACCCAAATTTCATTTCCCGCTGCATCCGGTGTAGCAGCATTCCGGTGGATACTCAAAAAGTAATCACACTTCGCGGCGTTGGCAATTTTGCATCGGTCATTGATGGATACACTTTCGTCTGCCGTGCGAGTTAATACCACGTTGATCCCCGCTGCCGTCAGCAGGTCGCGCACTTTCAGCCCGAGCCGCAGGACATCCTCTTTTTCTGTCCGCGACCCTTTTACGGCTCCCGGATCGCTGCCTCCGTGCCCACAGTCTAAACACACTTTTTTGCTCATGTTGATCGCTCCTTAAATTTAAGATAATAGATAAGGCCACGCCGAAGATCGACGTGACCAATATCGCTAATATGATTGCAACCCCGATATAGATATGGGCCGCTGCTGCTTGGCTGTAGATCATGTAACCGCCTCCCAATAGCGCGGGGCTGTGCCCGGGATCATCATACTGCTGGATGCAGATTGCAGGCATCGATAGATGTGCCCGTTGTAGCTGTAATACAGCCCCTCCGTAACCGACATTAGGTGACGGTATGGGATCGGGTTATTGCTGTGCCCCTCTGCCCATTCGAGTGCGGCAATCGCGTCGAAGATCGCCATTGCGGCGGCGTCAACTTCCTCCTGCCGGTCAACTGTGGGCTTCGCATTGAGCAGCGCTTGTGCCGCGGCAACAGCAGTCTCGACATCGGAGAAGTCCTTGTAATCAGAGGGTGTATATTGCGCCACCATATCGATTGCCGTTTCAAGCAGCGTAGTATCCGCATAGGAAACATCCGCATTATCTCGTGCTCTTACGCGCAGCAGATAATTACCGCCTACGGGCACCCGCTTGGGGGTTAATTGCGCATCCTCAATGACAATCACACACGATCACCCCCGCAGTTGTCTTGTAAATCTCCGGCCCGATCGAGCAGGTTAGCAGCAGGTGGTGCCGTCCCGGCTTGTCTACGGTCAGCATAAACGTAAGTAAATTACCCTCTGACACCACGCAAGACCCCTGCCCGACAACCTCTCCATAAAAATCATGCAGCTCCCACGTAGCCGACTGCACCATTACCCGTGCAGCCTGATCACATCCGTAGATACGCACGCGCTGCTGCCTACGCTCGCCCGGCATCAGCCGGATTGTTGGCCCATCCATCTAACATCCCTCCCAATCTGCACAATATCCCGCGTCCCACGCCGCGTTGTATCCCGGCATCCAGTCCAGCAGGTATCCGCCATCCTGCCAGGCGATACGGATCCCGCCTGCATCCACCATCAGCAGGATGGTAGCGTAATAGGTGCTGTTGCCTGCCGCATCCCAGGCGGTCAGGGTGACGTAATACACGCCATCCTCCAAGTCTGGCGGCACCTGGGCTGTCCAGTACCCGTCCTGCCCCGGCGCAAACACAAGGGCATGGTTATCAGCCATGCCCTCAATGCGCGTAATCATATCAATCCTCCACCTTGACGCGGATGGTAAACGGTGCTCCAACGTGCACACGGTCGGTCACGCCGATGACCTCAACAATGCGCGGCGGGATGGTATCCAACACAACATTGCGGGTAATCTCAGCCTCAAGGCCAGTCGCGTCGACCACCTTGACCTTGATGACGTTGGCCCCCTCCTGCATGTGGGAGGGATTGGCGGTCAGGCTAAACGCGCCCGTCTGGCCGTCCACTGTAACCGGGCCCTGGTCGTGCCCATTGACGGTGACAGTCAGGGTGACGGATGTCAGCTGATCATCCGACGTGATGCCCGTAATCTGCACCGCCGCCTGGTTGGTTACAAGGCCCTCCGCAGGTGAGGACAGGCTAATGGTCGGCGCGGTGACTGCGATGGTGCAGGTGATTGACGCGGGGTCGGCGGCGTTGCCATCCATGTCGGATACGCCAACAGAGATTGTCGTCTGGCCCTCATCTAGGGCCGTTGGCACAGCGTAGGAGAGATCATAGCCTCCCTCTACTGGTGTCAGAGTAAGCCCCGGCGCACCCTGTGTGATCTTGCTGCCGCCGTTAATACGCAGGTCAAGAGTGGCGGGATCAACGCCGCTATCGTTGTCTCGCAGTTGGGCGGTGATGGTTGGGGTGCAGGTATTGATCCGGCTGTCCGATGATGGGTAGGTAATGGTGGCCGTGGGCTTGACGCTCTCGTAAGCCACTAATCGCAGCTGCTCGCCCCACGTCCCGTCCTCCTGGTTGATCGTGATCTCATTACCCGCCTCATCGGCGGCGATAATTTGCACGCCATAGTAGCCCCCCGGCTCATTGGCGCTGGATTCGGCGGGTGCGGTGCCCGCCAACACATAATACCCGTCCTCCGACAGGGTAAGCGGATACGTCTGGCCGTCGATAACGGCCTTGATGGTTGCGATTGACATTGGTTAGGCCTCCTAAAATTTATTCTTTCGTTTCGCTCCACCAGCGTTCGTCTGTTCCCGGCTCTGTGGTGTTGCCGTCGATTTGTGAGGTATATTGTTTGCCGTTATGCGTCACCTTGTCGCCGGTGTTGTAAGCGTCATGCGCGCCGGTGGGCTGAACCCAGGCGGGCCATTCGTCCGGCGTGACCTGCGTCCAGAGGGTGGGCGCGGCGCTGGGCCAATTGTCCTCCCGATCCCAGCAATCCGCATTTGCGCGGTAAAGGTTCCCCTCATGGCGGCGCACGCTGCGCGCGGGGATCAGGCCGCCATCCCCGCACAGCGGATCAAAAACCGATAAATAATCCCCGGATGAAAGCAGCTCATCCGGGGCGCTTTGCGCAAGGGCGATATAGCTTGCCCGCATGGCGCGGGCTTCGTCGATGATGCTCATGCGTTTTCTCCTCCCATCAGGATATTGGTTGCGGCGGCGAGCTCGGCATAGGAGGGGGAGGGTAAGTCTTCCTCCACGTCATCTATGCAGTCCGCAAATTTTTCAGCGATTTCAGGATAGGAATCCGCGTCCTGCGCCTTCATTTTAATGTCCTCGTAGATCATGCGGAGGATGTCGGGAACGCTGCCACCGAGGGGCATGTCCGTAATTCCGACATAATAATCGTCAAGCCGCAAATCCCCTTCAGAAGCTTTCTTGTTTGCGTAGGCTGATATTAGATAGGCCACCTTCTTGTCGGCGTAAAGGTATTCTAGATTGCTGATGCGGAGATAAGCGTTTTGTACATTCAGGCCGCGAAAATGATAACCTGGTTTGATGAGTGCCAATGTAATGCCTCCTTATGGATTGTGCCAGCCGCTTTTATCGATATATCCGCATAGCTGGCCACTGATATAAAATTTAATTGGCGCGCCGTTAATGGAGCGGATATTTGTGTTGTTTCCGTATAAGGCCGCTCCGCTATCGTCTACTCTAAATTTTTCGGTTCCGCCTAAACACAAAGATATGCTACCTCCGGATTTGGAGTAGATCTCTGTGTTGCCAGACTGATTCCCGTTTCCAACGATCGTGTGATTGGATGTGGATTTTCCGATCATCGGCTGCGAAACATCACCTGTTGTCCTGCCATATATGGTTTTACTATTTTCCAGCCTAACACTATCAGATGCCATTATGTATCCATCTAACTCAATTCCATCCGGAGCGCTAATAGAAGCAATTGCACCTGTTGTGCCCATTGATTTGGGTCCGCCAAGATATAACTCTGCTGCTGTGCTTCCGTTCTCGCTTAAAGACCTGATATAAAACGCACGCCGTCCTCCAACCTGAACCTGTTCAAGTGTACCAAGTTTGACCGGCCTTGCGTAAAAAAGTTCAGTTCCCGATTTATCTCTGAATGATAACGAAGACGTATATAGCGTATTGTTTAAATTATATGATTCCGCATACATATCTGCATAATTTCCCTCAACCTTTAAATTGCCATTAACTCCATTTGAGCCGCCTAATAGTAAGGTGCCAGATTTGATTCTAGACGCGTTTAAGTACCCAGCGGTGATATTTGTCGCATTAATATACAGCTTCCCGTCGCTGCCGAGCCAAAGGCCGTCCGCCTGCGTGGGGGAGAGGGTGTTGACGAGATAGGAGCGGTCTTCCGGGGCGGGCGTCCAGTCGGTGGCTTTTGATCCTTTTTCGAGCTTCATGTGTTCGTATTTTAGGCTGTTTCCAGCCGTGCTTCCGGCAACGCCTGCATAGATTAATAAGCTCAAGGCGGCGCTGCTGGGTGGCGGGGTAAACGAGATTTGCTGCTTGCTATTGGACACATTTAAATACATCGTTTGAATGAGTTTTGCGTTATTTATATCATAGATCAAAACGGATACCTTGGTTGCGCTTCCCGAAATGACGGAAATTTTGCCTACGCTAAACGTGTATTGCGTATTTTCTAAGCCTGTGTATAGGTTGTTATAATACCAATCACTCGTGGAATTGGCAGTTAAAGTTCTTGATACACTGTCCTTAATATAATTCCGGCTTCCAATTTGCAGCCCATTGATCCCGCTCGTCAAATCCCCCTGCGTCGCCACCTGGTTCCCCGTGATGCTTAAGCTTTTGACGTTGAGGGAGACGTCGCCCTGTGGGGATATTTTCAGGGTTTCCGTCCCGGATGCATTGGTAACAGTTAGCCCCCGCACATCGAGATAATCCGCAGTCAGCTTGTAGACGTGGAGTACGTTGAGGATTGCAATGCCGTCCTTGGTCACTCCGTATTGCCAGACGGGCTCCCCATCGTTCCATCCGCTATCAGTCCACGCATATCCCCCGGCGTTCCGGGTGTAAATGTACTGAGAATCTTCAAGCGTAGGTTTATCGTGCCAGTAAGCGGTAACGGACATGTCGGGGTTTACGGTTGTCGTGCTATAAAGCCCCATGCTGTTTGCCATTGTTTCGTTGAGTTCCAAAGCGGCTTGTTGCATGGCGGACAACTTGCGGTTGGTCTGCGCCTTCATACGCTCTAAAATGGCCCGTTCTTTTGATGTAAGGGGTGCAGAGGTTGCGTAGCCATTTCGCTGCGTGGTCTCGCCTTTGGCAGCTATGGCAGATGCTCCATTTAATTTAATCGTGTGATCTGTAATAATTGAGACATGCTCCACGCCATCCTTATCCTCATAGATAATTTTATCAAGCGGCCACAGGTGAGGATATCCCATCGTCGTGCAGGTGTAAGGACGGTATGTAAAGCCATCTATTTTGGCGCGCAGTGCATCACATAGATTTTGTAAATTGTCTTGCGCAAGAAGGTTTCCTTCAATGTTCAACGCATATACATCGTTGCCCGACTGATAAACTGTCCCCGTTTCATCATTTGCCACGATTTGCATGCCTGTAATTGTGATATCGTTTTCTTGCATATCGGAGGTAAAACGGTCTGAGGGCGATATTCGGGTTGTCGTATCCGCATACCATGTCAATCTGAGTTTCCCATCCCAATCAATCCAAGCGCAAGTACCGGCCAATTCCGCAATCCATTCAACAACCTGTCTATAAGTCAATCCGTCCGATTCGGGGCGTTTCGGAGGCGAATACGTTGCGTTTATAAGGCTACCCGATGTTGTTGCTAGAGGTACGCCGCATTTCAAGCATGCGTCAGAAAGGACCTGGTACAGAGATGCCGGATAGGCCGTAGTTGTATCATACGACCGGTTGAATCTAGCCATGCGGTCGAGCGCAGTAATTGAGATAGTAGACAGTTTGCGGGGCTGCTCGTCGATTGTAAAGTATCCTATGGGGATATATTCAACTCCGCTTCCAACGGGGACAGAAAAACGTACAAACAGCTCCGCGCCCTCAAAAACGAACCCGTCAAACCGCCCATCATAGTTTTGCAGTGTGGCCTTGAACTCGGAAGCTATCGCGGTACCGATCTCTATTTTCTCCCCAGCCACGCAGCGCCGGGTTATTGTGATATCCCCCACAAAATCAGATTCCGTTAAATTCAATTCCCCACCTGTTCCATTAACGTGAATAGAAATCCCTTGTGGCGCGTCTGATTGCAGTACCGCAAGGGCTTCCGACGAAATGTTATACAAAATATCACTTCCCGCTTCGTTTGATGATGGAAAACTCTAAGCTTTCCCATTTATCTAATTCGCTGTTGTACATTGGCGACGTGCGGTCGCTCACGTAAAACTCAGACGTAAGAAAATCCCCTGCTTTTGCATCCAGATATTCAAGCCTGATATATTCTTTATCAAATTGTTTCAGCAGCCGCGAAAGTTCAGAGGTGGTAAGAAACTCCCATCCAACGTTTAGAGAAACTGTTTGCCCCACTTTTCCTTTGTGCATCACCGTATCTTCTGTACGCCCTGCGTCAGATTTTGAAACATCACTGAGAATGTATTCATATTTTGAGGGACATTTTACTTTTTGACCGTCTACCAATCTGATAGGATTATCTCCGGGAGTAAACATTTTTTCTCCTGCCCTTCGTGTATATAAAAAGCGCCTACCCCGGTGGGATAAACGCTTTCGTTATTTTATCTATGCCTGCGCGGCTGTCAACACCGGAGGTACACGCTCCAATATCTTATACATTGCGGTTTCGTTTTTGATCCAGTCCCCAATCTCCTGCTGATGCACGATAACCGGCATGCGGCTGTGAATTTCCTGAACAGACTGGTTTGCATCCGTGGTGAGGATCACATACCTTCGCTCATTGCCGTAATCATTGTAAATTCCGGCCATATACAATAATGACTTCCCAGATTCACGAAACAAGTACTTTTGTTTCCTCGCGTCTTTTGTCCACTCGAAAAATCCTGTGCTCGGTATCACACACCGGCGTGTAAGCAAACTCTCGCGAAATGTCTTTTTATCCAGCGCCGTTTCCGCGCGGGCGTTGATAATAACGCCGCTTTTGCTGCGGAAGTTGGGAAATCCCCACACCGCCACATCCGGTAGTATATTGTCTTGGTCAGCCAGCAACACCGGCGCGGGATTTGTGGGGTAAATTTCACCGGTTTTGAACTCTGCGTCCGGATGCCGCCGCGTGATTGCATTCACGATATCCCGTATTTCCTGCTCGTCGATTGATATTGTGTATCTTCCGCACATCTGCTTCACTTCCCTTCTACAAACCAGCGGTTTTCCTCCAGGAAAAGGTTGGTTTCCGTCCGGCCGATCCGGACACGATAGCGAATTCCAGCGCCGCCCGCTTTGAGCGACGCGGCTTTCCGCACATCCTTAATTTGATCGATCTCATAATGCGTGCCATCCTCCCAAGTGATTACCTTGGGTTGGGCATAACCGGTAGGCGTCATCTCAGCCAATACACTGACGTATACCTTGCGCCTGATATCCTGCATCCCTATCATCCCTCACTGGTTTATAAATATCCCACCGGATGAATGGTATGGTCTTCATAGGGATTGAATTGTGTCAAGGTCTTGTCTTTTAATAATGTCGCCCTTTGTACCGCGAAATTCCCGAAGCGCTGCTTTAGACCGTCAACCGCCCTGTCCAGCGCCTCCAGCTTTTCGCGCTTGCCTTCATCCGTATAGAAATCCAACTGCGTACAAATGCTGTCATGCTCAAAGTCTGTCACGCTTACGCCGATGCTGCGAATCGGCCGTTCCCATCGGTAATTCGCTCGAAAGAGTTCCATTGCTTTTTCTTCAATTTCACTGCTGATGTTGGTGTAGTGCGGTACTTTTCCCTGCCGTGTAAAGGAGGACAGCGCATTATCCCGCACGGAGATGCACACCGTTCGGCCCTTGTACCCGAGCTCCCGCATCCGGCGCGCCACACTCTCCGCCAGCACATAATAGACCAGCTTCACATCCTCATCGGTTTCAAGATCACGCGGGGTGGTCGTGCTGTTGCCTACTGATTTAATGACTATCTCGCTGCCATAGGGGCTGACCGGGGATTGATCGTTACCAAGCGCAAACTGTTTGAGGATCAAGCCGATTTTGCCGAATATCCCATGCAGGGTACTGTCCGGGGCGGTTGCAAGCTCTCCGATGGTGTAAATGCCGTAATTTCGAAGCTTACGCATCGTTGCCGCGCCGACGTAGAGCAGGTCGGATGCCGGCAGCGGATAGACAATTGCCTTGTAGTTGCTTTTTGACAGCATCGTCAGGCCGTGCGGTTTGCGGTAGTCGCTGCCCAACTTCGCCGTTACCTTGTTCCAGCTCGCGCCGATGCTGACCGTAATACCGAGTTCTTTCCAGATGCGCTGTTGTATCTCTTTTGCCAGCGTCTCGCTACGTCCAAACAAGCCCTCGCTGCCAGTTACGTCGATCCAGCACTCATCAATGCCAAATGGCTCTAACTGGTTCGTATACTCCAGCAGGATTTCCCGCACCAGACGGGAGAATCGGACATACAGTGGAAAATTCGGCGGAAAGATGATAAGGCCGGGGCATTTCCGTTTGGCCTGCCAGATGGCTTCCCCGGTCTTGACCCCGTATTGCTTGGCAATTTCATTTTTCGTCAGGACGATGCCGTGACGCTGTTCCGGATCCCCTCCAACGACAACTGGTTTGTCTCTGGCTTCCGGATGATGCAAACACTCCACAGATGCATAAAATTTGTCGCAGTCGACATGCATGATTGAGCGTTCCATTGTTCGCCTCCGCAAGAACGTTTGTTCTAGTATATGATAGTTCCGCGAAGTCGATTCGTCAAGCGTTATGTTTTTCCAGTGGTGGGGCTTGCAAAATATTGTAAAATAGGCGTGGATCGTGTATTTTTGATGTCGGGCTCCGCGTGGAGCGCGGATTGAACATTTCACCTGCTCCTTAATATTAATTTTTTGCATATAAAATCCCCGCGCCGCTTATCGTGAAGCGGCGCGGGTTTACTTATTCAAATATGTGTTTACGAGTTTATGTCAATATACATTGCTGTAATTTTAGGTATTGAAATTTGTTGCCCCATAACGGATTCGTATGTTTCCAATCCATCTGCCATACCGTAAAAGGTTATAATGTCTTCTTCTAATATCCTCCCTCCTTCTTCGGACGCAGGAAGATATTCCACGTAAACTGTATCATCGTATAATCCATACTCGTCTTTTGTGACATTAACCCTGAGTGCATGGCCACTTCCGAAAAGACCGTCCATCACTTGGACTACCTCCCCGGTAAACTTGATACTCTGACCTTGGTATTTTTCTGGATATCGCGCTAGTTCTTTATAAGATATTTTTTTACAACGGTTTTTATACGCCTTTTCAGGGTTTTCTGTAGGAGCTGTTGATTTAGGCTTTTCCGTTTCAGCCGCTTTAGTTTGTTCATTTGACTTATTTGATTCAGTTTTGTTTACTACCGCTGGTGTAATACTTGGGTCTGTGCCGCTAGGCTCTGTCTCTGCGCCATCTCCAGTAGATATACCACCCACAATAAATAATACCACACAGACTGCAAGTGCAATCCCCATAGATTTCACATTGCGCTTTTTGATGGCTGATACAATCAAATTGATTAAGTAAACAATGACCCCAATCAATGATGCTACAATTAAGCTCATTCCGAATTCCTGAAATATGGCAAATAGTAATATCCATACTGCCACCATAGCTATCGCTATCTTTCCCCATGTAGGAATTTTCTTTTTCGGTTTTTTAACCGATTCTTGTGTGGCAGTGCTTACAGACTGACCATTCAGCGTAGTTTCGGCTTTTTCTTCTTGGGTAGGCGCTCCACAATTCGGGCAAAACTTTCCGTCTGTGTGCGTTCCGCATTTTTGACAATACATTCTATTCCCTCCTTAATTTCTTGAATTTACTATATCATATCAGGATTATTTTGTCTATATTTAAAGAATAAGAATGTAATTTGACCGGCATTATATCCCAAATGCCGGCCTTCCTGTTGCCAATGCTTCCCGTTTGCCTCCGCGAACGGCACTATTGTAAATCTTATCATCTCCAATCTGAACGCACGGGTCAATGCGCTTTACATCATTTCGTAGCGCCCGCACCTCTGAAATCAGTTGACGAATCAGCGCAGAATTTGCGCGGTCGGCATCACTTGACCCCGCTGTATTCGCCCTTATCTCTGCGCCAGAGTAGTTTACTCTGTTTTGCGGAAGCCTGAATTGATCTACGGTCACAGTTGGGATAGCTGCATAACTCTCCATCTCATTTACGATCTGTTCAGCAAGCTTTTTCAGCCACCCAAGGTTCCTTTCAAGGGGGACAATGGCCTCTGCGCCCGCTTCCCCCGCGCCTATAAACTGAGCACGATCCAAAATGCCGCCTGTGGCCAACCATCGCACTTTTAACTTCGGTATTACAGTGGGAAGGTTCAGCGCTTCGAGAGCCTTCTTAATCAGGCCAGATGTGTTGAACCCGTCTTTGTTATCCCAATACATGTGTGGGGTTTTAATTTTAGCCCTCCATCCCTCGAAGCGTTTTTTCAAGTCGGCAAGCACTTCTTTTGCACTGTCGAGAATTGAGTTGAACTTATCTTTCCAATACTTCTTTGTGAACTTTGGCGCCCACTCGGTGTTCCACCATTCTTTAATATTGTTTCCCCAAAACGAAAACACATTTTTGATTTCTTCCCATTTTTCAGAAGCACCCGTCTTTATATTTTCCCACGTCTCCCTGGCTCTCTTGGCGATATCCTCTCCCCATACCTGCCAGTTCTTTTTAATCTCTCCGGTTTCAATATTGATGTACTTTGAGGTTTCGCCTAGGTTTTTCTTGACGCTATTAAGCACGCCATAATAGGTATCATCGGCGGTTCCTTTTTGCTCTTCTTTGTGAGCTTTCGCCGCCGCCTCAAGTTCTTTGTACTGTTCCTCAGTGATGATTCCGGCCTCTTTTTGTTTTTTTGCATAGAATATGGTCTTTTCGTACTCGGTTTCAGCGGCCTTCACCTTTTCGTCGTGTGTTTTTTTTGCGTTTTTGATAATCTCACTGGCTTGTTCAAGGGAAACGCGAGTGGAGTTTTCTTTCATGCGGCGCATGATTGCAAGGGATTCCGCCTCGGTTTCAGAAAGGGTTTCAATTCCTGTTGTCTGCATTTGTTCTTGCAACTGCGCAATTTTTTCTTTTTCGTCCTCACGCAATTTTCGGTTATCTTTAGCAGCAGCTTTCATAATCGCATTGATTTGAGATTCTGCATCTTGCGTTTTCTGCTTCTGCTGCTCATAATATTTATCGGTAGAGGAAACCAATTGCTGATATGCTTCACTGCCTAAATTATCTTTGAGAGGTTTTAAATTTGCAAGCGCCTCGTTGTGATCAGCGTCCAGTTCCTTGACGATGGTTTCCCTAATCGCTTTAACCTTTTGCGCAATGCTATCAACATCCTCCTGCTTAACAATTTTATTTCCCCAATCAATGGTCTTTATTGCATCATCCAGAGTACGGAGTTGCTGCACAAACGGCTCAACCTTCGTTTTGGTAACATTGCTGATGCTATCTTGAAATAGGTCTACAGGCTGTATGTAATCCTCAGCAGCATATCCAACGCCGCGAATAGCGAGCGTGATGGCCTCAAAGCCCAGCAGGATAGCACCTACTACTTGACCGCCAGGTATAAACATGGCGGCTATACCTGCTATCGTAATCCCCAAATCTCCAAAATCAATATCCAGCGCATCTAATGCTGAGGAGATTTCATTCCTGACTTCCTCGGGGAAGATGTAGTTATAAAGCCCTGTAAACTTTTCTTTAATCCAATTTAGTGCTGTTTTCGCACCGTTTAAAAAACCGTCCCAAATCGTTTTGAGCCCTAATCTGAATTTTTCGCTTTTGGTGTACAGCTCGGTAAATCTCGCTACACAAATAAGAACTGCCGCCGCCACGCCTGCAACTGCTCCGCCAGATAGTCCAAGCTTTTCTAATACGCCCTTCAAGCCCTTTACGCCTAAAATCAATTCCAACCCGTGGAAAATTGGTTTTCCTATTTTCCACATTGCAAACGCTATTCCGATAGTCGTAACCACCGGCAAAATCTTTTCAAGCTTTTCTTTTAGTTTATCCGCCAACGCCCCGAAGTTTGCTATCGGCCCGGTGTCCACTTCGTATCCCCATCCTGGATCATAACCCGCGCCGCCCCCTGAAGAGGTTTTGATGTTGTTTTCTGCCGGGGCCTGCAAGCGGTTGATTTGGTCGATGGGAAGCAAGGATTTTTGAGCCTTCTTCCCGGCTTTCTCCGCAGAATCTCCGATTTCATCCTCTGCCGCCGCAATTCCGTTATAGCCATTGATAACCTGCTTCTGCTTTGCGATCTCCGCATCGTAATCCATGCCCATTTTGCTGTATGTCCACTTGGCAAGCGCGGTTCCCGCTCGCTCGATCAATACGGCAAATGCATTCAGCCAAGGAAGCGCCGCCTGGATCACGGGAATAAATGCCTGTCCCAAGCTTCTTTTTGCTGCGTCAATCCTTTGTTTTAAAACGCGAAGCTGGTTCTGTACGCTTCCAAGCGTATTTGCCATGTCGCCTTGCGCGTTTTTAGACTGTTCCATTAAAGCGATTCCGCGCGCAACATATTTTTGCTGTTCGTTTAATTCCTGCCCGTTTTTGACCAGTCCATTGCGCCATGCAGCCTCTTTGATGGTTTGTTCGGTAATGACAAAGCCATACTTTCGAACGGCCCTTCCCTGCCCTGTGAGGGCTGATTGCAGGTTTTCATAAGCCTGCTGCGGGTCTACGTTGTAGAGGCTTGCCATGTCGTTTGCAAGCATCGTCATGCTTTTGCTCATTCCGTATGCCGTGCTCTGGCCTACGCCAACCGCTGTTCCGATC
>OHFG01001184.1_pt1 | contig 13108 bp, 16 predicted proteins | sample 1567411 | NCBI WGS metagenome assembly OHFG01 (sample SAMEA3879563, study PRJEB24766) | human gut metagenome | biome: human-associated habitat; feature: feces | place: USA | collected 1985/1987
TATTGAGTATCTACCAGAAAAGCGAGAAAGGAGATGTAAAAGTGTGCAGAGCATTCTATGAAATGTTTGAATGATCAACAAACAGAGGAATCCAGATGGTATCAAGCAAGGCACTGAACAAGGTATTGAACTAAATCAATTTGAAGTATATCAAATCATGCTAGACAAAGGTTTTAGTGTTAAAGTTATCGCATCCATTTTCTCAGTGAGCGAAGAATCGATTAAAAAGTTATTGATGAAAGCTTAGATGTCGTAGTATAATCTCATTGGGAATGAAGTTCTCCCTTAGTTGTAAACTAAAACCGCTTTTATAAGCTGATGACTTCTGTGTTTTTAACGCGGAAACCATCAGCTTTTCTGCGTTTTGAAAGGAGAGATAAAATGCTGATCAGTCTATCTTATATTTTTCTTGCAGGAATGTTTTTATCTTGGTTATGTAAAAAGATGAGATTACCTGGGCTATTAGGAATGATATTTACAGGAATTCTTTTAGGACCTTATTGTCTTGGCTTGATTGATTCTTCATTGTTGAACATATCCAGTGAATTAAGAAAGATTGCTCTAATTATTATATTAATGCGAGCCGGATTGAATCTTGATTTAAGTGATTTAAAAAGGGTAGGAAGACCAGCCATATTGATGTGTTTTGTGCCAGCTTGTTTTGAGATGGTTGGAATGATTTTGTTGGCGCCAAAATTATTAGGAATTTCTTTATTAGATGCTGCTATTATGGGAAGCGTTGTTGCAGCCGTAAGTCCTGCAGTTATTGTTCCAAAAATGTTACAACTTATGGATGAAGGATATGGAACGAAAGAAAGTATTCCACAATTGATTTTAGCTGGAGCAAGTGTAGATGATGTATTTGTGATTGTGATGTTTACGGCATTTCTTAGTTTAGCCCAAGGAGAAAGCGTGAATATATTAAGCTTTGTGAATATTCCACTATCCATTCTAACTGGTATTATATGTGGAGCATTATTAGGAAAAGGTTTTGCAATCTTCTTTAAGAAAAATCATATGCGAGATACTATAAAGATTTTAGTTCTACTAAGTGTGGCATTTATTCTAGTGACATTTGAGGATGCTTTACCAATTCCATTTTCAGGATTAATTGCGATTATGTTTATGGGAATTTTCCTTCAAAGAAATCATTCAGTTGCATCCAAACGACTATCCGTTAAATTTAATAAGTTATGGGTAGGTGCTGAAGTCTTATTATTTGTGTTAGTTGGAGCTTGTGTAAATATTTTTTATGCATTAAAAGCAGGCGTTATGGCTATTCTGTTGATATTTGGCGTGCTTTTATTTAGAATGCTTGGAGTATTTATTTGTTTGTTAAAAACATCTTTGACAAAATCAGAACGCTTATTTTGCATGATCGCATATTGCCCTAAGGCTACTGTTCAAGCAGCAATTGGCTCAGTTCCTTTGACTGCAGGACTAGAATGTGGACAAATTGTATTGACCGTAGCTGTTTTATCCATCTTGATTACAGCTCCATTAGGTGCATTTTTAATTGAACATACATATAAAAAATGGTTAAAAAAAGAACAAAGAGCTTATTAGTCTTTGTTCTTTTCATATATAACTTTTAATCCTTTGAAAATTAGGTTTGGATCATATACATCAATGGATTTTGTGTAGTTACAAACAATTCTTCCTAAACCACCAGTTGCAATGACTTTCATGTCTTTGCCAACTTCTTTTTTGAATTGAGCAATTGTATATTCGACTCCGCCCAAAAATTGATAAAATACACCAGCTTGCATTTCTGTTTGTGTATTTCTTGCCAAGATAGTTTTTGGACGTTTGATCTCAATTTCAGGAAGTTGTGCCGTTTGTCCCCATAATGCATTTGCTCCTGTTTCAATACCAACACCAATGGCACCAGCTTTAAAACAACCATTTTCATCTACATAGTCATAAGTTGTAGCTGTTCCAAAATCGGCCACTAGAATAGGTCCTCCATATTCACTGAATGCACCAGCACAATCGGCAATACGGTCTGCGCCAACATTTCTAGGGTTTTCTAATTGAACACTGATACCACTCTTAATACCAGGACCAACAATAAGTGGTTCGATACCAACAAATTTTTTGATTCCATTTGTGAAGGAATGCATCACTTTAGGAACAACACTTGAAACAATAACGGCATCAATTTGTTTTTCATGTACATTAGAACGATCCAAAAAATTTTTTAACATAAAACCATATTCATCACTCGTTCTTCTTACTTTTGTCGTTAATCGATATGTACCAATTAAATCCTCTTTATCAAAAATGCCAATCGTAATATTTGTATTTCCAATATCTACTGTTACAAGCATATTATTTCTCCATCTCAATCTCTTTCATCGTTTCTAGAATTTTATATCCCAATTCTTCTTTTGAACACTTAGGCAAATGTTGCGTATCATTCTTTCTTAATAAAGTCACAACATTTGTATCTGTCTGAAAACCAGCACCACTTGTGAATAAGTTATTCGCAATCAACATATCACAATTTTTGGACTCTAGTTTTTTTCGCGCATTTTCCTCTAAATTCTGAGTTTCCATCGCAAAACCGCAAATGACTTGATTCTCTTTTTTGTGTTGTCCAATGTAAGCTAAGATATCTGGGTTTTTCACAAAATGAAAAGTAACCTCTTCATCTGACTTTTTGATTTTTTGATCTGCGACTATTTCAGGTCTGTAATCCGCAACCGCTGCCGCCATGATGATATAGTTTTGAACATCGAGTCTCGATGTGATCGCATCAAACATATCTTGCGCACTTGTTACGTGTACCATATTAACATCATTAAGATCTTCTAAAGCAGTAGGACCTGCAACTAAAGTTACATTGGCACCTAGAGCTTTTGCGGCTTTGGCAATCGCATACCCTTGTTTACCACTTGAATGATTGCTTAAAAAACGAACAGGATCTAAAGCTTCCTGCGTAGGACCTGCAGAAACTAAAACGTTTTTCCCTTTTAATGTTTGTTCCAATTCAAACTCATGATCAATGGCAGACACAATATCTTGCACATCAGCAAGCTTACCTTTTCCAGTATCATTACATGCCAAATGACCAACAACGGGTTCTACAAATTTATAGCCAAGTTCTTTGGCAAGTTTAATATTTCTTTGGGTGACCTCATTCTCATACATATGAACATTCATTGCCGGACAAATTAATTTTTTAGTATGACAAGCCAAGAATGTTGTTGAAACAATATCATCCGCAATACCATGAACAACTTTGGCAATGATATTGGCTGTAGCCGGAACTAGCACCATGATATCAGCCCATTTAGCTAAAGTAATGTGGGCAATTGGATCTTCATTTGTTTCGTCAAACAAAGAAACTTCACATTTATGTTTACTCAAAGATTCAAAGTTGATTGGTTTGACAAATTCTTGAGCATGTTTTGTCATGACAACTTTGATTTCATAATCTTTTTTGGATAATTTGCTGACAAGATCGCAAGCTTTGTAGGCTGCAATACCTCCAGACACCCCTATAACGACATGTTTTTTTTCCATGATTATTGATTCTCCTTTGTGAATAAAATCACGTATAGATTTTCACTCAAATATTATCCCATATGACATCTTGCTTTTCAAGCAACAATAAAGTATTAACTATGGATATTTAAACTTATGAAACTGAAAAATTAAAAAAGTGTTTATTTTTTGTGGCATATGGTAAAATGTACGCATGAAAATAATTGTTGCGTGTGACTCTTTTAAAGGTTGTATGTCTTCAAAAGAAGTCGAAGAAAGTATAAAAAAAGGAATATTAAAGGCAAATAATAAACATGAAGTTTTAACTTTTCCTATGGCCGATGGCGGAGAAGGAACGGCTATGGTGTTTTGCGATATCATTCAAGGAAAGACAATAGACGTATTAACTGTGGATGCCTATGGTAAAAATGTATTTACGACATACTGTATTTCTCAAGATGGTCAACTTGCCATAATGGATGTGGCTAGCTGCATCGGACTGAATATGACACCTAAAGAAAAAAGAAATCCAATGATCGCATCAAGTAAAGGTGTGGGTATCATGATGAAAGACGCACTTTCTAGAGGATGTAAAAAAATTATTATTGGCTTAGGTGGCAGTGCAACAAATGATGGTGGTATGGGAATTTTAAATGAATTTGGGGTTCGCTTTTATAATTCAAAAAGAGAATTGCTTGTACCAAGCGTATATGCTCTTAGTCAAATAGCTTTTATTGATAAGCGTTATGCAAGATTACCAAAAGATGTAGAAATCGTTTGTGCTTGTGATGTAAAGAATTATTTATTGGGGAAGAATGGGGCTACTTATATTTTTGGGAAACAAAAAGGAATTTATTTAAATCAAATGGCAGAAGTCGAAAAAGGAATGGCTCATTATTGTACGAAATTGAAACAGACATTCCATGTGAATGTGAATGAATTTGAAGGTTCAGGAGCGGCTGGAGGCATTGGATGTGTATTGTTGGGTGTTATGAAGGCAAAAAGAACTTCGGGTATCGATTTAGTTATAGAATATTCTGGCTTAAAAAATCATCTTCAAGATGCTGATTTAGTCATTACTGGAGAAGGTCAGACGGATGCGCAGACATTGTATGGTAAATTGCCACTAGGAATTGCCCAATTGGCAAGATCCTATAATGTGCCATGTGCTTGTTTGAGTGGGGCTTTAGGCTTAGGTTATCAATCACTTTATGAGCAAGGTATGATTGGAATTTTTTCGAGTGCTGATCGTGCCATGTCTTTTCAGATGGCCTTACAGACAGGAAGTGAAAAACTAGAGGCATTGGCTTTTAGTTTGACTAAATTTATGGATGGTATTAGAAAGTAGGTTGTTCGATGAAAAAACTATTAACTATATTTTGTGCTTTTGTTCTGTGCATTGGGCTTGTTGGATGTTCTTCAAAAGAACCTTTCGAAATTAAAAAAATTACGGCAACAAAATTACAGAAAAAATTAGATCATAAAGACTCTTTTGTGTTAATTATTGAAAGAGAAAATTGTCCTTATTGTGAATCTTTACAAGAATATATCAAACAAACAAAGGATGAACATCCAAATCTTGTTTTATATAAGATTGATTCAACAAACTATGGCTTTAGTAAAATTAGCCAGGATTCTAAGCAGCTACAAAGCTCGACAGAAGATGGAAAGATTCTTTTGGATATGGCTCCATATTTCCTTTATACACCAACATTATATGTGATTGAAAATGGCAAGGCCACACATGCAGGTATTGGTTATAGTGAAGATGATCATTCAGTCAGTTTATGGGATGTTGATTCTACCGTTGATTTTGATTTGGCAGATACACAAGAGTTCTGGGAGTTTTTAGAAACATATGAATAAGAAGAATATTACAATCATTGCGACAGGCGGAACAATTGCTGGTCGAGGAAGTTTAGGCAAAAGTGCGAATTATGAGGCGGGCACTTTTGATGTGGAAGAAATTGTTAAAAGTATTCCACAAATTCGTGATTTGGCAAATCTAAATACGATTCAATTATACAATGTAGATTCTAATGATATGGGTTTAGATAAATGGATTGAATTAAGAAAAATTTGTCATGAATTAGAAAAAGATCGCTATGTGGATGGAATTGTTATTACACACGGTACAGATACATTAGAAGAAACAGCCTTCTTTTTAAATCTTACTTTGGCATGTCATAAACCTGTTGTCCTAACAGGGTCGATGCGACCTGCAACTGCAACAAGTGCAGATGGACCTATGAATTTATATCAAGCAGTAGCTTTAGCATGTCATATGGAAGCTTGGCAAGCCGGTGTTTTAGCTGTGATTTCTGATACAATCTATTCAGGTAGAGATTTACAGAAAACAAATAGCTATAAAACCGATGCATTTAAAATGGGTGAATTTGGCTCTCTAGGATATATGCGTGATGATCATGTGTATTTACTGAATGCACCATTTAAAAAACATACATTCCAAACCATTTTTTCAAAAATGGAATTTGATGACTTGCCTAAAGTAGAAATTTTTTATGTGCACACAGATTCGGATCCTGAATTGTTAAAATTTATGTTAGGTACGTATGATGGCCTAGTTCTAGCAGGAACAGGTTCAGGGAATTATCCAACAAAAATTAAAGAAGTTTTAGAAAATTATACAGGAGAATGTACAGTCGTACGTGCAAGTCGCGTATTAGAGGGAGCTGTCTTTGATTCAGAATTTTTTGATTCTAAAAGAGTCACTATTCCGGCCTATAAATTTTCAGCGCAGAAGGCAAGGATTTTATTGATGCTTGCACTAAATTGTACTAAAAACCATGAAACAATCAAATCTTTCTTCCAAGAATATTGAAAAAACTTTTCTTGTATTGTAAATAATTTTGTAAATGCTATAATAATCTATAGACTATTACAAGACAGGAGGTTATTATGCAGCAATTAGAAAATAACGCATACTTTTGGCAAAAGCTTGATACACTATTGTTGTCTAGCAGTTGTACGATTGACCGACCAAAAGGAAGTACTCACTATAAATTTACAAATTTAGTCTATCCTGTAGATTACGGTTTTCTTTCAGATACATTTGGTTCAGATCAAAAACCTATTGATGTTTTCAAAGGTTCTATCGCAACAAATAATGTAGATGCGATTGCGATTACAGCTGACATTCTTAAGAAGGATTGTATCGTCAAATTATTGATAGGATGTACAGAAGAAGAAACGATGCGTATTTTAGAGTTCTTGAATCAAACCGAATTCCAAAAAGCTATTTTAGTACGAAGAGGCAATGATACACCATCATGGTCAAATAATGATTAGAAAAGACAAGTCTTAGGATTTGTCTTTTTCTTATGCGTTTTAATGGAAAAATATGTTGAGTTGATTTAAAATAAAGACAGATAGGAGGTCTTTATTATGGAATTAAAAGGATCTAAAACAGAAAAGAATTTAATGACTGCTTTTGCAGGGGAATCTCAGGCATGTGTTAAGTATCAATATTATGCTTCACAAGCTAAAAAAGATGGTTATGTAAAGATTCAGAACATTTTCACTGAAACATCAAATAATGAAAAAGAACACGCAAAATTGTGGTTTAAGGCTTTGCATGGTGGAAAAGTTCCTACAACAACAGAAAACCTAAAAGATGCGGCTGCAGGTGAAAACTATGAGTGGACAGATATGTACGCAACAATGGCTAAAGAAGCTCGTGAAGAAGGCTTTGATGATATTGCTGCCTTGTTCGAAGGCGTAGGGGCTATTGAAAAACATCACGAAGCTCGTTATAAAGCTATGTTGAAAGATGTTGAAAAAGATGCAATGTTTAAAAAGGCAACTTCAACTGTTTGGATTTGTTTGAATTGTGGACACATTCACTATGGCGAAACAGCCCCATTAGTATGTCCAGTATGTAATCATCCACAGGCTTATTTCCAAGAATTAAAAGATCATTACGAATAATAATATCTCATGGTAGCTTCGGCTACCTTTTCTTATCCTTGAAAGTTGTGCTAAAATAATTCTATGGAAATAATAGAGGCATTTGAAAAATTAAAAGATAGTCATGCACTAATATGTTTAGAGAATCGTGCGTTGATTAAAATGGAAAAAGATAAAGTATATATATGGCATAGTCAATGGCATTCAAAGATTTCAAGAAATGATTTTATTTCACTATTTCATCAGAATACGTTTGAAGTTTATGAAAATGACCATGGTATTGATATGGAAAAAGATGAAGAGTATTATGCATGGCGTAATCGCTACTTATGAAAGGGTATATTTTATGATAGGAATTGTATATAGTTCAAAAACAGGGAATACACAATCTTTGGCAAACAGCTTGAATTTTATGGAGTCAAAATATTGTGTACCTGTAGAAAATACACAAAATTTAGAACCTGTAGATTTGTTGTGCATTGGATTCTGGTGTGATAAGGGAGATTGTGATGATCAAATGAAACAATATCTTTCTACACTACGTAATCAAAATGTTTTCTTGTTTGGAACGGCTGGTTTTGGTAAATCTAAAGAATATTTTGAGATGATTTTAAAAAATGTTCAAAATCATTTAGATGCATCCAACTGCGTTAAAGGAACATGGATGTGTCAAGGTAAGATGCCTTTGGCAATTCGTGCAAAGTTTGAATCGAATTCTGAAATGTTGAAGAATTTTGATGAGGCTTTAAAACATCCAAACGATAAGGATGTTGATAGTTTAATGAAATGTGTAAATGAAGCGTTGTGAGAGCATATCACTACGCTTTTCTTGTCGCTAGGAGTATGATGTAGCCAGAAAGAAGGAATGTGCTATGTTGAGTAAGAAAGTAGCGGACTTGTTGAATAATCAAGTTAATAAAGAATTATATTCTGCTTATTTGTATTTGGATTTCGAAAATTATTATCATGATAAAAGTTTAGAGGGTTTCGCAAATTGGTATCATGTACAAGTACAAGAAGAGATTGCACATGCTCAATTGATGATGCAATATCTTCAAGATAATGATCATAGTGTTGTTTTGGAAGCTATTATTAAGCCAAATATTCCTTTAAATGAACTAAGTGATCCGTTAAAGGCAGGCTTAAAACATGAACAATACGTAACTGAATTGATTCATACTTGTTACGCAGCAGCTTATGAAGTAAAAGATTTTAGAACTATGCAGTTCTTGGATTGGTTTGTCAAAGAACAAGGAGAAGAAGAAAAGAATGCTTCGGATTTAATTTCTCGATTTGAATTGTTTGGACACGATGCCAAGGGTTTGTATGATTTAGATGCAGAGTACAAAACTCGTACTTATATTGCACCAAGCATTTTACAGACAAAAAACTAAGGCGATGATTTTTGATTCATCGCTTTTTTTCGTGCTTATTTCATTGTGATATAAAACTTATATAATATTGACTTTACAACTGTCTTGTCAGATGTAAAGCCTTGGTGTATAATTCAAAACGGTAAAATTTTTTAAGGGAGGAAAATTCCATGTCTTTAAAAGAAGATGTATTGAAATTAAAAAAGGAAAAAAATGCGATTATTTTAGCGCATTATTATGTAGATGGAGCTGTACAAGATGTAGCGGATTTTGTCGGAGATTCATATGCTTTGGCAAAGAAAGCAAAAAATACAGATGCAGATATTATTGTATTTGCGGGTGTTAAATTTATGGGTGAAAGTGCCAAAATGTTAAATCCAGACAAGAAAGTATTGATGCCAGATTTAAATGCAGATTGTCCAATGGCACACATGGCAAGTAAGGCTGTTATTAAGAAGATTAAAGAAGAATATGAAGATTTAGCGATTGTATGTTATATCAACTCAACAGCTGAACTAAAAACAATGGCTGATATTTGTGTAACAAGTTCAAACGCAGTGAAGATTGTTCGTTCACTTCCAAATAAAAATATTTTCTTTATTCCAGACGGAAACTTAGGTGCTTATGTGAAGAAACAAGTACCTGAAAAGAATATTATCTTAAATGATGGATATTGTATTACACATAAGCGTGTGACATTAAAAGATGTTGAAAAAGCACGTGAAGAACATCCAAATGTTCCAATCATTGTTCATCCTGAGTGTGTTAATGAAGTTGTTGAGGCAACTGATTTTGCGGGAAGCACTTCAGAATTGATTCAATATACAGTGGACAATCCAAGTAAAGAATTTGTGATTGGCACTGAACTTGGTGTACTTCATGAAATGCAGTTGAAATCACCAGATAAAACTTTCTATCCATTATCCGATAAATTGATCTGTATGAATATGAAAAAGGTATCTTTGGAAAAAGTTTATGATTGTTTGTTGAATGAGACAAATGAAGTGTTTGTAGATGAAGAAGTGAAGGCTATGGCCGAAAAGTCATTAGATAGAATGTTGGAGTTGGCAAAATAATATGGAAAAGTTAGAGGCAGATATAGTTATTGTTGGAACAGGTGCAAGTGGGTTGTTTGCAGCTTTACATGTTCCAAATGATAAAAAGGTCCTAATGTTGACAAAATCTGATGCGGAAAATAGTGATTCATTTTTAGCACAAGGTGGAATTTGTGTATTGAGAGACAAAAATGATTTTGATTCTTTTATGGAAGATACTATGAAGGCAGGGCATTACGAAAATCGTAAGGAATCTGTTGAAATTATGATCAATTCAAGCCGTGACATTATTAATGAACTGATTGGATATGGTGTTAATTTTGCGACAAAAGATGGTGAATTAGATTACACGCGTGAAGGGGCACATTCTAAGCCACGTATTTTATTCCATGAAGATATTACGGGAAAAGAAATCACATCCACTTTATTAGATGCGGTTCGCAAATTAGAGAATGTTACAATCATGGAATATGTCACCATGACAGACATTATTGAAAAGGACAATGTATGTTATGGTGTTTTGGCGAAAGATACCAACAATAATGAAATGAGCATTGAAGCTGGTTATACAATCTTTGCGTGTGGTGGAATCGGCGGATTATATGATCATTCAACTAACTATCCACACTTAACGGGAGATGCCATTGCGATTGCAATCCAGCATGGTATTAAATTAGAAAATGTGGATTATGTACAGATTCACCCAACAACTTTATATACAAAGAAAAAAGGAAGAGCCTTCCTTATTAGTGAATCGGTTCGTGGAGAAGGGGCTAAGCTTTATGGAAAAGACGGAAAGCATTTTGCGAATGAAGTGTTGCCACGCGATATCATGACACAAAAGATTCGCGAACAAATGAAGAAGGATGATATGCCTTATGTTTGGATGGATATGACTGTTTTAGGTGAAGAAGTCATTAAGAATCATTTTCCTCACATTTATGAAAAGTGTTTGGAAGAAGGATATGATTGTACAAAAGAATGGATTCCTGTTACGCCAGCCCAGCACTATTTTATGGGTGGAATTCATGTAGATAAAGATTCACGTACTTCTATGTCCCACTTATATGCGGTAGGAGAGACGAGTTGCAACGGAGTTCACGGAAGAAACCGCTTGGCTAGCAACTCTTTACTTGAATCTTTAGTGTGGGGTAAAAGAGCTGTTGAAGATTTATTGAAAAATAAACCGGCAACAACTAGTGAATTTGATCATTTGACGAATGTGATTAAGTCACATCAGTTGTCAAATCAAGAAAAAATGTATCATGATATGGTACTTGAAGAAATAGAAAGAGAGAGACAAGCTCGTGGATAAGAATACAATGCGTTTAAATGTGGATCACTTATTGATCCAAGCTTTGCAGGAAGATATAACAAGTGAAGATGTTTCAACAAATGCAGTCATGCCTTCCTATCAATATGGGCAGGTACAATTGATCTGTAAAGAAGAAGGAATCATTGCAGGCCTTGAAGTATTTGAAAGAGTCTTTTATTTATTAGATGAAAACATGGAAGTGAAATTCTATGTAAAAGATGGGGATGCCGTTAAAAACGGACAATTATTGGCTGAAGTGTCTGGAGATGTTCGTGTTCTTTTATCAGGTGAAAGAACTGCGTTGAATTATCTTCAAAGAATGAGTGGAATTGCCACTTATACAAATCGTGTCGTATCTTATTTGAAGGGTTCAAAGACAAAGCTGTTGGACACAAGAAAAACAACACCAAATATGCGTGTGTTTGAAAAATATGCAGTTCGTGTTGGTGGTGGAAATAACCATAGATACAATTTATCAGATGGTGTTATGTTGAAGGATAATCATATCGCAGCAGCTGGTTCAATCACGAATGCAGTTAAGATGGCAAAGGATTATGCTTCTTTCGTTCGTAAAATTGAAGTGGAAGTAGAAAATTTAGAACAGGTTAAAGAAGCGGTTGAAGCAGGTGCGGATATTATCATGTTAGATAACATGAGTGTTGAAAATATGAAAAAAGCAATTGAAATCATCGATGGAAGAGCCGAAACTGAATGTTCTGGAAATGTCACAAAAGAGAATATTGAAAAATTAACTGCCTTAGGTGTGGACTATATTTCAAGTGGTGCTCTAACGCATTCAGCACCTATTTTAGATTTGTCTTTAAAAAACTTGCAGGTGAAATAAATGGAAAAAGAAGCTAGACTTCAAGCCATTTATGACACGATTTCAAAAAGCGAAGTGCCAGTTTCAGGAAGTGAACTTTCCAAAAAGTTTAATGTATCAAGACAAGTCATTGTGCAGGATATTGCCTTATTAAAGGCAAGAAATGTTCATATTTATGCGACACACAAAGGATATGTATGTTCACATCAAAGAGTTCGAAGAGTATTTTCTTGTTTTCATTTGAATGATCGTATGGAAGAAGAAATGAATGCGATCGTAGATTGTGGTGGCTGTATTGAAAATGTATTTGTCAAACATGATGTATATGGAAAGTTAGAGGCTAAAATGAACATTAGTTCTAGAAAACAAGTCAAGGAATTCATTGATTCTATTTCACAGAATCAGGCAAAACCTTTAACGGATCTAACGAGTGGATATCATTGTCATACGGTGAGTGCACAATCAAAAGAAGATTTAGATTCAATTGAGGAATCATTAAGAAAACTTCATATTTTACAAGAGGCCTAAGAGCCTCTTTTGTGTTAGAATAAATTTAAGAAAGTAGGGATTTTATGCAACAACCACCTAAATTTATGCCCGATAAAGAATTAAGTAAAGTTGGAGGCTCATTATGGCTATATATTATTATGCAGCTGACACTCTCTTTTTTGTTTAGCTTTGTCGCAATGCCTTTAATTATGTATTCTTTGTATTATGATTATTCTGCAATCAATGCCTGCATTGAAATGTTGATTTCTTTTATATCTGGAATCATCATATTATGGTTTATGAGTAGTTCTTTTAAACAAAATATCAAAGATTTGAAGTTTACATTTAAACCCAAAGAGACAATAGATACTGTTTCAATGATGTATTTTCTGAATTATGCGATTGGTATTATTGGTGCTTTATTATCAAAATTTGGATTACCAAATACAAGTCCAGATTTTTCGTTAAGCGGCAGTTTAATGTATAACGCTTTTACTTTTATCAGTGTTGTCGTGCTTGCACCTATATTTGAAGAGTTGATATTTAGAGGTATGATTCTACAAACATTGTCGAAATATAATAAAATGTTTGCGATTATTGTGACTTCTTTATTATTTGGACTTTTACATTTAAATAT
>OHFG01001194.1_pt1 | contig 13012 bp, 10 predicted proteins | sample 1567411 | NCBI WGS metagenome assembly OHFG01 (sample SAMEA3879563, study PRJEB24766) | human gut metagenome | biome: human-associated habitat; feature: feces | place: USA | collected 1985/1987
CCGTTTTTAGCCTTTTGAGGGCACTCAAATTTCAAATTATAAGTTCATATCTTCAAAAATTGAGTTTTGACACACCCTCTTGTTTTACTTATTATAGCCCAAGTGGGATATTATCCGAATTTGCTAATTTTTCGTAACCGTTCTTCATCTATAATTTGTATGCGTCGGCCATCGACTGTTATGATTTTTTCGTTTGTAAAACTCGATAGGGTGCGTATGGCGTTAGATGTGGTCATGTTCGATAAGTTAGCTAAATCTTCACGAGCCATATAGATGTTGAGTGTAAGTCCATCTTCTTCGACACCGTAATTTTCTTTAAGTACCAATAAGGATTCGGCTAATCGTCCTCGAATATGTTTTTGTGTGAGATTGACTGTGCGGGCATCCGAAATGCCTAAATCGTTGGATAGTTCTTTAATGAAAAACCAAGCCAAGCCGTTATTTTTGCGAATATGTTCTTCTACTAACGGCATGGGCAAGAATCCCACAATAGAATTTTCAATGGCTGCTGCTGCCGTTACATAAGGTTCGCGAGAGAAATATGCCCGATAGCCGAAATATTGAACCGGTCGAATTAATCGAATAATTTGGCTCCTGCCACCAACGCCGTCTTTGTAAATTTTTACTTTACCTTTTAATAAGCACATTAGTTGTGCGGGATCTTCTCCCTCACTGTAAATAATTTCATTCTTTTTGAAATTCTGAATTTTAAAGTTTTCGGCGATAATGCGTTTTTCTTCATTTTCAAGTAGAGCCCAAAAATCAGACATTTCTTGTTGTAGTATGGATTCTAATGTGCTTTTTTTAACCATTTGCCTTATAGCTATGTTTTACAGCACAAAAATATATAAAAAATTGATATATTGTTCCTTAAAAGAGGAAAAACTATAATATTTAATAGTAAATCGGGATTTATATCAATAAAAAATAAGGAGCGAAAAAATCATTTACGCTCCTTATTTGTATAAAGAAAAAGTGTCCTTATAGGCTGTTATTTATAAGATATCGTTCGGCATCCATTGCCGCTTTACAACCCGATGCCGCCGCAGTGATAGCCTGTCTATACCGGGGATCTGCGACATCTCCGGCAGCGAATACACCTTCTATGTTAGTTTCGGTTGTGTGAGGTGCAGTAACTATATATCCGTTTTCATCGAGGGTAATGGAATGTTTGAATATATCTGTATTGGGTTTGTGTCCAATGGCAAGGAAAAATCCGTCTATGGGTAAATCGTAACGCTCTTCATGCTCTGTGTCTTTGCCTTTAACCAAATGTACTCCTTCCACTCCGTTTTCTCCGAACAATCCTTCGGCTTGAGTTTCAAATAAGATTTCTATATTAGGATTTTCATTGACACGGCGTTGCATGATATTGGAGGCTCTTAGAAAGTTTTTTCTGACGATTAAGTAAACCTTAGAGGCTAAGTGGGAAAGGTATTCTGCTTCTTCGCAAGCCGTATCGCCTCCACCTACTACCGCGACTATTTTTTTTCGGTAGAAAAATCCATCGCAAGTAGCGCAGGCCGACACTCCCATACCTGCATATTTAACCTCATCTGGGAGTCCTAAATATTTGGCCGAAGCACCAGTAGAAATGATTAAGGCATCGGCTTCTATAATTTTTTCACCGTCTATGGTTATACGATATGGCTTTTGAGAAAAATCGACAGCTGTGGCAATCCCTCGGCGAATGTTTGCCCCGAATCGTTCGGCTTGTTTTTTCAAATCTTCCATCATATCGAATCCTGATATACCTTCGGGGTATCCCGGGAAATTTTCTACATCGCTGGTCGTTGTTAGTTGTCCGCCTGGTTGCATGCCTTCATATAGAACCGGTGATAGGTTTGCTCGTGAAGCATAAATAGCTGCCGTATAACCGGCCGGTCCTGAGCCTATAATTAGACAACGTATGCGTTCGTTTTGTTCCATAATTTCTATTTATTTGTGTTATTAGCGTAAATCGATAAGTTCTGCTTTTGGATATTGCTTTTTGTTAAAAACAAATGTCGAGTCTGGAAAGTTTTGGTCGGTAGCATATTTTGATAGGTTGATTATGCTATATGTCCGATCGCTATAATAGAGCTTAAAAGAGCTTGGATTCCATGTAGTTGTGTTGATAATAATTATAATGTGGTCTATATTTGTTCCTTTCTTCTTTGGTGTAAGTTCTGCTATACTTTCTTTGGAACTTTTTGACTTTAATGTTTTGATGTAGAAGTCTTTTTTGTAGTTATTGATGAGTATGTAGGGATTGACTGTTGCGATTTCTTCGGTCGTTGGTTCGGTTAGGTTTACTTCCTCTGTTGCCTTTACGTATGCCCATTGTTGCAAACCATCGTACCATACAGTCATAGATGTTGTATTCCAGTAAAATTTGTTCCCAGATAGTTTTATAGTTCCGTTTTGTTTTTCTACGGGTTCGTTCAGTGTATTAAAAACGGTCAGTGTAAAAGTAGCCGATATACCGTTCGATTGTTGGAATTTACCAACGACTTTATCTAATGCCTGTGTACCGTTTTGTGCATGTAGAGGTTCCATGCTCAATAGTAGAAAAAGTACAGAGCAGCATAGTAGAATGCGATTTGTTTTCATTTCATTAATTCTAATTTGTTTTCGAGAGCCATAATATCCACAATCAGTACTTGTCGAGGTTTACCCCCTTCGCTTGGGCCTACGATACCGGCAGCTTCCAGTTGATCCATCAGTCGTCCCGCTCTATTGTATCCGATGGAGTAGCGTCTTTGTAAAGACGATGTGGAGGCCTGCCCTGAAACGACGATCATTTTAGCGGCTTCCTCGAATAGGGGGTCTCGGTTGATTACATCGTTTCCATTGCTCCCTGCGTCACTGTCGGGATTTTTATATTCTGGAAGTTCATATGGTTCGGGGTATCCTTGTTGTTTGCTGATATACTCACAAATTCGTTTTACTTCGGGAGTATCGATAAACGCACATTGAATACGTTTCAAATCACCTCCTTCGGTAAATAACATATCACCTCGTCCGATGAGCTGGTTTGCTCCGGGAGCATCGAGTATAGTCCGTGAATCGACCATTTGCATGACTCTGAAAGCTATACGTGCCGGGAAATTTGCCTTAATGTTACCGGTGATAACGGTCGTTGAAGGACGTTGTGTAGCTATGATCATGTGAATACCGACAGCTCTCGCTTTTTGTGCTATTCGAGCGATGGGCATTTCGACGTCTCTGCCTGCCATCATAATTAAATCAGCGAACTCATCGATAATCACCACGATATAGGGCATGAATTTGTGTCCGTTATTCGGATTCAGTTTTCTATGGATAAACTCTTCGTTATACTCTTTGATTGTTCTCACATTTGCTTTGGCGAGTAGGGCATATCGATTATCCATTTCGATACAGAGAGAATTTAAAGTGGCGATAACCTTGTCGCTGTCGGTAATTACGGACTTTTCTGCGTCGGGTAATTTAGCCATAAAATGTCTTTCTATAACCGAATAGATACTGAATTCGACCATTTTGGGATCGACTAATACGAATTTTAATTGAGCCGGGTGTTTTTTATAAAGTAAAGATGTGATAATGGCATTCAGCCCGACGGATTTTCCTTGTCCGGTAGCACCAGCCACCAATATGTGAGGCATTTTACAAAGATCTGCTATGCAGACTTCGTTCGTAATACTTTTTCCTAACGCAAGGGGAAGTTCATATTTACATTCTTGAAATTTTTTGGAAGCTAAAACAGAATACATGGAGACCATTTTAGGGTCTTTGTTTGGTACTTCGATACCAACGGTTCCTTTGCCGGGAATAGGGGCTATAATGCGAATCCCTAACGCCGATAGGCTGAGGGCAATATCGTTTTCCAAACTTTTTATCCGGGCTATTCTTACTCCGGGTGCTGGTTTTATTTCATAAAGAGTAACGGTAGGACCCACAGTCGCCGTAATGGAACTGATTTCTATATTGTAATTTTTGAGGGTTTCGGTGATCAGTTTTTTGTTGGCGGACTGTTCTTCCATGTTGATCTCCACCTCGCTGTTTTCCCGTTTGTCCAGTAAATCGAATGTCGGTCTTTTATAATGCGAGAGGTCTTTCGTAGGATCATAATCTTCCATAGGAGCTTGTGTGGCTAATACTTCGGTCTCAGCCGTCTCGATGACAAAGTCGGGGTCACCGGTCTCGATGGTAACTCGTTTAGTCTCCTCTTCGATAGGAAGAATATTTTCTTGTATATCTTCGAGTGTAGGGATTTCTTCGGTAGGGTCATCGGGATATTCGGGCAATGTATTTACAATATCGTTTTCCGATGAGGGTATGTTTTCAGTATTTTGGGTTTCGTTAGATTCCGTTTCCTTATTGTCATTTTCGTTATCTGTTTCTGGGTTATCCGTCCTGTTTTTTATTGCTTGGATCGCCTTCCCTGTGAGGTCGACGGACGATACTCGTCGAATATATTCAATGGTTTTATAACTTAGATGGACGAGCAATATGATAACGAGAGCTATAATGAACAGAGCCGTTCCCCATGGTCCTATCCATGCATTGAGCCATAAAGTCGCATAATACCCGTGATATCCCCCTAAATATAGGAAGGTGTTGTTATAACTGTGCATGAAAATGAATCCGAAAAAGAGAGACAAAACTATTATCGACAAGGCACAGCTAATCGTAAATCGTATCATTCGAGTATGGGCGACTTTCATGAATCGACGGCCTACGACATATAACCATAGAGAAACGATGAAAGCAGATATACCCATCCAACGATTTATCATGAGGTTGGATAAGTATGCCCCGAATGCACCCGTCCAATTTTGAATCTCGTTTCCAATGGAAGAAAGTTCTCCTACCGATAGATTCTCAACTTTACTTTGGTCGATGCTTCCTGTAAAAAAGAATGAGATGAAAGAGATAGTCAAATAGAGGGAGAATATGACTAAAATGACACCTAAAATGAAATTTACACGTTCATTTTTAAATATGTTTTTACGTATTTTTCTTTCATTCTGAGATGTATTGTTTCCCTCTTCGGGTTGGGCTTGTTTTATTTTATTTTCTTCTAAGTCTGTTGTAGGCATATTATGAGAATACTTCGCTTTGGATTTTAGATTAGATACAAATGTACAAAAAATACTTATTCTCAACAATATTATGAGTTTTTCCAAAAGTAAGATGTGAATAAAATGAGGACTGTAAACAGTTCAAGCCGGCCGATGAGCATGATGATTGACAAAGTCCATTTTCCTAAATCGGGGATAAAAGCATAGTTACCTGCCGGACCGGTTGAACCGGCCCCGGGACCGATATTGCTGAGGCAGGAAAGTGTCGAACCGAATGCTTCTTCCATAGACAACCCCAATGCCGATAGGATAATAGACCCTGCTATAAGTACCATGACATATACTAAGATAAATGCTAATATTTTGGATACTATTTCGTGAGATATGGCTTTCCCATTTACGCGTACAGGTAATATAGCATTGGGGTGTATGACTCTGTAAAGTTCATTTTTTGTATTTTTGGCGAGGACCACCAGCCTGTCTATTTTTGCTCCTCCACAAGTGGAGCCGGCACAAGCTCCGAAGAACATGAGTAGTAAAAATATAGTTGTAAAAAATGGACCCCAAGCGACATAGTCATCTCCGGTGTATCCGGTTGACGTAACAATTGTTACAACCAAGAATAGCGATCTTCGAAAAGTATCTTCAAAGGCTCCGTTTTGGTCGGTTATGTATAGTCCTGTAATGACTAATAAAGTGGCGCCTAATACAATTGCCGTGTACCATTTGGTTTCTTCATTGTGTAATAGTTTTTTGAAATCTCCGGTTACGGCTCTATACACCAAAGCAAAATTTATACCTGCAATAAATGTGAATATAGTCATGACATATTCTGTGTAAGAGGAGTTCCAAAAATTTATACCGGCTTGTTTGGTCGAAAATCCACCTGTTGCCATGACGCAAAATGCTTGACAGATAGCATCGAAAAGATTCATGGGACCCAACCACAATAGGAGACAGAGGATAATGGTGAGTATGATATATACACTCCATAATTTTTTTGCTGTTTCTCCGATTTTAGGTTTCAATTTTTCGGTTGTTATGCCGGTTACTTCGGAATTAAATAAAAGTAATCCACCCTGATGGTTGAGCATGGGCAGTATGGCGATTGTTAACAAGATGATACCCATTCCTCCGATAAAATGCATGAAACTGCGCCAAAAGAGAATACCATGTGGAAGAACGTCTACGTTTTCTATAATGGAAGCTCCTGTCGTTGTTAGGCCGGATACTGTTTCGAAAATAGCATCTGTAATACTCAAATGATTGGGCATTAAGCAAAATGGGAGCATCCCGAAAGCCGAGAAGAAAAGCCATATAGAAGTTACCAGTAAATAACTTTCACGCTTTCCTACGTCGTTACGGGAATTTCTAAAAATGTAGAATAATATACCACCTACGATTGCAGTTATTGATGCCGATTTAATAAAGGCCGGCGCATCTCCTTCTCCATAAATAAGAGCTACGACAAACGGAACGAGCATGAATATAGATTCCATGCATAGTAATATTCCGATGAATTTCAGTATGACATGAAAGTTAATTTTGGGCATGATATTCCTAATTGAAAAGCTTCTCTATTTTATGTAATGCTGTGTCGAGACAGAAAATAACGACGTGATCATTCGGTTGTATCCATGTGTTTCCGGTTACGACCATGCCGTGTCCATTACGAACCAATCCACCGATTGTTAAATCGGACGGGAGTTTTAGGTCTTTTACTGCGGCTTTGGTAATTTTAGAATTTTCTTTTGCAACCAATTCTACGACTTCGGCGTCGGATAATGCGAGACATTTAGCATTTGAGGAGTCTTCGTCGAGCAACAATTGGAAGATACGGCTGGCTGCTAGTAATTTTTTATTGATGATATTTCCTATATTTAGCCGTTCGGCAGTAGAGATGAACTGGATATTTTCGACTTCTGCAATAGTCTTTTTTACCCCTAATTCTTTGGCGGTTAAACAAGCTAGTATATTTGTTTCGGAACTATCGGTTAATGCTATAAATGCATCCATGTCACGGATTCCTTCTTCTTTCAAAAGATCCACATTGCGTCCGTCTCCTTGAATAATGATTATATCGTTCATGTATTCGGCTAATTTATAACTCTTTTGCTTGTCGCATTCGATGAGTTTTATTGCCATATTATCAGGCGCGTAACTCGATATGCGTATAGCGATACGGCTGCCTCCCATGATCATTATTTTGTGAATTTCTGCTTCTGTTTCACCTGAGAGTTTTTGAATTTCTTGTATATGATTAGGAGTCGTGGTAAAGTATGCGATGTCTCCTATTTTTATTTCGTCGTTTCCTCTTGGAATAATAGTTTCATGTATACGTTTGATGGCCGCGATGTGAAATTGGCTTTCGGCTGTTGTAAGTTCATAGAGTTTTTTATTCAGAATTTTAGCGTTGTCGTGTAATTTTACACTTAGTACGATTAATTCTCCATTACAAAGTTCAAACCAGTTGCGTGTCCATGTGTGTTTTAATGCGGTTATTACTTCTTCTGCGGCCAGTTTTTCGGGATATATCAGTTCATTTACTCCCAGATTTTCAAAGAAGGCTTTATTTTCAGGTAAAAGGTATTCGTAGTTGTCCACTCTTGCCAGAGTTTTTTTTGCGCCTAGTTTCGATGCCATTGTACATGCCATGATATTACGAGACTCGAAGGGCATGACAGCAATAAATAAATCGGCTTTATATACTTGGGCTTGTTTTAATGTTTGGAATGCAGTAGGGTTCCCGATGACAGTCATTAAATTATAATTGGCATCGAGTTCTCGTAGTTTCTCTTCATCATTGTCGATTAGAATAATATCCTGTTCTTCTCGGGATAACAGTTTTGCTAAATGTGTTCCAACCTCTCCGGCTCCAGCAATGATTATTTTCATAATTATTAGTTCTCTTTTATTTCTATGATTTACCAATTACCAATAATTACCGAGTAAATGTTTTCTTCATCTATACCACATAGTTGGTGTAGTTCTTTAACTGTCCCCTGTGCTATGAATTTATCGGGGATTCCTATTCGTTTTATATGGGGTGTATATCCATTGTCGGACATGAATTCTAATACAGCACTTCCGAAGCCTCCTGTTATGCATCCATCTTCTACGGTTATGATTCGTTTGTATTTTGGGGCTACTTCGTGAAGAATTTCTTCGTCAATGGGTTTGACAAAAATCATATCGTAGAGAGCTGCTTTTACACCTGTCTTTCGGGCCCGCTCTACGGCTTGTCGTGCCGCGACACCCGCAGTCCCGATACTCAGTACGGCTATCTCATTTCCGTCATAGAGCTTGCGACCTTTCCCGATAGGAATTTCGTGCATAGGGCATTCCCAATCGACATGACTTCCGCAACCGCGAGGATAGCGAATGGCAAACGGCCCGCGGTCGGATAGTTGTGCTGTGTACATGAGATGTCGCAGATAATGTTCGTCCATAGGTGCAGCAATAGTCATATTGGGTATGCAACGCAAATAGCACATATCGAATGCACCGTGGTGGGTAACCCCGTCTTCTCCCACGAGTCCAGCGCGGTCGATACAAAATGTTACCGGTAAGTTTTGTATGGCGACATCGTGAATGACTTCGTCGAATCCTCTTTGGAGAAAAGTCGAATAGATACTGCAAAATGGTTGTAATCCTTCTTTGGCCAAACCAACACCGGAAGGACCCCGTTGCGCGAAAGCCCGGAGGCAAAGGTGACGGCATGTTCTTCGGAGATACCGACATCAAAAGACCTTTCGGGAAATTTCTCCATCATGAAACAGGTAGAACTTCCCGTTGGCATTGCAGGTGTGATAACTGTTATTTTATCGTTTTTTTTAGCCAATTCGACAAGCGTGAGTCCGAATACATCTTGAAATTTGGGAGGTTTTTGCTCTTCTTTTGCGGTAATTCTATCGCCCGTTTCTGGATTAAAACAGCCTGGAGCGTGCCAAATAGTCGGTTCTTTTTCGGCCGGAGCATATCCTTTCCCTTTGATCGTACGTAGGTGAAGTATTTTCGGACCGGTCATATCTTTTATATCGTTGAGTTTATTGACGATATTAACCACATTGTGCCCGTCTATGGGACCGAAATATCGTATATTTAAACCTTCGAAAATGTTTTGTTGCTTGGTTAGCAAAGCTTTTAGGCTATTGTTGAAACGTAAAATGGCCCCCCTGTGTTCATCGTCTATCAGATTTAGCTTACGTAGGGTACGATAAGCATCGTATCTGAGTTTATTATAGCTTTTCGATGTAGTGATGTTTACTAGATATTCGTTTAGCCCTCCGACATTATGGTCGATTGCCATATCGTTGTCGTTCAGTATGATGAGTAAGTTATTGGGACTGATGGATGCATTATTCAATCCTTCGAAAGCTAATCCTCCGGCAATGGATGCATCTCCGATGACAGCAATGACTTTTCTTTCTTTTTGTTCGTGTTTCAGTTGTGTAGCAATGGCCATGCCTAATGCTGCTGATATGGAATTAGAGGCATGCCCGGCGATGAAAGCGTCGTATTCGCTTTCGGCTGGGTTTGGAAATCCACTCAATCCGTTGAGTTTACGACAAGTATAAAATCTGTCTCGTCTTTCAGTTAAAATTTTATGCCCGTAGGCTTGATGTCCCACGTCCCAAACTATGCGGTCGTATGGAGTGTCGAATACATAGTGTAAGGCCACGGTCAATTCCACGGCCCCCATGCTAGACCCGAAATGTCCCGGATTATGGGCGAGAGTATTGATAATGAAATGCCTGATTTCGTCACACACTTGGGGTAGCTCGCTAACCTGTAATTTTCGTAAATCGGCGGGTGTGTTTATTTGTTTCAGTAGTTCTGTATTGTCGGGGTTCATTTTTAGTCTCTTTTACGTAAATACAATGGTACTATTTACCTTTACTCTCTTGCTTCCATCGTTTGTAGAGTGGAACGAATACAATGATTCCCGAAGCAATGATAGCGAACAGAGCTTGCCCGTCGATGCCTCTTCCCCTAATTAGAAGAACGCATAAGAATACCCATAATAAGGCTATGCATGAAATACGGAACGCATTATATTTTCTCATGTTAATCCATAGGTTTGTTAGTGCGCTTATATATACGCCTAAGTTAACCTACAAATATAAATATTCTTTTGCAATCCATGAAAATATTGTATCAATTTCATTTTATAAAGTTGGGGAGTCAGGGCGTGTGTGAAATGAAAAAGGCTTGCGTTAAGCAAGCCTTTTTCATGATTTTGAGCTATTCTATGTTTTTTCTCACTTGGGTGAGGTATTCTTTCATTTTTATAGAATCTTTACGCTCGATAATATCGAGGAGAGACGATAACTGCTTCTGTATTCCCCGCACTTGATCGGGGGTATTGGGATTGAAAAGAATTTCGGTTAGCAGGTAGTCGTCTTCCGAAAGTAGCCCTCTTGCTATGTCCATATGTTTTTTGAATGTCGTGCCGGGAGCCTCTTGATGTTTCATAATCGAGGCGAACACCAGCGTCGAAGTGAATGGAACCGAGAGCGAATAAGCTATGGTTTCGTCATGCTCTTTAAAACTGTATTCGAATATATTCAATCTCAGTCGCTGGTAAATATCCTTGAAAAAGATTTTGCCCATGTGGTCGCCTTCGGTAATGATGATTGTATTTTGTGTACTTAGGTCGCTCAAATTAGCGAATGTTGGTCCGAACATAGGGTGTGTCGATACGAATGGGTGTCGGGCTTGGGCATAAAATTCGGGTAATCCGGTCTTGACCGAAGCAATATCCGATAGGATTGTGTGAGCCGGTAAATAGGGGAGAACGGTTTGAAACGCTTCTATCGTATATTTTACGGTTGCCGCATTGATGACTAAGTCGGGCGTAAAATCTTGTATTTCTTCTGGCCGGGTCATTCGCAAAGTATTGAATGCGAATCTCAGTCGATGAGGGTCTATGTCGTATAGGGCGATTTCATGGTCGAAACTGAGTACATCGGCAAAGAAAGAGCCCATTTTTCCGGCTCCGAGAATTACTATTTTCATCGTTTTTATTTATTAATAATATTCATTTGTTGATGTACCGATTCTTCGTGAATGGCTTGCATCACTTCTTTCATGAATTCTCCGCTCATTCCCAACTCAACAGCTTGTGCCATGCGTTTTTGTAGGATTTCGTCATAGCGGTTAGTTTGCAGCACGGGCATACTATGCTCTTTTTTATATTGCCCGATTTCTCTGGATATGCGCATGCGTTTGGCTAACAGTTCGAGCAGTTGATTGTCGAGGTTGTCTATTTGGTGACGTAGTTCCGATAGGTTTTCTGTCGTCTGTGTGGTCTCTCGTATTACCAACATGTTGAGTATATAGTCCAGAGCGTCGGGGGTCACTTGCTGATTTTTATCGCTCCATGCACAATCGGGGTCGCAATGGGATTCAACGATTAGTCCGTCGAATCCTAGATCCATCGCCTGTTGGCTCAATGGAGCTACAAGTTCGCGTTTACCGCCGATGTGGCTAGGGTCGCAAAAAATAGGAAGATTGGGGAGACGGCGACGTAGTTCGATGGGAATGTGCCATTGAGGCATATTGCGGTACAACTGTTTGTCGTAGCTGCTAAACCCCCGGTGTATGACTGCCAGTCGGTGGAGACCAGCGTTATAAATGCGTTCGACGGCTCCTATCCATAGTTCTAGGTCGGGATTTACCGGATTCTTGATGAGTACCGGAATGTCTACACCTTTCAGCGCGTTGGCTATTTCTTGAACCGCAAAAGGATTGGCGGTCGTGCGTGCTCCGATCCATAAAATGTCGATACCATGTTTTAATGCTTCGAATACGTGCCGTTCAGTGGCAACCTCTGTTGCCGTGTACATACCGGTTTCTTCTTTGACACGTTTTAACCAAGCAAGGCCTTCTACTCCGACACCTTCGAATCCACCCGGTTTGGTACGAGGCTTCCATATACCTGCACGAAATATTTTAATGCCGCGCTCGGCGAGGCTTTTCGCTGTGGTCATTACTTGCTCTTCGGTTTCGGCGCTACATGGGCCGGCTATGATAATAGGGCGTTTAGAGTCTATTCCGGGAAGTAAAATCGATTGTAAATCTTCCATAATGGTATTGTTATTTATTTGATTTGATTTTTTCTATACGGTGTAACGCTTCTTGCATCTTTTTTTCGGGGGCGCAAAGCGAAATGCGAATATATCTGTTCCCTCGACTTCCGAAAATGAATCCCGGAGTAATGAAGACGTGCGCGTTGTATAATATTTCGTCGGCTAACGATTCGGCATCTGTTGCACTATCGGGAATTTTTCCCCATACGAACAATCCTGCTTGTGAAGGATCATAACTGCAACCGAGAGCTTTCATGATTTTTTCTGCGATATCACGTCGGTTACGGTACTCTTCGTTTAATTGGTCATACCACTCTTGACCGCATGACAATGCTTTTGTCGCAGCCATTTGTAGCGGGCGGAACATTCCTGAATCGATATTACTTTTCACTTTCAAAATCCATTCGATAAATTGAGGGTTGGAAGCAAGCATACCGATTCGCCAACCGGACATGTTGTGAGATTTGCTTAAAGAATTCATTTCGATACAAATGTCCTTAGACCCGGGGACAGCTAGTATACTCATCGGATTGTCGTTGAGAATGAAACTGTACGGGTTGTCGTTCACGATGATTATGTTGTGACGCTTCCCGAAATCCACCAGCTTGGTAAACAATTCCATAGATGCTTTGGCTCCCGTAGGCATATTGGGATAGTTGACCCACATTAACTTTATACGATCGAGCGGTAACGACTCTAATTGCTTGAAGTCGGGTTGCCAATGGTTATTTTCGTCGAGGTCGTAGGTGAAAATTTCAGCTTCGGCCAGTCGGCTGACGGAACTGTATGTGGGGTATCCCGGGTTGGGAACCAATACCCCGTCTCCGGCATTGAGAAATGCCAGACTGATGTGCAATATACCCTCTTTGGACCCTA
>OHFG01001217.1_pt1 | contig 12763 bp, 10 predicted proteins | sample 1567411 | NCBI WGS metagenome assembly OHFG01 (sample SAMEA3879563, study PRJEB24766) | human gut metagenome | biome: human-associated habitat; feature: feces | place: USA | collected 1985/1987
CCTTTGAGATCGAGAGCTGGGTCACCAACGGCGAAGAGGCCTACACTGTGATGTACAGCATCGAGGACTGCTACGGCAACGAAGTTGCTTCCGGCGTGCGCCCCTGCGACAGCACCAAGGTCACCCTGTACGTTCCCGATGCCCAGCTGTGGAGCATGGACGAGCCCAACCTGTACACCGTGACCGCCCGCCTGCAGAAGAACAACGAGACCTTTGATGAGATCTACGCCAACGTGGGTGTCCGCAGCTATACTGTGACCCCGAACGACGGCTTCTCCATCAACGGCGTGCCCACCCCGCTGCGCGGCGTGGCTCGCCATCAGGATCGTCTGTACAAGGGCAACGCCCTGACCGCTGAGGATCACTACGAGGATGCCATGCTCATCAAGGAGCTGGGTGCCAACACCATCCGTCTGGCCCACTATCAGCACAGCCAGGACTTCTACGACGCATGTGACGAGCTGGGCTTCGCCGTCTGGGCTGAGATCCCCTTCATCAGCGTCTTTAAGAAGGACCCCTCCGCTCACCAGAACTGCCGTCACCAGATGACCGAACTGATCATCCAGAACTACAACCACCCCTCCATCATGTTCTGGGGCCTGTCCAACGAGATCCTGATCGGCGGCATCTGCCAGGAGCTGGTGGACAACCACCACGACCTGCAGAAGCTGGTGCGTGAGCTGGATCCCACCCGTCTCACCACCATTGCCCACGTCTCCAACACCCCTGTTGACGGCCCCATGCATCACATCACCGATGTAGAGAGCTACAACCACTACTTCGGCTGGTACGGCGGCAAGATGGAGCAGAACGGCCCCTGGCTGGACAAGTTCCACGCCGAGCACCCCGACATCTGCATCGGCATCTCCGAGTACGGCACCGAGGGCATCATCAACTGGCACAGCAATGATCCCCAGTGCAAGGACTACACCGAGGAGTATCAGGCACTGTACCACGAGCATCTGGCTCAGGTGTTCGAGGATCGTCCCTGGGTGTGGGCTACCCACTGCTGGAACATGTTCGACTTTGGCTGTGCTGCCCGCAACGAGGGCGGCGTTGCAGGCCGCAACAACAAGGGCCTGATGACCATTGACCGCAAGACCAAGAAGGACAGCTACTTTGTCTACCAGGCATACTGGTCCAAGCAGCCCATGGTCCACATCGCCGGCCGCCGCCATGCACAGCGCGCAGGCGAGACCACCGAGATCAAGGTCTACTCCAACCAGGACACCGTTGTGCTGTACGTCAACGGTAAGGAAGTCGGCCAGCAGACCGCACACCGCGTGTTCAAGTTCAACGTTGCTCTGGAAGAGGGCTTCAACACCATCCTGGCCGTTGCCGGTGACGTGAAGGATTCCATCACGCTGGAAAAGGTCGAGAAGGAGCCTGATTGCTACACTCTGCCCGAGTTCAACGAGCGTCAGGAGGGCGTTGCCAACTGGTTCAAGCAGGTCGGCAGCCTGGATCTGAAGGCTCCGATGGAGTTCCCCGAGGGCTATTACAGCATCAAGGACAGCATGGAGGATCTCTCCAAGAACGAAGAGGCTCTGGCTCTCGCTACCAGGGCTGTCAAGCTGGCCACCAACTTTGACATCAAGCCCGGCGTTGGCATGTGGGATATGATGAAGCGCATGACCCCTGAGACTATGGCTAAGATGATCAACATGCCCGACGGCTTTATCGAGAGCCTGAACGCACAGCTGATCAAGATCAAGAAGTAAGTACTTCCTGCATCTGATAAAAAACAAACGAACCGCCCCGGCACTGCTCAAAGCAGCCGCCGGGGCGGTTTTTGTATGCGGCAAATGGCAAGATGAATCAGGCCGCTGAGATGGTCAATTTCAAACCCAGCTGCTGGAAGATTTTCAGCAGGGTATCCAGATTGGGCATCGTTTTAAAGGATTCGATCCGTGCCACCGAGGATTGCGGAATGCCGCACCTCGCTGCCAGTTCCCGCTGGCTCAATCCCATCGCATTGCGCTGCTCTACCATTGCTTTCACGATTGCAGACATCGCTTCCGCTTCCCGGATATCCTTTGCAATGTCCGGGTCAACAGCTGCCACATGCTCCTTATAATCGTTCCAGGTCCTCATATTCATTCACCCTTTCTTGCAAGCCAATCATCACGTTCCGCTTTTGCTCGTTCAATTTCACGCCGCGGTGTTTTTTGCGATTTCTTCCGAAACTGGTGCAGCAGCACAAACCGGTCACCCCGCCAACAGAAGTAGAATACCCGGTTATTTCCCGGACGCAGCTCCCAGATGCCATCCATCAGATGCTTCGTCACATTCTCGGAAAGCCGTGTTCCGTTGTCCTGCAGCAGCTGGATATACAACACGATCTGTTTATACTGTATTCGCGCATCCTTATTGGATGCGCTTTTTATCCGCAGCTCTTCCAAAAAGTCCCACAGTTCGGAAACGCCTCTGTCGTTCTCGTAAAATTCGACTGTATACATTCATGTTCCTCTTCTATGTGCGGCTTATCCCTCAGCCTTATGATAGCACATTTGCTATCAGTCGTCAATCTGTTTTCTCATCTCCCACACTCTCTTGCAAGCCAAAAGGGCCCTGCGGCATTTGCAGGGCCCTTTTGGTTATGGGAGATCATGAAATATCAAAGCATCTTTACCGTGCTGCCCCAGCCTGTGGCTCAGCGCTTTTTGCTGCGCTTCTTCTTGCGCGGGGCAGAACGGGCAGGGTTCTGGGTGGGAACAGAATCATTGGAGCGCTTCTGCTCCATCCGATATCTGACGTAATTGGGAATCACGACCGCGATCACGATCAGCAGGACCCAGACCAGGATGCTGGGCTGCTCGTGGTTGGTGTTGAACAGAAACTGCATGACATTATCCATAGGGTGTTTTCCTTTCCGGCCCAGCAGGCCGCCAGAGGGCTTTTTACAGCCAGATGTTGCCGTTCTCGTCCGGTTTCATGGGCACGGCAATGATGTAGTCCACGATGGTCATAGCGGCAGAGAAACCACTCCAGAAGGTTGCCAGATACAGCAGGCCCAGCACCGGGCGCTTGGCATAGAACTGGTGCGCACCAAACGCACCCAGAATGCACAGGCGCATATACTTCTTGCGGCTGACACAGTGCTTTTCACGGTGTTCTCTCCAGTATAACAGGTGGTCGATGGTGTTCCAGATGATCCCGTGGTCCGGGTCCTTTACCCACTGTGTCTTTTCTTCCATTTACGATGTACCTCTTGTCTGAATTTTGTTCCAAAAGCAGAAAACCGCCCGCCGCAAGGGCGAGCGGTTTTCCTATTTGATTTTACAGGTTTCCGCAGAAAATTGCAAGTACCAATTAGGCGTTCTCAGCCATGGTCTTCATCTTGATCTGAGCGACCTCATCCTGGATCTCTTCCATCTTCTCCTTGGTCAGGGGATAGAACTTCATAGCGATCAGGTTGCAGACCAGACCCAGCATGATCATGCCGTAAGCGCAGAAGACAACGCCCATACGCAGGCCCGGGGTAACAGGGTCACCCATAACGGGGTTGTGATCGGTGAAGCCGCACATGCTGAACATGATACCGGCGACCATGGGAGCGAAAGAGGAGACCAGCTTATCCACGAAGCTGAACAGGGTGCCCATCAGGCCGGGGACGTACTTGCCGGTACGGTAGACTTCGTAGTCGGCGCAGTCAGCGGTCATGGGGATAACGATGTTGCCAGAGATACCCTGGAAACCAGCAGTGATGATGGTAAAGACCAGATAGATGATCAGGAAGTAGCCCCAGTTCAGAGCACCAGTCTCGGGGTTGGAGGTCATGGTGGTAGGATCACCGAACAGCCACAGAGCTGCCAGGATACCATTGGTGATCAGACCGCCCACAGAACCGATCAACATAGCCTTGCGCTGACCCAGACGGGTAGCAAAGAAGCTGATGAACAGGAAGCACACGATGGTGCTGGGGATGGTCACCAGACCGGTAACATTACTCTGCAGCAGGTTGGAACCGGCGATGCAGGCGAACATGGCGACCATGACGGCGCTGGACTTTGCAGAAGAACCCAGCTTATCGGTAGATGCGGACAGGACCAGCATCTGAATGGCGCGGTTGTTCTTCAGGGTATCCCAGTAATCCTTCAGGCCGACCTTGACAGGTTTGCCGGTGCCGAAGAACTCGGAACGATCCTTGGGAGCGATGGAGATCACAGCGATGATGGTGAAGATCGCAGACATGACAGCGGTCATCTTCCACAGGGTGTCAAAGAACTCCAGAGATGCGTAACCGCCCACATCGTTGTAGCTGTTGGCGATACGGGGAATGATGATGCCCAGGATAGCAAACACCAAGGTGTTATACACACCGTCGAAAGAAGCGAACATGGGGCGCTGTTTGGGATCGTTGGTCACACAAGACTGAGCGGACTTGGTAACGACACACTGGCAGGTGTAGCCCAGGTAGTAGACCATCAGAACGACCACATAGAAGGGGAAGCGCACGCCCTGAGGCAGCTTGTGGGTCACATGGAATGCGACCCAGCTGGTGACGCACAGGATGATCTGACCGATCACGATGAACGGACGGTTCTTGCCGAACTTGCCGTTGGTCTTATCGACCATGAAGCCGACGAACGGGTCAGTGACACCGTCCCAGATACGCATCATCATGGTCAGGGAAGAAGCGACCATCATGCCAACGCCGACCCAGCCCATCAGGTAGTAGGTGGCGTAGTTCATCATCATCAGATAAACGTTGGTTGCGGTGTTGTTCAGCGCGTAGCCTGCGATACGCCACAGGGGAACGCGGTGGATGCCGTTGTGCTCATAGTCCTTATCATAGAACTTGTCCGGCAGACTTCTGGTTTTGCCATTTCATTCTCTCCTTTGTTCACACAGGAACATTCTCCGTTTTCTCCATGGGGCTTACAGCTGCCACTGCGTACCAGCCCGTCCGGAACTTTATGTCTATATTATGAACGCTTTTTGATATATCTGTTAGTAATATTTTAAGGTAAAACAGGTCGATTTTACGATTATGGGAAAAGTTTCACTAATGTGAAAAATTCTATTGTGCTTATTGCACAATCAATTGATATACTAGTATAGCACAACGCCAGTTAGCTGCCACTATGTTCTGCGCCGGAGAAAGGGCCCACGGCAAATGCCGCAGGCCCTTTCTGGCGCTAGGAGGTAAATGAATGAATAGAGGAAGATGTCAGATCAGGATGTCGCCGTTCTCATCGGCCTGCATGGGCAGTGCAATGAGAAGGTCAGTCACGCAGAGGAAGAAGGGCACCATGCTCCAGAAGAACAGGGTGTAGAAGGCCGCCAGCGCATACCGCTTTTCATAGTAGCGGTGGCCGCCGCACCAGCCCAGAAACAGGCAGAGCAGAAGGTACTTCTTTTTGTTCACCTTGTGCCTTACGCGGTTCTTTTTCCAATCGTGATACTTACCAATGAGGCCCGGGCTCTTCTCCTTTTCAAGATCGATGCCGGCTTCCAGCTTGGCATCCTGCAGCGCCAGCTCCGCCTTGATAAAGTCATCCCGTGTGAACTCTTCGCCGGTCTCCAGCTTGTGGAACACATCGTCCGTTACCTGCTGGCGGCTGCCGGTGCCATAATAGCCGGTGCTCCAATCGTCCTTTTCCTCGTCGTAGTGCTCCACATCGCCCAGCAGCTCGCCGGTGGTGGGGGCCTTTTCCGGGGCCTCAGCGGAGGGGGCCGGGGTGATCTCAGGGGTCTGGTTCAGCTTGTTTTCTTCTGCCATAGTGGTATTCCTTCCGGGTCTCAGGGTATCAGAAAGTCCTGCGGCAGAGGATGGCCCGCCGCAGGACATTTCCGGTTACGATGCAGGACAGCGGCGCTGTCCCGGATTCAAAATTTCCGCAGGGAGAGGGTTGGCATTAAGCCTGCTTTGCAGCAGCCTCAGCCTTGATGCGGCCGATCTCAGCCTGGATCTCTGCCATCTTCTCCTTGGTCAGGGGATAGAAGTGCATAGCCACAACGTTGCACAGCCAGCCAACGATGGGCAGCAGGACGAAGCAGCCGATGGTTGCCCAGAAGATGCCGTCAGAGTACGGAGTCATGGTGTCGGGCAGAGCGTCCTTGAAGCCGACCATGGAGTAGAACAGAGCCACAACGGTAGCAGCCAAAGAGGAGACCAGCTTATCCACGAAGCTGAACAGGGTGCCCATCAGGCCGGGAACGTACTTACCGGTACGATAGACCTCGTAGTCAGCGCAGTCAGCGGTCATGGTGATAACGATGGAGGAGGACAGTGCCTGCACGCCGGACCATGCGATGACCAGCAGCACGAAGATCAAAGCGGTGGTGGTCCAGCCGGTGAACAGGGTGCCCCAGGTGTCAGGACGGATCAGGCGGAATGCGGGCAGAGAGAACTTGGAAGCATCGCCCTTGGGGTTGAAGAAGAACAGGAACAGGGTGATGGCGATGGAGCCGATGATGCCGCCCCAGGTACCCACCAGCATGGATGCCTTCTGGCCCATCTGACGAGCGATCTTGTTCATCAGCAGCAGAGAAATCAGGCAGATGGGGATAGAGGTGATCTGAGAGTAGCTGGAGTATGCGGCATAGTTGCCGAAGATGATGCCGAACAGGCAGATCATAACGGTAGCGTTGGTCTTGGTGGACATGAACAGCTTATCGGTAGATGCGGAGACCACCAGCATCTGGATGGCACGGTTGTGAGCCAGGGTGTCAACGTAATCCTTGATGCCGACCTTCTGGGTGGTGCCCAGACCGAAGTACTTCGGATTGTCCTTACGCCACAGGGCGATGATGGCGCAGACTGCAAAGACAGCGGACAGGCCGCCGAACATCAGCTGCATGGTGGTGAACAGGCCGGGGTTGTAGAAAGCGGACAGGCTGCCGCCGGACTTCTCCACGATGCCTGCCAGAGCAGGGTTCTGTGCCACCAGAGAAGCGATCTCGGCAGCGTTGGCCTCGGCAGTCAGGGTGAACTTGGGCACCAGGACATCGGTGACAATGATGGGGAACATGATGTTCATCAGAACAATGTTATACACAGTATCGCACATTGCGAAGATGGGGCGCTGCTTGGGATCGTTGGTCAGGCAGGTCTGAGCAGACTTGGTGACAACGCACTGGCAGGTGTAGCCAATGATGTAGATCATGTAGATGATGATGAACGCAATAAAGCGGACACCAGTGCCCATCTTGGGGATGAAGTTGAACATCACGAAGGTGGTGGCGAACATGATGATCTGACCGATGGCAATGAACGGACGGTTTTTGCCGAACTTGCCGTTGGTCTTATCGACCATCATACCAACGAACGGGTCGGTGACACCGTCCCAGACACGCATGATGGTAACAATAGAACCGGCCAGCACGGATGCCAGACCGACGATACCGATCAGGAAGTAGCTGATGTAACCGACCACGACCATGTAGGTGTTGGTGGAGGTGTTGTTCAGAGCGTACATCATGATCTCCCACATTTTCGCTCTGTGGATGCCGTTTTCTTCAAGCGGCTGTTTGACCTTTGCCATAGAGAAGCTCTCCTTTCAATTCTGCGGCCGGTGTGCTGCCACTCACTCCGGCCTTTCATTCGGTCCCCCGTGGGCTGCGGCTGCCACATCGCGAACCGGGGGATTTTTATGTATACATTATGAACTATCCCTCAAATTTCTGTTAGTAAAATTTTGTGGGAAAACAGGACAATTTTACTCTCCTTGGGCGAAATCAACAGTTTTAAAAAACAGCGTTCGTCATTTTGCACATGATCGCAAGATACTAGTACAGCACATTCCACAAAACAGACTTGTATTCCAACCGCGCGCAAAAAAAGAATACAAGGAAAGTGCGGAAATATCCAAAAAATTTTCTAGTTGTTCCGCGCGGCGGCCTATTATAATAGGTATAGCATCTGCGGCTCTGTGGCATGGGCCGCTGCGTTCAAAAGAAAAGGAGAAAACACTATGGCAGTGAAAGCATCCGAGCGTGTAAAGCGCTACCAGAACCCCAACGGCCCCACCATCAGCACCGTGGAGCGCAAGGTCATCGAGCAGGACGGCCTGTATTTCAAGGACATCGATGGCACCGGCACCGTCAGCGCAGTCAACGACTGGCGCTTGACCCCGGCTGAGCGCGCCGAGGCCTATGTCAAGGTCCTGACCACCAGCGAGAAGATCGGCCAGATCTTCACCTCCGACTGGCGTATGGGCCCCAAGTATCCTTCCCCCCGTCTGGCAGCCAACGGCCACAAGCCCGTGGCGGACGAAAGCGGCCTGCTGGACGAGGCACCCGTGAACGTCTCCGACAGCATCTTCGGCTCCCAGTCCCTGCCCAGCACCTCTGACATGGTCAAGAAGAGCTTCAACCGCCACGTCATCCTGCGCGAGAGCCCCACGCCCGAGGATCTGGCAGATTACCTGAACCAGCTGCAGTACCTGACCGAGACCTGTGATCACTTTGTTCCCATGCAGGTCATGTCCAACAGCCGCAACGAGAACGGTGAGGTCGTGTTCGGCATGAACGATGCCACCGGCGTGTTTGCCACCTATCCCGGCACCCTGGGCATTGCTGCTGCCGTCAAGGGCACCGCACGCATCGACATCATCGACAAGTTCGCCGACACCATCCGCCGCGAGTGGAACGCCTGCGGCCTGAAGAAGGGCTACATGTACATGGCCGACTGCGTCACCGACCCCCGTTGGCAGCGCACCTTCGGCACCTTTGGCGAGGACCCCGAGCTGATCGAAGAGATCTTCGACCACCTGATCCCCGGCATCCAGGGCGGCAGCAACGGCGTTACCCCCGAGGGTGTTTCCATGACTGTGAAGCACTTCCCCGGCGGCGGTGCCCGTGAGAACGGCTTTGACCCCCACTATGCAGCAGGCCAGTGGAACATCTACGCCACCCCCGGCTCCCTGCAGAAGTACCACATCCCGGCATTCCGTGCAGCCATCCGCCACAATGCCGAGTCCATCATGCCCTACTACTCCAAGCCCAGCGCCGAGAAGAGCGCTCCGCAGGAGGACTTCAACGGCAACCCCATCGAGCTCCAGCCCTACGGCTTTGCCTACAACAAGGTGTTCATCGACGGCCTGCTGCGCGGCCAGATGGGCTTCAAGGGCTACATCAACTCCGACACCGGCATTGTTCACAATATGTGCTGGGGCGTTGACATGCTGGACGAGCCCGAGCGCATCGGCTATGCTGTCACCCAGAGCGGCGTGGACCTGATCTCCGGCCTGCTGGACAACGAGCTGGGCGAGGAGAGCTACGCCCGCGGCACCAACGACTACTACGACACCCACGCGGTGCCCGCCGGCTTCAAGAAGGAAGATCTGGTGCTGACCGATGCCAGCCTGAACCGCGCTGTCAGCCGCACCCTGACCGAGCTGTTCCGTCAGGGCATGTTCGAGGACACCTACGCCGACCCCAGGAAGGCCGCCGAGGTCGTTGCCACCAAGGCCGACTGGGAGGAAGCTTCCCGCGTGCACCGCGAGTCCGTTGTCCTGCTGAAGAACGACGGCACCCTGCCCCTGAAGGACGGCACCAAGGTCTACGCTGAGGCCTTTGGCAAGAGCGCCGAGGCCGGTGAGGCCGCCACCAAGGCCCTGCGCGAGATGCTGGGCAATGTCACTCTGGTGGACACCCCCGATGAAGCCCAGGTGGCCCTGCTGATGGTCAGCCCCCAGTCCGGTGCATACTTCAACGCCACCCCGGGCTACCTGGAGCTGGACATCTGCGAGGACAAGACTGTCTGCAACGTGGACGAGAGCGGCAAACCCACCACCGAGACCCACAAGGAGACCACTCTGGTGGGCGCAAACCGTCTGGCCGGTATCGCTGCTGCGGTCCACGCCCACAGCGGCAAGGTCGTTTCCAACATCAACTGCCCGCTGGCCTGGGAGGTCGGCAATGTGGAGAAGGTCTCCGACGCTCTGACAGTCGGCTTTGACACCTACCCCTCCGCAACGCTGGATGTGATGTTCGGCCGCTTTGCTCCCGTTGGCAAACTGCCCCTGACCCTGCCCAAGGGCGACGAGGTGCTGGCTGTGAACGCGGACGGTGTCTGCATCAGCCCCAACGACGTACCCGGCTTTGCAAAGGATGCCTACATGCCCGACAGCATGAAGGACGAGAACGGCAAGGCTTACGCCTACCGTGATGCCGCAGGCAACTACTACGAGATGAACTTCGGCCTGACGTTCTGAGGGCAGCCCTCTCCGTCTCGCTCAAACCAAAGGAGACACTTTCCATGGCACAAACGCAGAAAAAACAGCAGGATATGGGCACGGGTGACGTGAAAAAGCTCCTGCTCCAGCTGATGATCCCCGCCGTTGTGGCGCAGGTGGTCAACCTGCTGTACAACATCGTGGACCACATCTACATCGGCCACATCTCGGGGATCGGCGCGGCGGCTCTGACCGGCGTGGGCCTGTTTACCCCCATCCTGATGCTCCTGAACGCCTTTGCCATGCTCATCGGCTCCGGCGGCGCGCCCCGCACCGCCATCGCCATGGGCCAGGGCGACAAGAAGCAGGCAGAAAAGATCGTCAGCAACAGCTTTACCATGCTGCTGCTCTTCTCGGTCGTCCTGACCATCGTCTTTTACGCCGCCGCACCCACCCTGCTGCGGCTGTTTGGTGCCAGTGACACCACCCTGCCCTACGCTCTGGCTTACAGCCGCATCTACATTCTGGGCACCATCTGCGTGCTGATCGTGCTTGGCATGAACACCTTCATCACCGCGCAGGGCTTTGCCAAGATCAGTATGCTGACCACCGTGATCGGCGCGGTCATCAACATCGTGCTGGACCCCATCCTCATCTTTGGGCTGGGCATGGGCGTAAAGGGTGCTGCCATTGCCACCGTGCTGAGCCAGGCAGTGGGTGCCATCTGGGTCATCCGCTTCCTCACCGGCCCCAAGACCATCCTCAAGATCCGCAAAGAGGACATGAAGCTGGAAGGGAAGATCATCATGCCCGTGCTGGCACTGGGCATTTCCACCTTCGTCATGCTCTCCACCGAGAGCCTGCTGTCCATCAGCTTCAGCTCCAGCCTGGCCCGCTACGGCGGTGACGTGGCCGTGGGTGCCATGACCGTGATCACCAGCGCCTCCCAGCTGTGCACCATGCCCATCTCGGGCATCTGCCAGGGCGGCCAGCCGGTGATGAGCTTCAACTTCGGCGCAGGCAAGAAAGACCGCGTCAAGCAGGCATTCCGCTTCCAGCTGACCCTCTGCTTGAGCTACACCACCATCTTCTGGCTGCTGATGATGCTGGTTCCCGGTGCAGTGGCCGGCATCTTCACCTCGGATGCCTCCCTGATCGATTACACCACCTGGGCCATGCGCATCTACATGGCGGGCATCTTCTCCACCGGTGTCCAGATCGCCTGCCAGCAGAGCTTTATGGCGCTGGGTCAGGCCAAGGTCAGCCTGCTGCTGGCCTGCCTGCGCAAGCTCATCCTGCTCATCCCTCTCATCTTCATCCTGCCCCATGTGGTCGCGAACCCCGTGTTCGGCGTGTTCCTTGCCGAGCCCGTCAGTGACATCATCGCCGCTACCGTGACCGCCACCACCTTCTTCCTCCAGTTCAATAAGATCCTGGACAAGGGCGCTGGCAGGGTCTGATGAGGGCCCCGGCCTGAGCCGCAGACCCTGAGAGAAACCATAAGAACCCCGGAGCTGCAGTACTCTGCAGCTCCGGGGTTCTTTCTCGTTTTTACAGACCGGCCAACAGGATGGCCAACACGGCTTTCTGCACATGGAGACGGTTCTCGGCCTCGTCAAAGATCTCGTCGGCGTGCTCTTCAAAGACAGCGGTGGAAATCTCCTCACCCCGGTGCGCAGGCAGGCAGTGGAGGAGCATGGCATCGGGCTTTGCACCCTCCATCAGCCTGCCAGTCACCTGGAAACCCGCGAAGTCCCGCAGGCGGCGCTCACTTTCGGGGGTACCGGGGGCCGTGTTCCATGCGGCGGTCACCACCACATCGGCATCCTTCACACCCTCGGCGGGGTCGGTGAGCAGGTGAAACTTTTCGCCATACTTGTGGGCGAACATCAGCACGTCGGCGGCGGGGCGGTAGCCCTCGGGGCAGACGCAGGTCACACACATCCCTGCCAGCAGGCCGCCCACGATAAGGCTGTTTGCCATGCTGCAGCCATCCCCAATGAAGCAGAGCTTCTGGCCCTCCAGCGTGCCCCGGCGCTCCCGGATGGTCATCAGGTCGGCCAGCACCTGGCAGGGATGGGCGTAGTCGGTCAGGCCGTTGATCACGGGCACACCGGCCAGCTCGGCAAACTCTTCCAGATCGCACTGACGGTAAGTGCGCCAGACCACGCAGTCGTAGTAGCGGCCCAGCACCCGGGCGGTATCCTTGAGGGGCTCGCCCCGGCCGGACTGCAGCTCGGTGGCGGCGTTCATGTAGTTGCCCAGACCGCCCAGCTGGTAGACACCCACCTCAAAGCTGGTGCGGGTGCGGGTGGAATTTTTGGAGAACATCAGCGCCACGCTCCTGCCCTTGAGCAGCGCCGGGGTCGTCCCGGCCTTCTGCTCTGCCTTGAGCTCCTCCGCCACATCCAGGATGTGGTGGAGCTCAGCGGGGGAGAGGTCGCTCATTTTCAGCAGATGTTTCATGCCTGCTCCTTTGGAGCCTTCTGCTCCATCTCGGTCAGCACCTCGTTCAGGATGCCCAGAGCCTTTTCCACATCGTGGGCGGTCAGGGTCAGCGGGGGCAGCAGGCGCAGGCGGCTCTTGGCCGTGAGCCCTCTCAGTCTCGCTTCGCTCGCCAGCTCTCCCAAAGGGAGAGC
>OHFG01001221.1_pt1 | contig 12743 bp, 14 predicted proteins | sample 1567411 | NCBI WGS metagenome assembly OHFG01 (sample SAMEA3879563, study PRJEB24766) | human gut metagenome | biome: human-associated habitat; feature: feces | place: USA | collected 1985/1987
CTTTTTGTGAATATCGGTCAGTCCACACGCGTGGACTATGCAACGCTAACCGTTGGTTAGAGGCGGTTTCTTGCGCCAATTTTTAGGGTCCACACGTATGGACAGTGAGGTGATTATGGCAATTGATAGTGCAAAAACATGGTATTTCAAAGACGAACCTGTTTATGGTATGATGTCTCTTGATAGTAAAGAAGAGAAAGACGCTCTTTGCCGTCAATTTGTACAGTACATGTTTGACAGGACTAACGAAATGTTTAAGTGGAACGGATTACCTGATACTATTCCTCAACGTGTAATTGAGCTTCAAATTCAAAATAATGGATATACTACATTCTTTGAATATGATAGTAATTTGTATGTTGCATGGGGTTCTTTAGGTGGAATTCCTAACTATAATTATATGCCTACTATCTCAATAGTAGCTAATCCTTATCTTAAATTAAATAAAGAATTTGAAATTGATAAGGATTGTGTAATTATACCAAATGATACATTTTATAGAGGTTTAGTTCCAATCAATAGATTTTATGCATCTCAATTGGTTGAGGCGATAGTTTCTATGCGAGTTGCTTTGATTAATATGCGTGCTCCGAATGTATTTGCAGCTCCTGACGATAATACATATAGAAATATAGTTGATTATATTAAAGACCTTGAAAATGGCAAATTATCTGTAATTCAAGATAATGCATTTGCTAAGAATGTAGCAAGTATTCCGTTTGGTAGCGCTTCAGATAGAGTTATTACTCAGCTAATTGAGGAAATACAATATATTAAGGCTTCTTGGTTTAACGAGTTAGGACTTCAAGCTAACTATAATATGAAGCGTGAGAGTATTAATACTAATGAAAGTCAATTAAACCAAGATAGTCTTTTACCTCTTATTGATAACATGCTAATTCAAAGACAATTAGCTTGTGAAAAGATTAATAAAATGTTTGGTACTAATATATCTGTTGAGCTTAATTCGTCTTGGAAAAAAGTTAATGAGGAAGTTATGAACCCTGAAACGTCCACACGTGTGGACGAAGAGAGAAAGGAGGAAGAGGAAAGTGATAATACGAAAACCGATAGACCTGAAAGTTAAAGATTTATTTCCTAATCCTTTTAGAAAAGGTGTTTTACGTTATATAACTTCTAATATTAGTGATATAGGAACTTTAATAGATAGTATATTTACTTATTTTCAAGGAAATACGCGCGACCCTGATTATATAAAATATTCAGATTTATATTTTAATAGCTTGTATGGGGAGCGCAAATTATCTTGTTTATCAGCTATGCTATTAGATAAGACTGTAGAGGAAGAATATCATGCTGAAATATATACTATCGATACACCTGGAAATTTTGTATTATCAGACGGTAAATTTGTTGTTAAGTATAAAATTATAGAGGATTTTATCTCTAAAACATTGATTAATATAATATCAAATAAATACTATAATAAATGGAATAAAGTATTTGAGACTTATAAGTTGGATTACGATGTATTATCTCCATATAATATGAGTATTACAGATAATACTGAGGATACTATGACCTCCAACGATAAATTTAATACTTCAAGAGATAATAAACAGGAGGGTACTGAAAATAGTACTAATAATGATAATACACAATCTAATGTATATGCATATAATAGTGCTACTCCAAGTCCGAATGAAAATTCCACTACGGACACTTCTTTGAACTCTACAACAACACAGAATAATACTATAACGGGTAATGATAATAGAGATTATACACGAGACAATAGTATAAAAAAGACTATAACTCGTAAAGGTAATATAGGAAATACATTACCACAAGAAATGATAGAAAGACAGCGTAAATTATTAGATAATTTATTATATGATATTATATTCAAAGATATTGCCGCGGTTATTAGCCGCGAACGATATAATTATTAATTGTAGAGGTGGTTTATGGAAATTTTCAAAACAATCGTTGTTACTGTTCTACCTTGCATTGTAGCTATTGTTACAACAGTTTTATCTGTTATAAAAATAGTTACTAAAGGTAAAGTAGATTTGCAATTTTCAGGTTTATCTGACTTTCAGAAAATGCATGAAGAATTGAAAAAATTAATAATGCAGGCTGAAGTTAGCTATAATGCTATGAAAAATGTGAATGGTTTAGACGCTGGTCAATTCAAGAAAAATTATGTTATTACAAAACTTCAACTTTTTGCAGTAGCTAATAAAATTGATTTTGACGAAAATCTTTGGTGTATGTATCTCGAAGAAGAAATTGGCTATACTAATAAAGTGAATGTTGAAAAGTCCACACGTGTGGACAAAGGAGAATAATATATGAAAATTACACAAGTTTATTCATTGCTTAATACTGTTATTGGAGAGGTAACGGGTAAAACTGATTTGGTTGCAGAGGACCTTTCTAACGTTGTTGACGTTGGAAAAGAAATTCTTGGTAGTGACAATATGGTCGATGCTTATGTAAAATCTCTCGTTAATCATATTGGTAAGGTTATTTTTGTTAATCGAGTATATGGAGGTAGAGCACCTTCTATACTTATGGACGGTTGGGAATATGGAAGTATTCTTGAAAAAATTCATGCTGATTTGCCCGATAGTGTTGAAAATGAAAGTTGGGATTTAACTGCTGGGCAGACATATAATCAGGATATTTTTAATGGTCCTAAAGTTCATACTAAATTCTTTAATTCTAAAAATACTTATGAGATTGATATGTCTTTTGCTGATAGACAGGTTAAACAATCTTTCTCTAATGCTGTTCAACTTAATTCATTTTTCAGTATGATTGATAATCGTATTCGTACTCGTAAGACTATGGATTATGATAATCTAATTATGAGAACTATTAATAATTTTACTGCTGCTACCATTAAAGCAGATTATGCAGCAGTAGATCTTAATACAAAATCTGGTTTTAAGGCTGTTAACCTTTTGTTTAACTATAATAAGGATAAAGAGGAAGCGGATAAACTTACTGTCGATAATTGTTTGAATAATCTTGATTTCCTCAAATATGCTTCTACTCAAATTGCACTTTATAGTGATAGACTTACTGTTAACTCTCAGTTGTTTAATATCGGCGGAACTGTTAAATTTACGCCTAAAGATTTGCAACATATTGTAATGTTGTCTGAATTTGAGAAAGCAGTTGCTGTATATCTTCAATCTGACACGTTCCATGAGCAACTTGTTGCTCTCCCTGGTCACGAGAATGTAACGTATTGGCAAGGTTCTGGTAAAGATTACTCTTTTGCTAATACCTCTAAGATTAACGTTACTATTAAACCTGTTGACGGTACGTCTGATAACGTAACTGTTGTAGGTACAGGTATTCTTGCATGTATCTTCGATAGAGAGGCTCTCGGTGTATGTAATGTTGAAGATAGAGTTACTACTCATTATAACGCAAAAGCAGAATTCTTTAATAACTTCTATAAGTCTGAAGCTCAATACTTCAATGACTATAACGAAAATTTTGTTGTATTTTTCGTCGCCTAACATTGAGGGGAGAGTATCTCCCCTCTTTTATTAGTCCACACGTGTGGACAAAGGAGAGTTGAAAATGACTATTAAAAAAGATACTTTACACCCTGAAAATGAACCAGAAGTTGATATATATCCTAAAACTTCAATAGACCAAGTTGAAAATCTACAGGCTAATTTAGACGCATTAAATGGAGATATAGCAAATGTTAATGGAGAAATTGCTAATATATCCACTAATGTAGAAAATATAGCTAATAAAGTAGGAGATATAAATAAAGATGTTTCTACATTAAAATATAATGATACTAATCAAGATAGACGAATACAGGTATTGGAAAATACTTCTGGTACAACGATTAATAGAGTTGAGATTGCTGAGAATAATATAACTGATTTACAAAACGATGTAAATCAGAATATTATAGATATATCAGATATTAAAGACGATATAACTGTATTAAATGGAGATATAGCAAATGTTAATGGAGAAATTGCTAATATATCCACTAATGTAGAAAATATAGCTAATAAAGTAGGAGATATAAATAAAGATGTTTCTACATTAAAATATAATGATACTAATCAAGATAGACGAATACAGGTATTGGAAAATACTTCTGGTACAACGATTAATAGAGTTGAGATTGCTGAGAATAATATAACTGATTTACAAAACGATGTAAATCAGAATATTATAGATATATCAGATATTAAAGACGATATAACTGTATTAAATACGGCTTACGGGTCTTACACCGATTATACTGAAGTAACTAATGGATTTTTACTTACTTATTTATCAGGAAAACAAATAGAACTTCCTATTAAGGCAGGTACTAATGTAACATTTAGTAAATATCCGGGGAGTAATCAAATAATTATTAATTCTACAGGGAGAAGTGTTCCTGATAATATTACTTTTCCAAATAAAACGGGTACTATTGCTCTTACCACAGATATTCCAAATTATACCAGTGTTGCAGGTGTATTGTATGATACTACAAATGGTGCAATAATTGCTTATAAAAGCGGTAAAATAATTACAATTCCAATAAAAGCAGGCGACGGAGTTACTATTGATGCTGACACGACAGACCAGAACATTTTAATATCAGCCCCTGGTGGAGGAAGTTCAACACCGCAATATAATAGGGGTATGGGTAGCGCGACTCCTACTACATTTACATATGAGTTGGGAGTTTATCATACTCTTACTATAACGTTATTGAGCACTTATGTTAGTACAACTATTATATTACCTAATGATTATGACGGTAGTAGAATTGATATTGAATTAGAGGGAAAGTCATTCATAATTATGATAGTAGCTGGATTATTAAGCGTACGTAATACGACTGATAATACTGTATGGGTTGGAAAGCTTGAATAATTAAATTGAGGTGAAATATGCAAGCTGTACTTTATTATTCAAATGCTGAGTCCACACGTGTGGACAAAACAGACTATATAACGTTCGGTAAAAATATAGATATATTGCTCAAAGATAGAAGCAGTATCACGGACCCCGTGATACTGCTTGAAAATGAAAATATATTCAATTATAATTATATATCTATACCGCGTTTTGATAGGACATATTTTATTACAGACGTATTTAGTGTACGTAATAATTTATGGGAAATACATTGTCATGTTGATGTTTTGTATTCATTCAGAACTCAGATTAAAAAATTAAATGCTTTAATTTATCGACAGGAAAATGAAAAAAATTCTTATCTTGTAGATAATCAGATACCTATATTATCAGGAATTGATATTACAGATATTACTTTAGCAGGTCAAAGATTTGGCATAAATAATATAGCTGATAAAGATTTTCAAATAGCCGTTAATATTAGTACAAGTGCTTATAATTTATATCCTATTAAAGGAATATTGACACCAAAAACATTACTTAGTGCCGCTACATTATTAATGACTTATGAGGGGTTACTTAATTTAATAAGTAATTTTAATAGTTTTAAGTGGACTGACTTATTCCCGTTTTTTGCTAATCCCGCAGAAGCTGTTATATCTATAAATATATTTCCCTTTGATTTATATAAACGCGATAGTATAGGAAATTATTATCAAGGTATCTATGCTCAAGCAGGAGATGGAGGTACTGTTAATATTGCTAATGCTCCAATTATATTACCTAATGATCAATATGTTGAGTGCGGTATAGGTTCGCAATTCTATACTACTTATTATCAAAATTTAAGTAATAAAACTCCTTTTCAAATACCTCATAAATTTAATAATTTTTTAGATTATGCTCCATTTACTGAAATTGAATTATTTCTCCCCGGTTTTGGATTTGTTCCAATGGACACTAATTTAATGTATCAACCTCTTTACTTATTATTATTTTGTGACCTTAAAACGGGTAAGGGCACATATATTCTTTCAACGTCAGATATAGTTCCTGCTGATGTAACTGATACAAATAAATTATTACCTCCTATAAATAGTAGCAATATAATATGGTCTCAAACTGTTGACATAGCGATACAAACACCTGTAACGTCCACTAACTATACAGAGATAGGTAAAAATATAACTAATGGTATATTAAAAATTGGAGCAGCAATTGCAGGCGGTGCAGTTGCAGGAGCTGCTTCTGAGGACGTTATTCTTGCTTCTTCTGCTCAAAATCCTACTAAAAATATTAATGCTGAGTTAGCAAAAAGTCGAGCTAATATTAAAAGTAATACTATTAAAAGCTCAGTTAGCTCTGGTATTGATAGTTTTATGGCTATGAAAGCAAGACCAAGCAGTGTTAGTGTTAACGGAGATGCTACTAAAAATTATGTAGGTGATATTCCTATGTTTAGAATAAGACGACCTCGAGTAGATAAACCTGAAGAGTATGCTCGTTTTGTAGGTAACATGTGTAATAAAACATTAGCTTTATCAGAATTAACAGGATTTACAGTAATAGATAAAATACATCTTGAGGGATTTTCAACTGCTTTAGATAGCGAATTAGAAGAGATTGAAGATTTACTAAAATCAGGTGTTATATTCTAATAAAAATAGTCCACACGTGTGGACTATTTTATTATATATTCTAATAAAAAAATAGTCCACACGTGTGGACTATTTTATTATATATTGATTTATCATGTTTTCCAAAACGTCAATGCTATATTTTAATAATATATTGTATGAAAATTTAACTATAAAAGTATAATCTTTATATACTTGCACTTTTCTTGAACGTATTATATAAAATCCTCGTCTTTCTAACTGTTTACATTTTCTTAATATTTCCGGTAAATTATCTCTATAATAACTCATATTAAATTATTCCTTTATCTGTATTACACCACATTAAATAGTTTCTGACTATCTCGCCAACTTCATTATCTTGAAAAAATACTTTATCATTAATAAAGAACCATGCAATCTTTTTTTCAAGTTCACTACGCGGTTTAGTTATTTTTCTATAATAATTAGGTCTTGCGTCATAATCTTGTTGATATACTATATCTTTATTAGGGTTCTTTATAGGTGTAGTTTTATTATGAATATATGTAAAATAATTTCCGTCTTTGAAAATTATCTCACATTGTAAAGTACTGCCCTCGAATATTATAAAATATATAAAATAGATATCATTATCTTTATATTTTATAGGTAAATGAGGATAAATAGATATTTCCCAAGTACCGCTGGTTATCATTTTAAGTCTTGGATTATTAAAAGCAAAATATTTATCCGATTTTTTCTTTTTTAACGGACTATCTGAAAATTCTACTACAACACGTAATTCAGTATTATCTCCATAAGTATATACGTCAATTACGCCTTGTTTCATTTTAGAAACGTTAATCAAACCCATTTCCTTAAAATAAGGACAATACTTATTTACAGTATTTCCAAGCATAAATATATTTACGTCGTCCCTTTCTCTTATAATAGTAGATAAAACATTCTGAAATACTATAAATTCGTCAGGTAAATAATACCCTCTTGTTATAAATTCGTCAAATACTACCGTTTTTACTCTTGGATAAGACGAGGATTTATCATGCTCCATAGCAGATAAACTAAAACCAAAGCAAAATGGTTCGTCGTTAGTTCTTTTTATCTCACCATTTTCTTGATAAGCAAAAAACCATTGACCTGAATAACTATATATAGTATTGTATTCTCCATTAGTATATTTATCAATTAAACCATTAGCTACATGGTTTGCAAACATAGTTTTACCACGTTTACCCTTAAAATCTTCGTCCCAACGTCTAATTATAGCACCTTGTATTTTATATTTAGCATATAACCAAATAAACATAGATAAGACTGCATATGTTTTACCGTTGGACCTCTCTCCTACAATTACGTTATAAGTACCTTTTTCCTTTAGAATATTAGATAAAGAGTAATATTTTTTAACACTCTTTAATCCTTTATTCATTTCTGTATATTCTTTAAGATAATCAATCATAATTTCTCCTTGTCCATACGTGTGGACTATTTACTAACATGTTTTATATTTAATAGAAAATCTACATAAGCTTCAGATAATTTTAACGAGTAGTCACTATCTTCTATATGTACAGAAGATAATTCATCATATTCATAATAAACCCCTTTATAATCTTTTACTATGCCTCGTTGTTCATAATCTATATAAGTATGTGTTTTTCTACCACTAAAACCTTTAGGTATTACTAACCCGTCGTTAAAAGCTTCAAATATATCATTATATTTACTTAACATATAAGGTATTGCTACTTTTTTATTTAATCCTGATACAGTCAAACTATATTCTCCGTTATAAAATTCAATCATATATCTTTTAGCGCCTAATGTCTTAAATCTTTTGTATGAATGTAGTTCGTTATCTTCTTTTTCCCATTCCCATACTCCTAACTCCTTTACTTTCCCTTTATTATTTTTTGGCCTCGTCACTTCTGGGTTTATATTATGATGTAAACATGCTAATTCTAATTTTTTACGTACTATTTTATTATATTTATCAATATATGTTTTATGCTTATCTATATTAATAACTTTTATACTATCTGTATCGCTATATAAATAGTCATTCTTAAATTCAAATATCCCCGTAAATAAATTCCTACGAGCATAAGCAGTTACATATATACCCCATATATACGATAAGAAACGTTTCTTACTTCTATTATATTTATCTATCGATTTTTCTATATCTGTTTCAGATTTATCCCATTCCCCCTCATATAATATTTCGTCTCTGCATATATCAGTAACCATCATTCCGAATTCGCTGTTAATATCTTCTTTACTTCGCATATATTCAGCTTCTTTCCCTGCTATTCCTTTTAATTTTGTTTTATTCTGATATAAATCTAACATAGACAATATGAAATTTTTAGGTAAATAATCTTTTTTGTATATATAAAATTTATAAATTATAAATTTTTTCCATTTATACATATTTTTTATTATAAAATAATCTTGCTCAGTTAAAGTTATTTCTAAACTTTCAGCTGATACTATTCTACCGTTATTTTCATAATAATTCTTTAATTTTCTACAATGCGAGGAAGATATATAATTCTCAAATTCTACTATCGACGTAATATTTTCTATTCTAACAGAAAATATACAACAATAATTTTTTATATATGTTTCAAATTGCTCTTTACTATCCACACGTATGGACTGCCCTTTTGACATTGGAAATTTTTCGGACATAATAACATATGGGTATGACGAAGTAAAATCAAAACTATCTACATTACGCATTATTTCGCCAGAATAAAGAGGATTTGCATGTGTAAATCCCCCAGCAAAAGCTTGTTTACATAATATATACTCTTCTGGTTCTATTGTTAAAGCACTAATTATTTTTCTAAAATTTTTATATTTATTTGTATCTCCATTATACATACAATTATTTCTTGTATAATTTCTTACATAGCCTGTCTTTGTTAATGGAATTTTGGTTATATTTCCCTCCCTTTCTATTGTTTCTTGAATATAAGCAACTACTACTAAAACATCATTAATACAATATCCTAATTCTTTTTCGGTTAATTCTGTATTTGAATGTCTTATTAATGAATAATCCAAATCACCAACTAATTTTTCAACTTTATATTTTGTTAATTGTTTAGATAAATTTGCAAGAGAATATCCAGACAACATATATGAGCATCTGAATTCAATACCGTCCATTGTAATCGCTTGTATTGGTTTTCTTTCGTCTAACGAAAATACTTTTTTCCATATAAATAATTTTCTAATGAACTGAAATTCATATGATAAGTTATGTACATATATTATTAAATGCTTATTCTCGTCTAATTTATATCTATTTATTAATTTATTAATTAATAATAAAAATTCGTCCCATGTCCTACCTATTATACAAACCCCATTAATACAAAATGACCATTCGTACATTATAGCTTGCTTTTCATTATTGTTATAAAATGAAGTTGTTTCTATATCAAATGAACATGAAATATTTGATAAATACATTCCCTTTGTTCTTATAAATTTTATAAACCCTATTTGTTTTATATACCAATCAATTTCACCTATTGTATGTATTGTTTTCTCCAAGGTCAAACATTTCAAATAATTCGTCATCTATATCCATGTCCTTTTGTTGTCGTTTAATATATTCAACCTCGAGATTATTAGATATAAATTCAAGTAAATCTTCGTCAGTAGAGTCTTTTCCAACTTGTGTTATAGTGTCTATCAACATTCGTTGAACTTCAGTTGAACCGCCCTGTCTATACCCCTCTATCGGATTAATTTTTAATACTTTATTATATAAATCCCAATATCTCTTATAATCTTGTTTGTTTATAACAATATTTGCTTTTTCACCTATACGTTCAACAAAATTATTCAGATATTCTTTCCAGCCTTTAATTGTTCTTGTTTTTGTATTCAAAAACCCTATAGATAATCTTAATGCACGACGTACTTGTGAAATATGCATTTTTGATAAATCTTTACCCTCAAACTCGTCTCTTAATACGTCTATAACAGTTTTAGCTTCAGACTTTCTATATTCAATAGGAACAGGCAAATCAGGGTGCTTTTTTAATGCTTCTTGTGCAGATTTTGCCCCCGATATACTATAAGATACTGCTTGCTTCGCATATTTTAATAATTTATTTTCGTCAAATTTGACATAATCGCTATATTTTAATTTTGTTATATCCTTAATCTTTAATTTCGCCAAAACGACACCTCCCCGATTTCAAATCGTATATTAAATTAATAACATGATTATAAATATTAAATTTTTCGCAATAATATATAAATAATAAATAATCAAAATATTTTCCACTTTCAAAAGCTTTTATTTCTTTTATAGTAAATTTACTTTCTTTTGAAATTTCCTCATGAGTTATTAGTTTCTCTTCTCTTACGTCTCTAAAAAATAACCCTATATATTTTCTTAATGAATTAAACGTCATAAAGTCTCCTTTGTCCATACGTGTGGACTAAAAATAAAGCCCCTCACAAAAATTTGTGAGAGGCTCTTTTCCTCTTGATAATTACAGTACAGTCACTTTTGTAATTTCACGCTTAGTTTTTGTTTTAGCTCTTTCCAATTTTACACGGAGTTTATCTTCCTTAAGTGCGGAGTTATACGTTTCAATCATTTCGGCGTAATCACCCTCAAATTCACTTAAGATATTATTGAATATTTTTGCTAAAACAAACCCCGCAAAAGTAAATTTATCGGGCTGTTCCTCTGTAACAAAAATCCAAACATTCTCCTCGCCGTCCTCTTGCTGCATATTTACATTGTCGATAAAATCGATAGTAACACCGTTAGGGTACTTTTTAATAAGCTCTTCGGTGTCCATCTTATCACGTCCATTCATAAGCTCGGACATAGTGGTTGCGTCTAATGCTATTTTCTTGAAATCCATTTTGTTTACCTCTTAATTGAATTTTGATTAAAAATTAACAGGACGGGTACTTTTCCCTTTAAGGTCGATGCCTCTCCGTCCTCAATATTCAGTTGTATCTTAACTTATGAAAATTTGGCTATTAAATCTTGTAAAAATTCGCGATAAAATTCAAAATCAATTGACTTTAGATATTCATTAAGCGCGTCAAAGATAGCCTCTTTTTCGTCATGTGTTATGATAATCATTTTACAAGAAGCTGTTCGAGTTTATAACCAAGGTTAAATAAATATTCTTCTGTTTCGTCACAAAATTGATTACGCAAAATTGCTGCTATAACACCAAGTTCATAAGCTGTAAGCTTAACGGTGTAAAGTTTTTCCTTTTTCTCTTCAGCTTCGGATTTATCTTCCGTCGCTTCTATATCTGCGCCTTTCTCTTCAAACGCTTCGGATTTATCTTCCGTCGCTTCTACCTCAGGGGCAAGATACTTTTTGATAACCTTATCTACGTCGCGCGCACTCATGAACGGGGTTACAATACCTTGATTAACCATAGTGCGAATTTCATTGACATCTTTTATCGCGGTTATCAACTTTAGTAATACACTATAGGAAAAATCGCCATTTTCGAGTTTGAAAATCGAATTTTCGCCGTCGTCAGACACAAGCTCAGCTACCTTGAGATAATTATAAAAGGCGCTACGCCCGATACCAAACTTTGACTTGGCCCACTTTTCAACGTTATCGACAAGGCTAAGCTCACCGACTTTTTTCAACGTGCGACATTTTTTCAAATCAAGCTTTTCGCCAATAGTCAAGCTCATGTTGATAAGTAGCTCAGCGTCTGCGATATTCTCGATATCGTTAACGGGCAAAAGCTTTGACATGGTCGTCGTCAAGCTATTAACGGTAGGAGCCATGTCGTCCTTTTTGAACAACGTCGGGTAAATGGGGGGATTCTTTTCTTTCGCCATGTTTAACTTCTCCTTTCGGGTATATTCCCGGACCTCGTCCGATATCTTCGGCTCGAGGCGTCCACACGTGTGGACATGGCTATTTTTCTCAAATGTTACAAATTAACATTTTCATGTGAATTTCTAACATTTTTTGAACAAAAGTAACAGAGGCATGTTACCGCGTAACATTCCCTTGATTTACAGCCTTATTATACTCTGATAACGTGATAAACGTATGATAATTATGTGAAAATTTTGTGAAATGTTTCAGATAAATTGTTAAGAGATTAGCACCTCAAAATTTACGATTTGCGAGGCTTTACACAGAGAGTAGTGTTATGTATCGAGGAAAGTCATAAACGCGCTGTAAGGCCTAAAAGAATGACGATTTGAGCACATGTAGCTACATGACGCACGTGCACCCTC
>OHFG01001253.1_pt1 | contig 12410 bp, 9 predicted proteins | sample 1567411 | NCBI WGS metagenome assembly OHFG01 (sample SAMEA3879563, study PRJEB24766) | human gut metagenome | biome: human-associated habitat; feature: feces | place: USA | collected 1985/1987
GTTCTGGGGGCGTTTATGGGCATGGGCTGCAAGCGCGAAATTTTGGGCGATATTGTTATTACGCCGGAAGGCGCGCATTTTGTTGCCGATAAAAGTTTTGCCAATTACATCGAAAGCAACCTTACGCAGATTGGCAGCGCGCCGGTTACCATAACCGAAATACCGCGCGAAAACCTTGCCCAGCGTGAAGAAAAAGTAAAAATCATCAGTGCCACAGTGGCCGATTTAAGGCTTGACGCCGTTGCCGCCGCAGGTTACGGCGTTTCCCGCTCGCGCATGGCCGATGAAATAAAAAGCCTTAATGTACGTGTAAACTGGAAGGAAGCCAAAAAGCCATCGCAAAGTGTAAACGAAGGCGATGTAATATCCTTCCGCAGCCGCGGGCGTGTAGAAGTTGCCGAAATACGCGGCACAACCAAAAAGGGACGCATGAGCATTACTTTAAAACGCTATATTTAATGTTGGAGGAAAGAGGCAGATGTTTACACCTCTCGATTTAAAAAATAAAACCTTTACCAAAGGCTTCCGCGGTTATGAAACCGAAGAAGTAGACAAGTTTTTTGCGCAGGTTGTAAAAGATTTTGAGCGTCTGTATCAGGATAATATCGAACTGAAAGAAACCGTTGAACGCGTCAGCGCCAAGCTGGAATATTACCAGCAAATGGAAGCAACCATGCAGAACACTTTGGTTGTGGCGCAGGAAACAGCGGATGAAGTTAAAAAAACTAGCGAAAAGAAAGCACAGATTTTGCTTGACGAAACTACCGCCAAGTGCGAAGGCATGAAAACAGATGCCAAAAATGAGGCGGACCGCCTGCTTAACGAAGCCGGTACTGCCGCAGCGCAGGCTAAGGCCGAAGCCGACAGCTATGCCGAAAAAGTGCGCAACGAAGCCAATGCCGAAGCGGATAAACTGCGCAACGATACCGAAGCAGAAATGAACAAGCTGAAAGCAGACACGCAGCAGTTTGTTAATAAAATGCGTATTGCCGCCGAAGTTGAAGTGGCAAAATTAAAGGTAAAATCGGAAGAATCCTGTAAAAATATTATTGATAAAGCAAGGGAAGACGCCGTTGAAACTCTTGGCAAAGCACGCATGCAGGCAGAAAAAACAGTTAGCGACGCTGACGCAAGGGCACGCAAGCTGATGTTTGACGCTGAAAACAAAGCAGCGCTTGCTAAAAACAGTTTTGATGACCAGGTAAAAAAAGCTAATGTACACCGCCAGCACATGATAAATTTGCTGGAATCGCAGCTTGAACTTTTAAAGAGCTTTGATAAAAATACTGAAGAATAGGCGGAACGATTATGATAATCCTTGTGAGGCACGGAGAAGCAACACATCATACTCAGCATTTAACAGGCGGCTGGACTGATTCTGACCTTACCGAAGCCGGGCGCAGCCAGCTGGAAGCACTTGCGGAAAAACTGGCACTGGATTTTAAAGGGCGCAGCGAAAAATTCCGCATTTTGGCGAGCGATTTAAAACGCGCTGCCGAAAGCGCTGCCATTATTGCCGCACGCCTGCATATGGACGGTAAAGTTGAAAAGCACGCGTTTCTGCGCGAAAAAAACAACGGCCTTGCTGCCGGAATGACCGAAAGCGAAGCCAAGGCAATTTACCGTCCGGCAGCGACGCTGAAAGAACTGCACCACCGCAACTATCCGGGCGGAGAAACGCGCAAGGAATTTTATGACCGCTGCGTTGAAGGCATTAAAGCCTGTGCTGATATGGAAAAAGAAAACCTGATTATCGTTGCGCACAAGGGCACTATTCAAAACATTATTTTTTACTGGCTTGGCTTTGATATCGAAGAAGTAAACAAATATAACTTTTCCGTCGATATCCTGCCGGGCAGCGTAACCGTACTTGGCATTAACAAATGGCTGGAACACAGCATCTTTTTGTTAAATGATACATCGCATTTACATAAAGGCGAAGGATACGGAATTTTTTCGTATAAGTATTACAAAAAACATTGACGGTTTTTCGCCGGTGTTGTATAATGATTGTGTTTTTAAATATTCTTACAGGCTATGATAAAGACAGTAGCCGGCACGAAGCAGCGCAGCGATTCCGGGACAGTGCAAGCCGGAACAGGACAGAAGGCCGGTGAAAATCACTTTGGAGCTTCCGTACAGAAACAGCAGTAAGTACGGACGGGGTAACGCACGTTAACGGCGTTGAGAGTGGCGCGTAAATTCTGCGTCATTAGGGTGGTACCACGGGTTATACAGTCTCGTCCCTTTGGGATGAGGCTTTATTTTTTTTGGAGGTGTAAAAAATTGGATTACAGCAAAACGCTTAACTTACCGGAAACAGAGTTTCCCATGCGTGCCGGACTGCCGGAACGTGAACCGGAAATTTTAAAATACTGGTATGACAACAACATTTACGAAAAGAAACAAAAACTGCACGCAGGCCACAAAAAATTTGTTCTGCATGACGGCCCTCCGTATGCCAACGGACAAATTCACATGGGCACTGCTCTTAATAAAATTTTAAAAGACATTATCATGAAATATAAATATACCCAGGGTTATGATACTCCGTACGTTCCAGGCTGGGATACCCACGGCATGCCGATTGAACATGCTGCCATTAAAAACCTTGGCCTGAACCGCAACGAGCTTGACCCGCTGGTACTGCGCAACGAATGCAAAAACTACGCTTTGCAGTGGATTGACATTCAGCGCAACGATTTTAAACGCCTTGGCGTTTTGGGCGACTGGGATCATCCCTATGTAACCCTTGTGCCTGATTACGAAGCCGTACAGATTCATGTATTCGGCGAAATGGCTAAAAAAGGCTATATCTATAAAGGCCAGAAATCCGTTTACTGGTGCCCGCACTGCGAAACCGCTCTGGCAGAAGCAGAAATTGAATACGCTGAACAGAAAACTCCGGCTATTTACGTAAAAATGCCGATTGTAAAAGATAACGGCATGATGCCTGAAGCAGCCAAAGGCAAACCGGCCTATATGGTAATCTGGACAACCACTCCGTGGACCATGCCTGCCAACGTTGCCGTTGCCCTGCATCCTGATATTGAATATGCCTGGGTTGAATGTGAAGGCGAAGTTCTGTTTCTTGCCAAAGAACTTTTGGAACAGGTTGGCAAAGTATGCAAGAAAGATTTGAGCAACGTGCTTGACACCTGCAAAGGCAAAGATATGGAATTTGCCGAATGCCGCCATCCGTTCGACACCATTGAACGCAAATCCATCGTTGTACTTGCCGACTATGTAACGCTTGATGCCGGTACCGGCTGCGTACATACCGCTCCCGGCCACGGCGATGTCGACTTTGAAACCGGTATTAAATATCATCTGCCGATTATCTGCCCGGTAGATAAATCCGGTAAATTTACCAAAGAAGCAAAACAGTTTGAAGGCATGTTTGTATTTGATGCCAACATTCCTATCTTAAAATATCTTGCTGAACTCGGCATGCTGTTCGGCAAAGAAAATATCCGCCATCAGTACGCACACTGCTGGCGCTGCAAAAAACCGATTATTTACCGCGCAACCGAGCAGTGGTTCGCATCTATCGACGGTTTCCGTGATGATGCGCTTGCTGCCATTGCCAACGAAGTTAAATGGATTCCGTCCTGGGGTGAAAGCCGTATCCATAACATGGTTGCCGACCGCAACGACTGGTGCATTTCGCGTCAGCGCGTATGGGGCGTTCCTATTCCGGCGTTCTACTGCGAAGAATGCGGCAAACCGATGATTACCGACGAAACCATTAACGCTGTTGCCGATTTGTTCCAAAAAGAAGGTTCCGACGCATGGTGGAAACACGAAGCCGAAGAAATTCTGCCGGAAGGCACAACCTGCCCGCACTGCGGCGGCAAACATTTTACCAAAGAAAGCGACATTATGGACGTTTGGTTCGACAGCGGCTCTTCTCATGCAGCTGTTGCCAAAGTACGCCCGGAACTCAGCTGGCCTGTTGATATGTACCTTGAAGGCAGCGACCAGCACCGCGGCTGGTTCCAGTCCTCGCTTTTAACCAGCGTTGCCACCACCGGCCACGCTCCGTATAAATCCGTTTTAACCCACGGTTATGTTGTTGACGGCGAAGGCCGCAAAATGTCCAAATCCGTAGGCAATACCGTTGCTCCGCAGGACGTTATCAAACAATACGGCGCAGACATTATCCGCCTGTGGGCTGCTTCCAGCGATTACAAAGCTGATATCCGTATCTCCAAAGATATTTTGAAACAGCTTTCCGAAGTATACCGCAAAATCCGCAACACAATCCGTTACATTTTGGGCAACACCAACGACTTTGACTACGAAAAAGACAAAGTGCCGTTTGAACAGATGCAGGAGCTTGACCGCTGGGCACTTATGCACATGCAGCTGCTGAAAAAAGAAGTACAGCAGGCTTACGAAGATTACGATTTCCATGTGCTGTACCATGCAATTCATAACTTCTGCACCGTAGAAATGAGCAGCTACTATCTGGATATTCTGAAAGACAGACTGTACGCTTACAAAGCAGACAGTATTGAACGCCGCAGCGCCCAGACTGCCATGTATGAAATTATGGTTGATTTGGTTGTAATGCTGGCTCCGGTACTGAGCTTTACCATGGAAGAAGTATGGCAGTTCATGAAGAAAACCTCCGATATGCCGGAATCCGTACTGATGATGCCCTGGCCGGAAGTTAAAGAAGAATACATCGACCCGGCTCTGGAAAAGAAATGGGAAGACTTCATCGGCATCCGCAGTGAAATTACCAGAGTTCTGGAAGTTGCACGCAAAGCCAAAACCATTGGCCATTCCCTTGATGCCAAAGTTGAACTTTATGCCGAAGGCGAAGCGCTTGCAGTGCTCAAATCCGTAGAAAAAGATTTGCCTGCACTCTTAATCGTATCTCAGGCAGAACTGCATGAAGGCGTTGGTGAAGCAGGCGAGGCAACAACCCGCGAAGATTTGAAAGTTGCCGTTAAAGCTGCCGAAGGCCATAAATGCGAACGCTGCTGGATTTACAGCGACACCGTTGGCCAGGACGCAGAACACCCAACCCTGTGCGCACGCTGCGCCGAAGCAGTTAAATAAAACAGCTTTTAGAAAATAAATAAAATGACAAAACAGCCTTTTACTTATAAAAATAGGTAAAAGGCTGTTTTTATGCTAAATTTCTTGATTAACTACTATTGAATAGGGTATAATAAAACTGGAAGGTGGAAATTTTTGATAATTAAACGAACTTTTATTCAGACAAGTGCATTTACAAAATCATGGAAAGAATTAGGTTTTAATGACAGTGATTTAAGAAGGCTTGAAAACGAACTTTTACAAAATCCAAAAGTAGGAAATGTTATCAGAGGAACAGGGCGATTGCGAAAAATGCGCTTTGCTTTTGAAGGCAGAGGCAAAAGCGGCAGTACCAAAGTATGTTACGTAGATTTTGAAATTAAAGAAACCATATTTTTATTGGCTGTATTTGCTAAAAATGAAATAGAAAATTTATCAATGGAAGAACGGTTAAAATTAAAACATCAAATTGATATATTGGAAGATAATTTATAAGGGGTGAATTATAATGAGTGAAGCATTTGCAATTTTAAGCGGAGCTTTAGATGAAGCTATAAATGATACCAAAACAAAAAAATTACAAAGAAATGTCAGAAGTATAGAAATAGAACCTGCCGGTGTTTATACATCTGCTCAGGTAAAAAATATTAGAGAAAAAATCGGTTTAACGCAGAAACTGTTCGCCAAATATATCGGTGTTTCTACAAAAACAGTAGAAGCGTGGGAAGCCGGGCGCAATAAACCTTCCGGACCTTCTAACAGGCTTCTATGGCTGTTAGATATGGGAAAAATTACAATTTAAAATATATTTTCTGTCCATAAACATAAAAACTCCTTTACTTTTTTAAAGTAAGGGAGCTTTTTTTATGCTTTTTTCAAATCAGGTTTCATCTAAAAGGTGAAGCCTCCCTTTAAAAATATTCAGCCGGTTAGCGGTGCGCACCGAAAAAACGGCAAATGTTAGTTTACCAAAAAGCAAAGTAAAAAAACAAGACTGTTTTTGCAAAAATTTTTATGTTATATTAAAAAGTTTGTGTTTAACAGGAAACGATTCAGCGCTCTGCAAAAAAACGCAAAACTACGAAAGCAAAGTCTGTTACCACAAGACCAGTAAAAAATCGACATACGCTAACGTAGATGTCTTGCGGGGGGTAAAGGTATGGTATAATTTTTATATCAATCAATTTGCTTTAATAACGCAGGCAGAAAGGGAAGATGATTTTTATGAAACACAGGAATTTGGAAAAAGCTGTTGTGTTAAGCCTCATTTTAAGCACGGGTGTGTATGGCAGTGCGTGGGCAGAAACAGAAAGACCCGGCAGTTTATGGCAAAAAGGAGACTACACTACAGAAAAGGGTAATGATTTAGAGATTACTTCTAATACAGTTGGCATTGGACCTGATGGTACAATAAATGTTAATGATGGTGCTGGTGATTTAACAGTTGATACATCATCAAATAGTGCGGCTAATGGTATACAAAGTGGTGATGAAACACAAAATAAAACTCAAGTTACAATTTTGGCAGATGATGTTACTATAAATGCTGGTGCTAACGGTATTTTTACAGAATTAACAGGGGCAAGCAGTAGCGTTACACTAGGTGAAGACGGTGAAAATGGCAGAAAAATAGGCAATTTAACAATTACCTCCGGCGGTCAGGGCATTGATAATAAAAAAGGCAATGTTTATATTTATGGTGCTGATAACAGTATTATTGATATACATTCAACAGGAACTAGTGGCTATCCGTATTATCAGCAGTCTGCTATCAGCAATACAACTTCACAAGGTATAGTAACGGTTAATGGCGGTACTATTATACTTACATCAGATAAATATAATGGTATTTATAATACTGGTGGCATAACAACATTAAATTCCAAATCTGTTACAATTAACGCTGATGAACACGGTATTTTAAATTCCGGCGGTACAACTTCTTTAAATACCCAGGGCAGCAACAATATATCTGGCCAAGATAACGGTATTAACTCAAGCGCATCGGGCACGATTAATATTATTGCCTCTGAAAATTATAACCCCGATATAGGGAATGGTTCATTAAATGGTCAAACTGGTTATGACAATAATATATATGGGTTTAAGAATGGTATCGAGTCTACCGGTGGCACGACTAACGTTATAGCCGATAATAATAATTATGTTACCGGTAGTCAAAACTATGGCTATGCTGTTATGGTTCAATACGCTAATAAAAGTATTATAAAAATAATTGCTGGTAATGATAATATTTTAGGCAAACAAGAAGTTTATGATGATGGATTCCGTTATAATTATGGCGGCAGTATAAGGTTATCTGATACTGAGAATGCTGATGTTGATATTACCTCTGTTAATGGAGCGACCAGAATTTATGGCGATGGAGGTGGTATTTATGTTCATAGTGGTGAAAATAATAATGTAACTGTAGATGCCGGAACTGATATTAATATTAAAACTCATGGCTCCGGCGTAATGAATTCAAGTGGTAAAAACAATATTGTAGAACTTATTGCTGACCGTAACAATACAATAATTGTAGATGGAGAGGATTATAGTCCTGATGGAGCAGGACTGGAAACTTCAGGAGAAGGTGCTTCAACAAGGCTTGACGCAGTAAATAATACTGTTGCATTGTTTAACAAAAAAGGTGAATTCCTTGATGGTGGTGTTACTGCTCATTCTAAAGGCAGCATAACAATGGACGCTGATAGCAGCAATTTAATTTTAGCAAATACTAAGGAATTAGATTTAGAAGATGAAAATATAGAAGCTATACTGAATGATTTTTATGGTGATCAATATGCTATCAATGCACAAGGCGCTGGTAATGTTGATGTTAAAGCCGGTTTAGCTAACACTGTTTACGGAGCAGTATATGCAACCGGTACAGCAAAAGTAGGAGAAAACGTAAAAGCATCCGATGTAACATTAACCGGTCAAACAAATTTTGTCCGTTCTGCCGCTGTTATTGATAAAGCCGGTGATTTGGACGGCAAAGAAATTATTGAAAATGGTGATGGGACGGTTACAACTACCGGCATGGATGTTGTTTCTGCGCTGTATGCCGAAGAAGGTGCAAGTATAGAACTTTCCGGTGTAAATAATATTCAAACTTATTATGATGACCCAAACGATACGCATACATCCGAAAGGGCTGTTTGGGCGTATAAAGGTGCAGATATTACTATTGAGGGTAATACTGTTATCAGTACATCAAGTTATGAATCATCTCCTAACGATATGGATATTGCCATTGCCGCAGGCACATCTACAAATATAAATGAACATATTGATATAGCGAATGTTAATTTGAAATACGAAAATTATAACAGGGCAAAAAGCTTTATACGAGGCGATATTTTAGCTGCTTACGGCGGTGAAGTAAATATTGCTCCTAATACTGCAAATACAAGGGCGGTATCTGATGCAGGCATTAATATTACAGGTAATTTGCTTGCTGGTAATGACGGTAATTTAGATGTTGACCTTGGCAACGGCGGTATTTTAGTAGGGCGTGCGGATGATTACGGCGATGCCGCATTAAATAACGGACACGGCAGTGGTGATAAGGAAAACGGTTTTTATAACCCTGCGTTTAGCAGTGAAATTGTTAGAAACGGCACTGTAAATTTAACTATGGGTGAAGGTTCAAAGTGGTATGTAAATGGGCAAAGCTGGATTACAAGCGTTGATACCAGCAAGGCGCAAAATACCCTTATTGACCTTGTCAGCGCCAATACAAATTTGAATATGGATTCTCACGCTTTAACCATTGGTACGTTAAAGGGTGATACTACCTTCCGTATGAAGCTTGACGGCGACAGATCAAAAAGTGATATGCTGTATATCGGCAACGGCAATGGCACATATAATATTGAACTTGATGAGGTTGTAGATGTTGATGATATGTATGCTGATTCCGGCGAAGGGTTTAAATTCAGCGGTCTGCGCTTTGCTACGGTAGGCAAAGGGTCTGACGTTGACTTTAATGTAACGGCAACCGATAAAGGCTTTAACAATGTTATTTACACTGTTGGTAAGGATGTTTACGATTCCGCCGAAAGCAAACATGAAAATGATGCTTATAATAATGGTGATACTGCTAAAGTTGAGAATGGGACAAGCCTGGACAAACCCGGTAACGCAGGTGTAGACCACGTGTTGGATAAAATAGAAAATGAGACGGCAGGAACTGCCAAAATCAATGACTTAATACTTTTGGCAGATGAGCCAGATAACAGTGAAAACCTTGATAATAAAGAAAACCGTTTAAATTATAAGCTGATTGATATGCAGACTGTCCGTTCTGATGCAGGCGAAACAATGCTGAATATGAGCCGCGCCAACTACAGCAACGCCATTTATATGGACCGCTTGAACAAACGCCTTGGCGAAGCACGTTACATTAATGATGACCCGGAAGAAGATGAAGGCATGTGGGTACGTGTACGCCATGACCGCATTGGCAAAGATGAAGCATTCCGCAGCCAGAACACAATGTATGAACTTGGTTATGATAAACGTCAGGAATGCGATAATGGCAAACGCCGCGTAGGTTTTGCTGTTGATTATATGCACGGTGATACAGGTTATAACGATATTGCAGGCAAAGGTGAGATTGACCGTTACGGTTTGTGGCTGTATGATACCTGGACAGGCAACAAAGGGCACTATGTAGATTATGTTGCCAAATGGGGACACCTGCAAAATGATTTTGAAGTGTACAACAGTGAAGGCAAAGTAACCGGCGATTACAGCAACAATGTGTTCAGCATTAGTGCAGAATACGGACGCAAAAAAGATATGGGCAATGACTGGTATTTTGAACCTCAGGCACAGCTGCAATTGGCACGCGTAACCGGTGCTGATTATACTACCAGCCAGGGTACAAAAGTAAGTGTTGATGGTATTAACAGCTTAATTGGCCGTGCTGGCTTCCGTATTGGTAAAGATTTTGGTGAAGAAAAACAAAGCACACTGTACTTTAAGGCAGATGTACTGCATGAATTTTTAGGTGACCAGACAATCCGCGCTTTGGACGGAACTACTAACGGATGGCAGAGTGTTGATTACGAAAACCAGGGTACCTGGTATGATATCGGTATCGGCTATGCGGCAATGTTAAGCCAAAGCACTTATGCGTTTATTGATTTGGAACAATCTTTCGGCAACGATAATGATGATACTTATCAAATTAATGCCGGTGTACGCTGGACATTTTAATTAATTAACAAAAGGGAGCATTGCTCCCTTTTGTTTTAAAAATATTTTAATATTATGCAATAGAGTTAAATTTTAAACCTAAAATTAAAGGAGCTGAATTATGCCAACTTCAACATTAAGTAACGAAATATTAAAAGATATTGCCGGCAACGGCAGTATAGAATATTGCTTATATAATCAGCGCAGCAAAAGTGGTATGCCTTCATGGGAAATTAAGATAAAAAATGAAAACGGCAGCCGTAAAATTATTGTAGTGCGTGATTATGGTTTCGAAATAAGTACTGAACAAATTAAAATGAATTCATTTAAAACCCGTACAGAACGGAATAAAGAAATTTACCGTTTGTACCATGAAGAAGGGCTGAGCCAGATGTTTTTAGCTAATTTGTTTAATATGAGTCAGCCTTCGGTATCAATTATAGTTAACCCAAAAGCAAAATAAGCAGTAAAAAAACTGCATTCCGAAAGTTATTGCAAAACTTTTGAAATGCAGTTTTTTGTTTGGCTTTTTACTAATTAATTATTGCTTTTTAGCTGCTGCGCTGATGATTTCCAAAACGAGGCGTGCAAGATTGTAAAGGTCTTTTTCTTTTAAGCATTCTTCGGTAGAATGGATTTTATCCATACCGGTGGAAAGCGCTACGCAGGGCAGACCCATGCCGCACAGGTAGTTGCCGTCGGTGCAGCCGCCGCTACTGAACAGTTTAAACGGCAAACCGAGTTTTTTGGTTGCTTCTTTTACAAATACAACGCCAAGGTCATCTTCGCTGATGCGCATTGCGGGCGAGCCTTCTTCAACGTTAATTTCAATTTGTCCGCCGCCTGCTTCAACAGCTTCGGTAAGAGTTTTTTTGGTATCGTTAATTAAACCGTCAAGTTTTTCCGGGTTCAGGCAGCGCATATCAATAACAAATTCGGCGCTCGGCGCAACAATGTTGCTGGCAAGGCCGCCTTCAATTTTACCGACGCTGAGTGTGGTTTCTTCGTCCAAACGTCCGTAAGCGGGCAGGGCGGTTAAAGCTTTGGCGGCCAGCATAATGGCGTTAATGCCTTTTTCGGGTTCTACGCCTGCATGTGCAGCTTTGCCGATAACTTTTACAAACAGTTTTACGGCGCGCGGTGCGGCGTTGTTTACAAGGCCTGGTTCAAAACCTTCATCAAGGCAGTAACCGATATCGGCTTTAATCCATGAAGGGTCCATATATCTTACGCCGATACTGCCTATTTCTTCGCCGATAGTGAAGCACAGCTGAATATCGCCGTGGGGAAGTTTATTTTCGAGAATTACTTTTACTGCTTCGAGGCTTGCGGCAATGCCTACTTTATCGTCGCCGCCGAGCGTGGTTGTGCCGTCGGAATACAGCACGCCGTCTTTGCGCACAACTTTGGTGCCGGTGGTGGGGGCAACGGAATCCATATGTGCTTCAAACATCAGGCCGGGAACTTTGTAATCCAGATTTGAAGGAATAAATGCCCATACGTTGCCGGTGCTGGCTCCTGCTTTTTTGCCTGCGTCGTCAATTTCGGCTTTAATGCCGAGTTCCGCCAGTTTTTTTACAATTAAATCAGCTTCCGCTTTTTCATCAAGGCTGGGGCAGGGAACGCTGACAAGTTCAATAAATTCATTTAAAAGACGTTCTTCGTTAATCATATTTTACCTCCGTGTGATATAACATCTTTTATATTATAACACTTAAAAATAATAAAAACATAAAACTTTTCATTTTTAAGGTGTTGGTTTATTCTGAAAATATGGTACAATATGGAGAGGCTTAGGCCTAATAAACGGCGCGGCAACATCTGTGGCGACGCCAGAAGGAGCGTATTATGAAACGCAGTGAAAAATTTGTTCAGGCTAACCGTGAAGCCAAGGCTACATGGATAGCACTCGCACTTGTAATTTTGTTTTGGTATGCGGCAGGCTTCGGGCTGGAAAATTCAACGGTTGAATTTTTCCATACACCCATCTGGGTTATCGGCGGCTGCATAGGTACCTGGCTTTTTGCAGTTTTTGTTTGCTGGGTGCTGGTTCGGTTTGTCTTTAAGGATTTTGACTTGGAAGACGGGGAGGAAAAATAATATGGGCAACTGGGTTAATCTTCTTCCTGTTTTCTGCTTTTTGATGTTTATGC
>OHFG01001269.1_pt1 | contig 12200 bp, 5 predicted proteins | sample 1567411 | NCBI WGS metagenome assembly OHFG01 (sample SAMEA3879563, study PRJEB24766) | human gut metagenome | biome: human-associated habitat; feature: feces | place: USA | collected 1985/1987
CTACGGCAACTGAATTCGGGTGAAATATACCGCAAAGTGGGGCGTGCAGATTGCGGGAATGATTTTTCAGACACACTCTAGTACATCGTTTTAAATGACGTTCGGACAAAATATTCTACCTTATTATATCATTAATTACAATGCCTGTGTAAAATTTATATGATAGTATGTTAACAGTGTGTTACTGTTCGGGAGTTTGACAGTAACCAGTGTTATTAAACAGTAACAGGATTACCCTAATATTCAAAAAAATACTTGACACAGTGAATTTTGTGACCTTATAATGAATCCGCATAGTTAAATAAATGATATGTCCACAAAAACGTTGATGGAGAGAGTAATTGCAGGGGAAAGCAGACAGCGAACCGGGGAGGGTGTGAGCCCGGTGGTGAGTAAATGCAGTGAAGATCACTCCGGAGTTGCAGCTCTGAAGGGTGTACAGACAGGTAAGAGCTGACGGAAATCCCCGTTAAAAGATTCATGTATCGGCAGAGGATGCCCGTACAATGTAACAGGTGGTATAGCGAACGTCAATAAACCTTCGTCCTTTTACAAAAGGGCGATTTTTTTATGGGCTTATTTTCGTTCTTAAAGGACACTGGAAATATTTTTCAGCGTATATAAACGTCCTGCATATTTTCAGGTGTCTGATACAAATAATTTAAACAGGAGGTAAATTACTGTGTACCAGAAAGTTGATACGAACTTAAACTTTGTAGACCGTGAGAAAAAAGTAGAAGAATTCTGGAAAGAAAACCATATCTTTGAGAAAAGTATGGAGAACAGAAAAGAAGGAGAAACCTATACATTCTATGATGGACCGCCCACTGCAAACGGCAAACCGCACATCGGCCATGTACTTACCCGCGTTATCAAGGATATGATTCCGAGATATCGTACAATGAAGGGCTATATGGTTCCGCGTAAAGCAGGATGGGATACCCACGGACTTCCGGTAGAGCTGGAAGTAGAGAAGAAACTTGGTCTGGATGGCAAAGAGCAGATCGAAGAATACGGTATGGAGCCATTCATCAAACAGTGTAAGGAAAGCGTCTGGAAATACAAAGGAATGTGGGAGGATTTCTCCTCTACTGTTGGTTTCTGGGCTGATATGGAACATCCATACGTAACTTACTATGACGATTATATTGAATCCGAATGGTGGGCATTAAAAGAAATCTGGAACAAGAAGCTTCTGTATAAAGGCTTCAAGATCGTTCCTTACTGTCCAAGATGCGGTACCCCTCTTTCCGCACAGGAAGTATCCCAGGGATACAAAACTGTAAAAGAGCGCTCCGCAGTTGTAAGATTCAAGGTTGTTGGTGAAGATGCATACTTCCTTGCATGGACAACAACACCATGGACACTTCCGTCCAACGTTGCACTCTGCGTAAACCCGGATGAGACTTACTGCAAAGTAAAGGCAGCAGACGGATATACCTATTATATGGCAGAAGCACTCCTTGACAAAGTCCTTGGCAAGCTTGCAAAAGAAGAAGGCGAGAAAGCATATGAAGTTCTGGAAACCTACAAAGGAACAGACCTGGAATACAAAGCATACGAGCCGCTTTTCGCATGTGCAGGAGAGGCAGCAGCAAAACAGAAAAAGAAAGCTCATTTCGTAACCTGTGATAACTACGTTACTATGAGTGATGGTACAGGTATCGTTCACATCGCACCTGCATTCGGTGAAGACGACAGCAGAATCGGACGTAACTATGAACTGCCATTCGTACAGTTCGTAGACGGACAGGGTAACCTGACAAAAGAGACACCATACGCAGGCGTTTTCGTAAAGAAAGCAGATCCTATGGTCCTCACAGATCTGGACAAAGAAGGCAAGCTCTTCGATGCTCCGAAATTCGAGCATGATTATCCACACTGCTGGAGATGTGACACACCACTGATCTACTATGCAAGAGAATCCTGGTTCATCAAGATGACAGCAGTTAAGGATGACCTGATCAGAAATAACAATACAATCAACTGGATCCCTGAGAGCATCGGTAAAGGACGTTTCGGCGACTGGCTTGAAAACGTTCAGGACTGGGGTATCAGCCGTAACCGTTACTGGGGAACTCCATTGAACATCTGGCAGTGTGAATGCGGACATATGCATTCCATCGGAAGCCGTCAGGAGTTATTCGAGATGAGCGGTGATGAGAGAGCCAAGACAGTAGAGCTTCACCGCCCATACATCGATGAAATCACACTGAAGTGTCCGGAGTGCGGTGGAGAAATGCATCGTGTACCGGAGGTTATTGACTGCTGGTTCGACTCAGGAGCAATGCCTTTCGCACAGCATCATTATCCATTTGAAAACAAAGAATTATTTGAGCAGCAGTTCCCTGCAAACTTTATCTCCGAGGCTGTAGACCAGACCCGTGGATGGTTCTACTCACTCCTTGCAGAATCCACACTGCTCTTCAATAAAGCACCATACAAGAACGTAATCGTTCTGGGACATGTCCAGGATGAGAACGGACAGAAGATGAGTAAGTCCAAAGGAAATGCAGTTGATCCATTCGATGCACTGAACAAATACGGCGCAGATGCCATCAGATGGTACTTCTACATCAACAGTGCTCCATGGCTTCCGAACCGTTTCCATGGCAAGGCAGTTGTGGAAGGACAGCGTAAATTTATGAGCACACTGTGGAATACTTACGCATTCTTCGTATTATATGCAGACATCGACAACTTCGACCCGACCAAATATGAACTGAACTATGACCAGCTTCCTGTAATGGACAAATGGCTGCTCAGCAGATTAAACACAACTGTTCAGGCTGTAGACAATGATCTGGCAAACTACAAGATCCCGGAAGCAGCAAGAGCACTCCAGGAATTCGTAGATGAGATGAGTAACTGGTATGTAAGAAGAAGCCGTGAACGTTTCTGGGCAAAGGGAATGGAGCAGGATAAGATCAATGCTTACATGACTCTGTACCATGCACTGGTAACCATCGCCAAGACAGCAGCTCCGATGATCCCGTTCATGACAGAAGACATCTATCAGAACCTGGTAAGAAGCGTGGATAAAGATGCTCCGGAGAGTATCCATCTCTGCGACTTCCCAACTGTAAACGAAGCATGGATCGACAAAGATCTGGAAGCAGACATGAAAGAGCTTCTGGAGATCGTAGTTCTGGGACGTGCCTGCAGAAATACAGCAAACATCAAGAACCGTCAGCCGATTGGAACCATGTATGTAAAAGCTGAGAAGAAAATGAGTGAATTCTACACTGACATCATCGCAGACGAACTGAATGTCAAAGAAGTGAAATTCGCAGATGATGTAGAATCCTTTATCTCCTACAGCTTCAAACCACAGCTTCGTACAGTAGGACCGAAATACGGTAAACTCCTTGGAGGAATCAGACAGGCTCTTACAGACATCAATGGAACAGCAGCAATGAACGAACTGAGAACCAACGGTGTCCTGAAACTGGATATCAACGGAAACAATGTAGAACTTACAGAAGAAGACCTTCTTATTGAAACAGCACAGACAGAAGGCTATGTATCCGAATCTGACGGTGAAACATCCGTAGTCCTTGATACAAACCTGACACCTGAACTGATCGAAGAGGGATTCGTACGTGAGATCATCAGCAAGATCCAGACCATGCGTAAGGAAGCCGGCTTCGAAGTTATGGACAAGATCGTAGTATATGCTCACGGAAACGACAAGATCCAGGATGTCATGAAAGCACACGAAGATGAGATCAAGTCAGAAGTACTTGCAGACGAAATGGTACTTGGCGAGACCGATGGTTATGTGAAAGAGTGGAACATCAACAAAGAAGCAGTAACTATGGGTGTTAAGAAACTGTAATTGACAACATTCGGTCAATTACTGACAAGGTACTGATAAGTTACAGGTATTTCACAGGAAATATACTACTTTCGCAATGCACGATAACAAAAAAATGTTATAAAATTCGGCAATTATACACATGACAGACTGTCGAAAAAAGAGTATCATTATTTTTGACAGTCTGATTTCAGAGAGGAAATTGGAGGCGGAGATTCTTTGCCCCCAATTTCTCTGATATGAGAAAACAGAAGAGTTGACGGAATGAAGAGGTTCACCGGCAATATCCGCAAGGTGCATTGCTGAGAATAAAGTGAACAGTGAAACCATTACGGGAGGTATGAAATGACAAACGAAATGTTCAAGAAAGAGGCATTCAAGAAAAGCGTAAAAGACAACGTAAAATTCCTCTATCGAAAAACAATTGAAGAAGCTACACAGGAGCAGATTTTCCAGGCAGTAAGCTACTCTGTAAAAGACGTTATCATTGATAACTGGCTTGCAACACAGAAAGCTTATGACGAACAGGATCCGAAGATCGTATACTATATGTCCATGGAATTCCTGATGGGACGTGCTCTCGGAAACAACCTGATCAACCTTTGCGCTTACGGGGAAGTAAAAGAAGCTCTTGAGGAACTGGGATTTGACCTTAACTGCATCGAGGATCAGGAACCGGATCCTGCACTTGGAAATGGTGGTCTGGGAAGACTTGCCGCATGTTTCCTTGACTCTCTTGCAACATTAAACTACGCTGCATACGGATGCGGAATCCGTTACCATTACGGAATGTTCAAACAGAAGATTGAGAACGGATACCAGATCGAAGTACCGGATAACTGGTTAAAGAACGGATATCCATTCGAACTGCGCCGTCCGGAATATGCCAAGGAAGTACACTTCGGCGGATATGTAAGAGTAGAGTACGATCCTGAAAAGGGCAGAAACAAATTTATCCACGAAGGATATCAGGCAGTAAAAGCCATTCCTTATGATATGCCGATCACAGGATATGACAATGATGTAGTAAACACACTTCGTATCTGGGATGCAGAGCCGATCGTAGACTTCGAGCTTGATTCCTTTGACAAGGGTGATTACAAGAAAGCAGTAGAGCAGGAGAACCTTGCCCGCAATATCGTAGAAGTCCTTTACCCGAACGACAACCACTATGCAGGTAAAGAGCTGAGACTGAAACAGCAGTACTTCTTTGTATCTGCAAGCCTCCAGGCAGCAATTGCCAAATACAAAAAGAAACATGACGATATCCATAAATTATATGAAAAAGTAACATTCCAGATGAACGATACACATCCGACTGTAGCAGTAGCAGAGTTAATGCGTATCCTCATGGACGAAGAAGGACTCGGATGGGATGAAGCATGGGAAGTAACAAGAAAATCTGTTGCTTACACAAACCATACAATTATGTCCGAGGCACTTGAGAAATGGCCGATTGAGCTCTTCTCCAGACTGCTTCCGCGTGTATACCAGATCATCGAAGAGATCAATCGTCGTTTCATCCTTGAGATCCAGGCAAAATATCCGGGAAATTATGAGAAGATCAAAAAGATGGCAATCATCTATGACGGACAGGTTAAGATGGCTCACCTTGCAATCGCAGCAGGCTATTCTGTAAACGGTGTTGCACGCCTTCATACAGAGATCCTGAAGAATCAGGAATTAAAAGACTTCTATGAAATGATGCCTGAGAAATTCAACAACAAGACAAACGGTATCACTCAGAGACGTTTCCTGCTCCACGCAAATCCACTCCTTGCAGACTGGATCACAGAGCACATCGGACCGGACTGGGTTACAGACCTTCCGCAGTTAAAGAAATTGGCAGTTTATGCTGATGATGAGAAAGCACTCCAGGAATTCATGAACATTAAGTTCAAGAACAAAGAGCGTCTGGCTAAATACATCCTTGAGCACAATGGCGTAGAAGTAGACCCGCACTCCATCTTCGATGTACAGGTTAAGAGACTTCACGAGTACAAACGTCAGCTCCTGAACATCCTGCATGTTATCTATCTGTACAACCAGATCAAGATGCATCCGGAAATGGAATTCTATCCAAGAACATTCATCTTCGGTGCAAAAGCATCCGCAGGTTACGCAACAGCCAAGAAGATCATCAAACTCATCAACTCCGTAGCAGATGTAGTAAACAACGACGCTTCCATCAACGGCAAGATCAAAGTTGTATTCATCGAAAACTACAGAGTATCCAACGCTGAGTGGATCTTCGCAGCAGCAGACGTTTCCGAGCAGATCTCCACAGCAAGTAAAGAAGCATCCGGTACAGGTAACATGAAGTTCATGCTCAACGGTGCTCCTACACTTGGAACAATGGACGGTGCTAACGTAGAGATCGTAGAAGAAGTTGGCGCAGAAAACGCATTCATCTTCGGTTTAAGCTCCGACGAAGTAATCAACTACGAAAACAACGGCGGATACGATCCAAACGTGATCTACAACACAGATGAAGAAATCCGTCAGGTACTGATGCAGCTCATCAACGGAACCTTCTCCAACGATACAGAACTCTTCCGTGACCTGTACGATTCACTTCTCAACACAAAGAACACAGACAGAGCAGACCGCTACTTCATCCTCGCAGACTTCCGTTCCTATGCAGACGCACAGAAACGCGTAGAAGCAGCATACAGAGACGAAAAAGGCTGGGCTAAGAAAGCACTCCTCAACACAGCATGCAGCGGCAAGTTCACATCTGACAGAACTATCCAGGAATATGTAGATGATATCTGGCATCTGGATAAGGTTATTGTCAGAAAGAAATAATATGTTTGCTTTAACACCTTAAAGCAGATGGTAGAGAAACAGCAGAGAATGATAAAAAAGTTCTCTGCTGTTTTTGTGATGCTGGAAACAGGAAGATATTTTTGATAAAATAAGAAAAGATAATCAGTTTTGACAGAATGGAGGAATACAAGATGCTGAAAATATTTTTTGGGGACAATCCGGGAGACAATTATATTTTTAATCCTGATGTGTTCTTCAATAACACATATGAAGATGAGTGGATCACATCAGAAACTTCCAGAAAAATGATCAAAGATATAGACGGATCAGAGGTAAAAGGTCCATGCATGATCGACAGTCCATTTCTCGGCCCGATTCCACCGGAACGCCTCTCAGGAGGAGTAAAAACTCTGATATTGATGCAAAATGATTCAGATCATATATTTAACGCATCTGCCTGCGGAAACAACTGTGCACAATGGATTTTAAAACTGGCAGAACAAAAAGACATCACAATTCGCCTGGGCTATATCATGGACTTTGGAAAACAGCCATTTGATATCTATATTGTAAACACAGGAAAAACGGTTCACTCCATGCTTGAACTGGATGACGAAATCATTGTAAACCGATTATTGAGAGGATGATAAAACATGACAGGAAAGTATGATATTGAGATATACAACAAACGAGTTCATTATCATCTTACAGTAAAGAGAAATATCACTGTCATTCAGGGAGATTCTGCAACAGGAAAAACAGAACTCCTTCGAATGATTTCTGATTATGAGAACAATGGCATATCATCAGGAATTACCCAAATATGTGAAAAACGATGTGTAGTAATAGAAAACGCTTCCTGGAAAGAAAGGCTTGCCACACTGCAGCAATGCATTATATTTATTGATGAAGGAGCACCATTTTTACGCAGTAAAGAATTTACCAGAATGGTAAAAGGCAACGACAATTACTTCGTTTTGGTCACAAGGGACAGCCTGGAACATTTACCATATAGTATTGAAGAAATTTACGGCATGAGACAAGAGCGAGACAGTCAGAAATATCAAAACGCCAAAAGAATATATAATGAAACTTATCAGTTATATAATTTGCAGGCAAAAGAGGATATCCAACCAGATCTGGTAATAACAGAAGACTCTAATTCAGGATACGAATTCTATCATAAATTATTCGGAGAAACATGTTGCTCAGCAGAAGGAAAAAGCAACATACTTTCGTATCTGCAGAAGAGTCAGGGAAAAGAAATCCTTGCAATTGTAGACGGAGCCGCATTCGGTCCGGAAATGCAGCATGTAATGCAATATATAAGAGATACCAGAAATAAAATCGTATTATACGCACCAGAATCATTTGAGTATTTGTTGTTAAGAGCAAATATTATAGATAAAACTTCTGAAGTAACAGAAAAGACTTATGAACTGGCAGACAGCAGACAATATTTCAGTTGGGAAGAATTTTACACTGCTTATTTGATAGAACAAACAAGAAACACAATATATGAATATAGTAAGAAAAAGCTCAAAGATACATATCTGACCTCGGGAAACTTCCGAAAGATTGTAAGCCAGCTTCCAGAGCAGATCAGGATTAACTGTTAGAATCGGTAAAAAAGAGAACACTACATCATCTTGTGATAAACAGGAAAAACTCACCACATTTGTAACAAGTTATAGATTTTAAACCCGAAAAATCAAGGAAAATAAATGCTTTTGAAGTGTATGAAATTTAAAAAAATCGTAAAATTCTTGAGCATTACCCTTGACAAAAAGTGGTGAAAGCACTATTATTAACCATAACAGACAGATTATGTCTAGGAATCTTTACCCAAAAAGAAATAGTTATATTAAGGAAAGGGGAACTATAATCATGACAAAGATTAAAAACACAAAGAAGGGCATGGCAAAAAAGACATTAAGTATGTCACTTGTTGTTGCAATGCTTGCTACTTCTAATGTGCCGGTATGGGCTGCTGAGTTCAGCGATGGTACTGATGCTGCCGTTGAGACTGAAGCTCCGGCTGCTGAAACATTTTCTGATGATGCTACAGAAGCTCCGGTTGTAGAAAATACTACTGACGTGACAGATGTTGCAACTGCAACTGCACCTAAATTAACATTAGCAAATTGGACAGGCGCTTTGGCTGTATCTGGTGATCTTAAAGATGGTAGCACTGATGTTGCAAACTTTGATTATAAAGTTCGTATTGATGGCAAAGAAGTTGTTGGTCATTCAGGAACTTATACTGGAAGTGCTACAAGTGTTGCTGATTTAAATAGTAAATTAACATCAGCTACTTTTGTATCTACTGATGCTGGTCATATTGTATCTGTAGAGATTACAGGAACGGGTACTAATGCTGGATTTAAAACTACAATTGAAGGCATTGAAATTAAGAGTGTAGATGTTTCATCTGCGACATTAAATCTTGGTGGCGCAACTGTAGCTTATACTGGTAAACAGGTGGCATTTAGTGATACTCAGATTGCTGGATTTACAATTGCTGGTATTTCAGGTCTTTCATATAATGACTTTAAGTATACATATGAGGGAGACGATCTTGTAAATGCTACACCTGCTGGAAAAACACTTCAGGTTGTTGCTACTGTAGACAAAGCAGGATATACAGGACAGATTAAAGCACCTTTTATAATTAACAAACGTACTCTGAATCCAGACAAATTAGAATTAACATTAAAGAAAAATACTGTTTCTTATGCAGAAAGATCTAAAATCTCTTCTGATCATGTAACAGTTAAAGACACTGTAACAGGAGAAACTCTTCCAACATCTGTATATACAGTTACTGGAAGTGGATTAACTGCTGTTGGCACTGAAAGCACATTGAGCATTGCTACAGACTCCTTAGATAAAGATGAAAAAACAAATAGCAATTATACAGGTAATGTAACAAAAGCTACAACAGATAAAGTTAAAGTTGTTGCTAATCAGATGTCAGATTTCAAAATTGTTACTGACAGTATTGGAAAAGATGATGCATCTAATGCAACAGCTGTAAAGAATGCAATTCATTTCTACATTGGCGACACAGAGGTAACATCTTATATTTCTTCTGCTATTACTGTTGCTCCAGCAACTTTAGCAAGTGGTGCGACAACTTTATCTGTTTCTGTAAATGGTGATAATACAAACGTTATCGGAAACACAACCGTAAATCTTTCTGTAACATTAAATAAACTTACAGTAGATGGATTAAGATATACACTTGGCACAACTAAAAATAAACAAGCAAATTCTGCTGAAGATTTAGGAGCTGAAACATACACTGGTAAGGCAATCACTAAAGATATTAAAGATGTTAAATTTGTTAGTGGAACTACAAATGTTAACTTATCTACAAGTGATTACAAAGTAGAGTATGTAAATGATAACACAAATGCTAAGGCTGTTTCCAAAAAAGACGTAGAAGTTTACATTGTAGGTACTGGAAACTATAGTGGCCGTGTTAAAATTGGTACATTTGCAATTAATGCCGCAGTAATCGAAGCTGCAGATATTACTGTTCCTGAAAAAGTTCAGTACAATGGAAGTCTTCAGACCGCATCTGACTACATGGATGGAAAAGTTACTGTTAAAGCAGGCGCTACAGGAAAGAAAAAAGATGTTCCGGCAGATGCATATAAATTAACATATACTTCAAGCACAACTCCTGTTTCAGTAGGTGCAACAATTACTACAAAATTAGTAGAAACAGATATCAAAAACAAAAACTATACAACTGGTACAACTGAAGTTACTGCTTCCAAAACAACAACTGTAACTAACAAAGATATCGCTGATACTAATGCAAAACTTGAAGTTGTAGGATCTTATACTTATACTGGAAAAGCAATTACACCGACTGTAAAATTAACAGTTGATGGTGTAGAACTGGCATCTGGTATTGATTACGAAATCCAGTCCTGCTCTAACAACAAAAATGCTGGTGAAGCTACAGTAACTGTTGTAGGAAAAGGTGATTATTCTGGAACTCAGACAGCTAAATTTACAATTAACAAAGCAAATCTGAGTGATGTTAAAGTTGAAGCAAAAGCTACTACTGACGCAGAAAAAGAAGCGTTTACCTATACAGGAAGTCAGATTAAGCCAACAACTTCTAATTTTAAAATTACATTAAATGATGTTGAGCTGAGCGCTTCTGATTTTGCAATTACATACCCAACAACTTCTAAAGTAAATGTAAATGTTGGTGATGCAACAGTAACATTAGCACCAGTAAAAACAAATACTAACTTTGTTGGTGAAACTAAAGAAGTTGGATTTAAGATTCTTCCTAGAGCACTTACTAACACCTACTTAAATGGTACATTCTACGCATTTGATGAAAACGGTGATAAGATTGACTTTACCAAAACAAATTATGTATTTGGATATGACGGAACAGAAAAAACATTTAAAGACATTAAATTTGTTCCAAGCGTAGCTAAATATGGAACTATGAATCTTGTTGAAGGTAAAGATTATGAAATCAAGTATTTCAATAATATTACCGGACCAAAAGCATATGTTTATGTTACAGGTATTGGAAACTATGCTGGTTCTACAAAATTTGAAGGAAGCGATGTAACTTATACAAAAGCTCAGGACTTCGCAATTGAAGGAGTTACTGTAGGTCGCAAAAATATTACTGTATCAGACACAGAATATGCTGGTGGTGTAGCTGTTACACCAAATGTAATAATTAAGGTTGGCGATAAAACATTAGTAGAAGGAACTGATTATGAATTCACAGGACTTTCTAACAATGTAGATGTTACAGCTTCAAATAAAGTATTAAAAGCTACATTAAAGCTTAAAAATGGATATAAACTGAGCAATGGTACAGGTGAATGGACTGGAGTATTCAGCAATCCAGTTGTAAATGACACTACAAACACATATACTATTGATATAACATGGAAGATTGTTAAAAAAGACATTGCTAATACAACAGTTGAAATTTCCGAAACAAACGGTAAATTAACAACTACTGTACTTAATGGTAGCGTAATCGTTCCAGCAACAGAATACGATGTAAAAGACAATGGTGATGGAACTGCTACTGTAACAGCTAAAGCTGATAGCAAGAGCTATACAGGAAGCCAGAAAGTATCTGTAAAGAAATCTGAAAATGTTGGTGCTCCAGTAATCAGCAATGTTAAAGTTGTTGGTAACAAAGCAACTGTTATCCTTTCTGGTGAAGCTGACGGCGCTGCAGGTTATGATTATGTAATTTCTACAGACCGTGATTGCATCACAAACAAAGATTATACATCTATCAGTAAGAATCAGGTACAGACTTCTACTACATTCAAATATGTAGATCAGGGTATGTACTATGCATACTGCCACGCTTGGACACGTGATGAGAACGGTAAGAAAGTATTTGGTGAATGGTCCAATGCTTATCCATTCTCTGTAACAGCAATCACACCAGATGCTCCGGTTATCACAAACGTTAAAGTAAGCGGATCTACTATCAAAGTAACATACAAAGCTGCTGCAAACGCAACTGGTTACGATGTAGTACTTGGAACTGGATCCAAGAAAGAAAACGGTGAGACACGTCCATACCAGTATGGCAATCACAAGAAAC
>OHFG01001272.1_pt1 | contig 12193 bp, 9 predicted proteins | sample 1567411 | NCBI WGS metagenome assembly OHFG01 (sample SAMEA3879563, study PRJEB24766) | human gut metagenome | biome: human-associated habitat; feature: feces | place: USA | collected 1985/1987
AGAGTGTCCAGCAGGCCGGACTCCCGCAGCGTCGAGAACAGGTCGCCGTGGCCGGGCGGGCACCACTCCAGATCGGGGTTGGCCGGCCAAGACGCCGGCGCTCCGGTGGCCGCGTCGATCTTTGGCTCCTGATGCTGGATGATCTCCAGCGGGATGTCGGTCTGCTTGAACTTGCGCTGGTGTCGCAGTGCCTTCATCGTGTCATCCGAAGTGCGGAACGAGTTCATGAACGTGACCGGCAGAGGCACGTTCAGCCTCGTGCGCGCGGTGAGCACCTGACCGAGGATGATGTCGAGGAAGCGCATCTGCCGAGCCTTGTGGCGGCGCACCGGCAGCAGCGACTTCGCGCATTGCAGGCCCATCGAGGTTCCCAGGCCGCCGTTGAGCTTGAGGAATGCGGTCTTGGCGAACGCGTGCACTGCCTTGTCATGATCGATGGTCTTGTACACGTCATGGAAGCTCCGCACGCCGTGCAGCGGCTCGACGGTGTCCTCGCGGATCCACGCGCTCTCCTTCTCGCTGGCCCACACATGGTATGCGTGCCTGAACTGCGAGATGGCGATCTCGCTCATGCCCTGCTCGCGCATCTTCTGCGCCGACTGCTCGAACACATCGTCCACTGTCATCTTCTCCGTCCGTTTCAGATCTTCGGCAAACATTCCTATAGTCTACTCGCGTGGTGCTTCGTTCGCCAATCATCCCGCAGACGTATCCATTATGGGGGTATCCGGGGTGGGGCGGCTGGCTGCCGCACTGCAATGGTATGCGCAGATGGAACTTGGATAAGACTTGGATGGGCCATGCCGTCTATGTAGCTGGTGTCTCCCTATTGCGAGGTGATAGTCGGGAATTACCCGAGTCGCGACACGCTTGTTTTGCGTTATTGACGTCATATGGTAAATTCTCTTCTCGGTGCTTTTCGCACTGTTCGGGCCGTAGCGCAGTTTGGTAGCGCACTTGACTGGGGGTCAAGGGGTCGTGAGTTCAAGTCTCGCCATTCGGACCAGCTAAAATCCTGAAACCGCAATGGTTTCAGGATTTTTTGCTTTGACTATTTGGGACAGAAATGTGAGCTGATGTTCGGAATCTGTTCGGAATTGGCACGTTGTCCGTGACTTAGATAAGGTGCTGTCAAGGAGATAAGGTACAATAAATTGCGCAAATTGAAAACCGCATAAAAGAAGACATAGCTTGCAGGCTCTGGTAGAATGAAGTTACCACACAAACATTCGAAAGGAGCAAGCAAACTATGTCCGAGAAAATTGTACAGCTGAATGAGGAAATTATCAAGGGCCAAATCAAGGAATTGGTTCGCGGCAGCGTGGAGGAAACCCTGAACGAGCTGCTGGAGAAGGAGGCGGAGTCGCTGACGCAGGCGGCCCGCTATGAGCGCAGCGAGGCCCGTCAAGGCTACCGCAGCGGCCACTATGACCGCAACCTTACTACCACTTCCGGCGACGTCACGCTCCATATGCCCCGACTCAAGGGTGTGTCCTTTGAGACAGCCATCATCGAGCGGTATCGCCGCCGGGAGAGCAGCGTGGAGGAGGCGCTCATTGAGATGTACCTGGCGGGTGTCTCCGTGCGCCGTGTGGAGGACATCACCGAGGCACTGTGGGGCAGCAAGGTTTCGCCCGCTACCATCAGTGAGCTGAACAAGAAAGCCTACGTCCACATCGAGGACTGGCGCAACCGCCCGTTGCAGGGCGGGCGCTATCCATACGTCTACGTGGACGGCATCTACCTGCGCCGCAACTGGGGCGGAGAGTACGAAAATGTTGCAATTCTGGTGGCAATCGCAGTAAATGAGGACGGTTTTCGTGAGGTTTTGGGTGCCGCTGAGGGAATGAAGGAGGACAAGGCCAGTTGGGTCAGCTTCTTCCAATGGCTCCGCGGACGCGGCTTGGACGGCGTAAAGCTCATCGTTGGCGACAAGTGCATGGGGATGCTGGAGGCCGTGGGCGAGGTGTTCCCGGACGCCAAATATCAGCGCTGCACGGTGCATTTCTACCGCAATGTTTTCTCTGTTGTGCCCAAATCCAAGGTCAAAATTGTGGTGAAAATGCTCAAGGCGATCCACGCGCAGGAGAGCAAGAAAGCGTCCCGTGAGAAGGCGAAAGCCGTGGTTTCTGAACTGCGCGCCATGAAACTGAAGGAGGCTGCCAAGAAGGTCGAGGACGGCATTGAGGAGACGCTGACCTACTGCGATTTTCCCAGCGAACACTGGACGCGCATCCGCACCAACAACGTGATTGAGCGGCTGAACCGGGAGATCCGCCGTAGGACACGGGTGGTGGGGACGTTCCCGGACGGAAATTCCGCCCTGATACTGGTCTGCGCCCGTCTGCGCCACGTGGCTGGCACCCAGTGGGGCAACAAGAAATACATGAACATGAAGCATTTGGAGGAGGCTCTGGAAGACGCCTCTATTGCCGGCTGACTTCACTCAGCCGGAGCCTGCAAACAAATTTGCGCATAATCCTTGACGGCACCGCGCGGGGAGATTTGACGCTTACATACCGTTTTTCTTAAAACAACTTACAATATTACGCAATTACAGATGTCCTCTGGACACCTGCTTTTGTCATGCGCAAAAAGGGCAGCTACCACAAAAATAAGTTCTTTTGCTTACTTGAGGTAGCTGCTTTGCCCTTTGCGCAGGCTTAACTTAATGACATTGGTGGTAGAGTGAGCATATAGTTTCACATGAATATCTTCTCGACAAGAATTCGAAGTTGCTTGGCTTTTTCTTCATTGCCCTCAGCAGTGTCAAGAAAGAGTTGCAAATACGCATCGTAGTTATCCGATGTAATTGGGGAGAGTTCATGTAGAGAAGAAACCAACTTCTTTAGCTTGTGTTCGTCCATATCAAGTAATGCATAAAGCTCAAGTTTCTTATCTTCTTCTGCATCTTCGTTCTCGTCATCCTGTAACTGGATGAGAGATTTCAGTATGCGTTTGCGATTGTCAAGAATAGCACCACGCCTGTATCCGAATTGTTCTGCAAGCTGGTAATCCTCAAGAGCAAGTTGGACATCTTCTTGACATCCCTCGCGAGAACGAGAATTATTCAGAATGTCTCGTAGAACAAGTGCATCTCTTGAAAACGCGCGTTCCGCAAATGCTGCGCCTATGGCTGCAGATGGTTGAGATTCGGCTGTGCTGATGATTGCTTTTGTAGCTGACTTTATAGCAGCCTCGTATGCACCCTCCATTTTATATATTTTGCACAGGAAAAGCGAACATTGTGCCGTCATACCAAGAGTACACTCTGCCTCTTCGAGCGCATTTTTTGCTTCTTTGTGTCGACCGTAACGTTCAAGGGTCTCGTACTTGGCCATATAGGCACGTTCTTCATTCGGCAAAATTCTTATATATTCTTCAGCGGTACTTAGTGCGGCTTTCATGTTTTCATCATTTCGGTCACGGTTGTTTATTGCATCAATATAAAATGTAAACGCTCGCCAATTCCACTGTTCCATCGGGATTTTTCTGAGAACTTCTTCTACCGCACATTTGCTTTCACCAATTCTAATTTTGCACTCACTATCACCAAGTCTTGTTGAATACAGTAGAATACCTGCCAGCAAATCAGTGTTATGCGGAAAAAGCACTACCCCTTTTTTTAATACATCAACCGCCATATCAAGTTGATTGTTTCTAGCTAACTCGCTTGAAAGATTGTGATAGTCATCTGCGTTTCCGCTAATTTTGCTCTCATTGCTACATACAGCATCAACAACGCTTCTTATGTTCTCAAGAATCACCGTTGTTTCGGAAACATTTTCGACACTGCTCATGTTTGCAAATTGTTTTTCGACGAAATCATGTACCCAGGCAACATTTGTCTGTACATTATTCCAGTCTGTCTTGTTCTGTAAGACATTTTGGAGACCAGGAATATTGCTAAATAACTGCATTAATTTAGAATACTTTTCTTGAAATTCATCTGTAAGCTGCGATACTGCATCCGATTTTTTGTTAAATAAAGCTTGTAGCTCTTTGTTCTTTTTTTCAATGCCATCACTAATCATCTTTGGCAAAGAGGCTGCTATTATTTCCTGACGCAGATCTTTAAAATATTCGTCTGCTGATTTTTTAACCTCGGATAAAGTGTTGTCAGACTTATCCATCCTTCGAGCAAGTTCGTCTCGAAGCTCTTTTTCCAATCTATCTTGACGTTCATCGAAGTCCTTTAACCTATTTACACCAAGAAACGCAAAAACAACAACTATTGCACCTCCAACAACGGGCAATGCAGCTTTAAGCCAATCGGACAACCCGAATTCTATTGGATTTTGAATGTATAGTCTCAGAACAGCAAATGATATACCCGCAACCGCCAAGATAGCGAGGCTAGCAGTTAATGCCATTGCAAGTACAGTATGTTGCTTTGCGGGTTTAGTATGCTGTTCGGGCGACGACGCATTTTCTACTATCTTTTCGTCTCTCTCTAGTATGTTATTAAGCATAGCGCTCCCTCTCTCTCGTTTACAATCATCCATTAATGATACGACCCAGTATCATGCATTATATCATGTGGAGAACTGCTATACAAGCACCATACTCCAGATACAGTGTGCAAAGCCAAAGCCTGTGTCGTAAGGTAGATACATGGAGTTACATCCAATCGATGTAGATAGATGCTCTCACAGTTTCATGAATAGTATACCATATCCTAAAGGCGGTTTCAACGTCTTGACCTCGCATTTTTGGGACATTTTCTTGTAAATGTGGCATCAGAACCGAGATAAATTCTCTCTTTATAAGAGGGGGAGCAAACGCAGGAAATCAAATAGTCCCATCCATCAGCCGCAGATATTTCTGCGGTTTTTTCGCGCCCTTTTTCAAAAAAGTTATCCGCAATCTTTGGCAAAACGCGCTTTTACGGCTTTGTAGGTAGTAGAGGGGGAAATCAGCGGCTTTACGGCAGGAGCAGAGCGTGAGTTGTCAGAGCAAGATTCTACCGCAGTACCAAAATTCGCTTATTGCGCATTTTGTCCCTGCGGAATCTTGTTGGGGAGTGCCTTCCCCAAACCCTGCTGTGGCGGCTTGCGCCGCCGTTGTTCCTCTCGCTGCCACATCAAAAATATATTTTTACCGGTGGTTAAGATTTCTCAAAAAAATGTCCATTGAAAGGTGAGAGGACAACGCTTCTGCCCTGCCGCCCCTCTGCCTTCCGCAGCAAAAATATATTCGGGGCGATACCTGACAACAGGCGGAAAAATGTCCATTGAAAGGTGAGAGGGAAAATAAAAATGTCCAAAAATCCGAAAGCATTACCCAACGTATAGTGAGAGGATTTTCTCCGCAGGAGACGCGACAGATTTGTTTTCTCAGAGCCTTACCGCTCAATGAACCTTGAAAACCGAACATACAAGCGTCAGGTACATTCCCAACGCTATGGGCTAAAACCCCTGAGCCGCTTTCGTGAGTGCGCCACGACCTCAGAAAAGAGCGAGCGATACAGCTTACACGATAAAAGTCGGGCTGCTCCCGGCGGAGGCGATGACAGGTGTTAGGGACAATGATACTTCCGTAATTCGCGGCCCGGCCACAAGGAAGGCGGGGAGGTTCGATTCCTATGGAGCGGTGCAGCACACCGCCGCCTGACGCTTGCAAAAACAAAAAAGAAAGAAGGTGCATCATGCGAAAGCCATACAACACGCCGCACAGAACCCATGTCGTGAAAACACGGTTGACCGATGAAGAACACGAGCTGTTTCTCAATCAATGTCGCACCTACGGCATCAGCCAATCGGAAATGCTGCGGCAGGCCATGACCCGCTTGCAGATAAAACCCGTGATCCATGTGTCGGCGGTCAACGACGAGCTGCTGTCCGCCATCGGGAAGCTGACCACCGAATACAGCAGGATCGGCGGCAACTTAAACCAGATCGCCCGGACGCTGAACGAGTGGCACAGCCCATATCCGCAGCTTGCCGGGGAGGTACGGGCGGCGGCTTCCGACCTTGCCGCCTTGAAGTTTGAAGTTCTTGAAAAGGTAGGTGAAGCCGTTGGCAACGCTCAAGCATATCAGCTCTAAGAACGCCAACTACGGCGACGCAGAAAAATACCTGACCTTTGCACACGATGAGTTTTCCATGAAGCCCACCCTTGATGAAAACGGGCGGCTTGTGCCGAGGGAGGACTACCGCATATCCACGCTGAATTGCGGCGAGGAAGATTTCGCTGTTGCCTGTATGCGCTCCAATCTCCGCTACGGAAAGAATCAGAAGAAAGAGGACGTAAAGAGCCACCACTACATCATCAGCTTTGACCCACGGGACGGCCCGGACAATGGGCTGACCGTTGACCGGGCGCAGGAACTTGGCGAAAAGTTTTGCCGGGAGCAGTTTCCCGGTCATCAGGCTATCGTCTGCACCCACCCGGACGGACACAACCACAGCGGCAATATCCATGTGCATATCGTCATCAACAGCCTGCGAATTGAGGAAGTGCCGCTGATGCCCTACATGGACAGACCCGCAGACACAAGAGCCGGGTGCAAGCACCGCTGCACGGACGCGGCTATGGAATATTTCAAGTCCGAGGTCATGGAGCTGTGCCACAATGCCGGGCTTTACCAAATCGACCTTTTGCATGGCAGCAAGAACCGCATTACCGAGCGCGAGTATTGGGCGGGGAAAAAGGGACAGCTTGCTATTGACCGGGAAAACGAAAAACGGCTGGAGAACCGCGAGCCGCTGATACACACAAAGTTTGAAACCGACAAGGAGAAGCTACGGCAGACAATCCGAGCCGCTCTGTCCTCTGCTGTTTCCTTTGATGATTTTGCCAGGAAGCTGCTGCAACAGGGCGTGACCGTCCGTGAGAGCCGGGGACGGCTTTCCTATCTCACCCCCGACCGCACGAAGCCCATCACGGCGCGGAAGCTGGGGGACGATTTTGACCGCACCGCCGTGCTTGCCGCTTTGGAGCAAAACGCCCAAAGAACCGCCGAAAAAACCTTGCCCATCTCCGAATACCAGCCCACAGAAAAAGGCGGCTTACAACGGAGAAACGCACCCAAACCCACACCGGGAAATGACGGTATTCAGCGCATGGTAGACCGTGCGGCGAAACGTGCCGAGGGGAAAGGCATGGGCTATGACCGCTGGGCGGCAGTCCACAACCTCAAACAGATGGCGGCTACCGTTGCCGCTATGGAGCAATACGGCTATTCCCCGGAGGGACTGGACGAAGCCCTTGTATCTGCCAATGCGGACTTGCAGAGCAGCGCCGCCGAGCTGAAAGCCGCAGAAGCCGCTTTGCGGGAGAAGAAGGACTTGCAGAAGCAGGTGCTTGCGTATTCCAAAACAAGAAATGTGCGGCAAGGGCTGAAAGCGCAGAAAACCGACAAAGCCCGAAAAGCCTACCGGGAGCGGCACGAAAGCGATTTTATCATAGCGGACGCAGCCGCCCGGTATTTCCGGGAGCATGGCATAAAGAAGCCGCCTGCCTACAAAGCCCTGCAAGCCGAGATTGAGCGGCTAACCGCCGAGAAGAACGTCCGATACAACGATTACCGGACGAAAAAAGAGCGTGTACGGGAATTGCAGACGATGAAAAGCAATCTTTCCCAAATGCGCTGCGGTGAACCGAGCCGACAGCAAAAGCAGGAGCAGGAGCGTTAAAGCCGCCCCGAAACGACACCAAGACCGTACATTTTCGAGGGTGTACCCTTACCCCTATCCTTGCAATGCCACCCACCAAAGAACGGGGCGTACAGGGCAAAAAATCCCCGAAAATGATACCGGGAAGATACAGTTTTCACACCCTGTCCGTCACGCCGACGGACACGGCAGAAAGGAGAGAAAAATGCCGCGCATGAGCAACAAACGGCGGTTTGAATGGAGCTTTTTCCTCAACCACCGAAACCGTATCACCTATAATGACCTTTGCCGGGGCTGCACCCGCGATTGCAAGCAGAGCTTCCGAGCCATTATCATACTCTGCCCCCGGTATTACTCCAAGAGACGGAAACCGCAGGAGGATACCGCCCATGGCAGATAAGCGCAAATATTACTATCTCAAGCTGAAGGAAAGCTATTTTGATGATGACGCCATCGTGCTGTTGGAGAGTATGCCGGACGGTATCCTCTATTCCAACATTCTTTTGAAGCTGTACTTAAAATCGCTGAAAAACGGCGGTAAATTACAGCTTGACGAGCATATCCCTTACACGGCGCAGATGATTGCCACCCTCACCCGCCAGCAAATAGGAACGGTTGAGAGGGCTTTGGAGATTTTCCGGCAGTTGGGGCTTGTGGAGCAGCTTGACAGCGGGGCTTTCTATATGACCGACATTGAGCTGATGATAGGACAGTCCTCTACCGAAGCCGAAAGAAAACGGGCGGCAAGACTGGAAAACAGGGCTTTGGCGCAGTCACGGACAAATGGCGGACATTTGTCCGACATTTGTCCACCAGAGATAGAGATAGAGAAAGAGATAGATATAGAGATAGAAAAAGAGGGAGAGAGAAAGATGGGACAAGCCCCCGCCCGCTGCCACGGCAGATATGAAAATGTGCTGCTTTCAGATACGGAGCTTTCCGAGCTGCAAGCAGAGCTGCCCGACAAATGGGAGTTTTATATCGACCGTCTTTCCGGCTATATCGCATCCACCGGGAAGAAATACCAAAACCACGCCGCCACCATACGCAGATGGGCGGCAGCCGATACCGCCGGGTGCGCCCCGAAACAGGGCATACCCGATTACACCTATAAGGAGGGACAGAGCCTATGACGAATGATTTTGAAAAGGTTTTCGATGCCGCAGCCGAGACGCAGGACTACACGGGCGGGGACGGGCTTTTGTACTGCGGCAGTTGCCACACGCCTAAGCAGTTCCGCATGGACAACCCGCCCATGGAAGGCAGGCTGCTTCCCCGCCGTTGTCAATGCGAACAGGCTCAATACGATAAGGAGGAAGCGGAGAGGAAGCGCAGGAAGCACCTTCAAGCCGTAGAGGAATTGAAGCGTCGGGGCTTTACCGACAGCAAAATGCGGGAATGGACGTTTGCCAACGACAACGGCAAATGCCCGCAGATGGAGCTTGCGCACTTCTATGCGGAGCATTGGGAAACCATGCGTGAGGAAAACATCGGCTATCTACTCTGGGGTAAGGTCGGCACGGGGAAAAGCTATTTTGCCGGGTGCATCGCCAATGCCCTCATGGAACAGGAAGTCCCCGTCCGCATGACGAACTTCGCCCTTATCCTCAATGACCTTGCCGCCGGCTTTGAGGGGCGCAACGAGTATATCGAGCGCCTTTGCCGCTTCTCCCTGCTTATTATCGACGATTTTGGTATGGAACGCGGCACGGAGTACGGTTTGGAGCAGGTCTACAACGTGATCGACAGCCGATACCGCAGCGGCAAGCCGCTGATCGTTACCACCAATCTGACATTGGACAGCCTGCAAAACCCGCAGGACACCGCCCACGCCCGGATATATGACCGATTGCTGGAAATGTGCGCCCCTATCCTCTTTACGGGCGAGAATTTCCGCAAGCAGACCGCAACGGAGAAGCTGGACAGGCTGAAAGGTATGCTGGCAGAGCAGAAAAAAGGAATAACGGTAGCCGCTGCCGATATTGCCGGGAAGGGAGAAACGGCCCATGACTGAGAAGAAAAGAAAACGCGGCAGACCGAAGCTGCCAACACCCATCACCGAGGACTATGCTTCCAGTCGCAGACAGGCGGTGAACGCCATGTATATGTACGAGGCGGTTGATTTAATAAAGGAAGCCGCCGCCGAAATTCCAAACGGCGATGCGCTGTGGTTTGCCGATGACAGGACGCGCACCGCCGCTTCAAAGAACGGCGTGCTGGAGCAGATAGGCCGTATGCGGGTGCAGGACGGCTTCTCCGACGGGGACTGCATCTATATCGCCAACCTTGCCGCCGATGCGGTGAACGGCGGATTTACCTCAAGGGAGGTGGAGCGCACGATCCGCGCAATCCGTCTTGCCTTCAAAGCAAAGGACGCTCATACGGACGACCCGTACTACGCCGACCTTGCCGCCCGCGCCGTGGATATGCTGCGGCGAATGGCGGCTTACGAAACGAAAGGAGCAGCGAATGACTGAAAACCCGAGCATGAACGCAAAAGAGGAACCCCGCCGCCCGGACTGCGTGACAGAGGTACGCATGGGCAACACCGTACTCGTGGTGTCCGGCTACTTCAAGAAGGACGCTGCCGCCACCGCAGCCGACAAGATGATGAAGGTGCTGGAAGCGGAGGCCGCCGCCAATACCCGCACCGCTTCCGCTTCGTGATAAGCCCGGCTGTAAAAATCGTCGTTTTGACGGGCGATAAAGCAGCAAATTTTGCTTTTACCCGCTATACAGACAGCCGTCCCCTGTGGTATGATGTTCATACGGAATAGCGGGGCGGCTGTCGGAAATGGAGGATTTATGTTAAGACAAGCCACCAAAAAGACCCCTATCACAGCCCTTTACGCAAGATTGAGCAAGGACGATGAACAGCAAGGCGAGAGCCTGTCCATTGAGAACCAAAAACGCATCCTTGAAACCTTTGCACGGGATAATGGATTTTTGAACTGCCGCTTTTTCGTGGACGACGGATGGAGCGGCGCGAATTTCCAAAGGCCCGGCTTCATGGAGATGATGGACTGCGTGGAAAACGGAGAGGTCAAGTGCGTGATTACCAAAGACCTTTCGAGAATGGGCAGAAACTACTTGCAGGTCGGAATGTTCACCGAGATCACCTTCCCAAAGAAGGGCGTCCGCTTCATCGCCATCAATGACGGCGTGGACAGCGCACAGGGCGACAACGACTTAACGCCGCTGAAAAATCTTTTTAACGAATGGATGGTGAGAGATACGAGCAGGAAAATCAAGGCAGTTTTCAGAAGCAAGGGCATGAGCGGCAAGCCCCTGACCAGCCAGCCCGTCTACGGCTATCTGAAAGGCGAGGACGGTCATTTCATCATTGACGAAGAAGCCGCCCCGGTAGTCAGACAGATTTTCAGCTTGTGCCTTGCTGGAAACGGGCCGACTAAAATCGCCCGTATGCTGACCGAACAGGAAATCCCCACGCCGGGGACGCTGGAATACCGCAGGACGGGCAGCACCCGCCGCTACTACCCCGATTACCCGTACAAATGGGCGACCAACACGATTGTCCATATCCTTGAACGCAAGGAGTATTTAGGGCATACGGTGAACTTCAAGACCGAGAAAATCTCTTACAAGGTAAAATCGAGCGTGGAAAATCCCGAAGAAAAGCAAGCGGTATTCGAGAACACCCACGAGCCCATCATCGACCCTGCCACATGGGAGCGAGTGCAGGAGCTTCGCAAGCAGCGCAAACGCCCCAACCGCTATGATGAAGTGGGACTGTTCTCCGGCATATTGTTCTGCGCCGACTGCGGCAGCGTCCTTTACCAGCAGCGGTATGAGAACAAGACCCGCAAGCAGGACTGCTACATCTGCGGCAACTACAAACGGCGTGTCAAGAGCTGCACGGCGCACTTTATCCGCACCGACCTTCTGACAGCGGGCGTGACGGCGAATCTCAGTAAGATCACCGCCTACGCCGCCAAGCACGAAAAGCAGTTTATGAAGCTGCTGATCGAGCAGAACGAGGACGGCGGCAAGCGCAGAAACGCAGCCCGGAAAAAGGAACTGGACGCAGCCGAGAAGCGCATAGCCGAGTTATCCGCCATCTTCAAGCGGCTGTATGAGGACAGCGTGACCGGGCGCATCTCCGACGAGCGTTTTGCGGAGCTGTCTGCCGACTATGAAGCCGAGCAGCGGCAGCTTAAAGAGAGAGCCGCCGAACTGCAAATGGAGCTTTCCAAGGCGCAGGAGGCTACGGTCAACGCCGGGAAGTTTATGAACATCGTCCGCAAATACACCAGCTTTGAGGAGCTGACCCCCACCCTGCTGCGGGAGTTTATCGAGAAGATCGTAGTGCATGAGTGCAGCTACGACGAGAACAAGCACCGCAGGCAGGAAATTGAAATCTACTACTCCTTTGTCGGCAAGGTGGACTTGCCCGACGAATAAGCCCGACCTGTCCGGCGCAGTGCGCAAGCGCCGGACGGGAACGGCAAAATTTTTTACACTTCTATTGCTTCTTTATCTAACACAAGCTAAGTCTCAGGGGATCAAGCAGCTCATGGCTGGCGGCGGTGTGGTGCTGATCGGCACGACCCTCATCC
>OHFG01001273.1_pt1 | contig 12190 bp, 15 predicted proteins | sample 1567411 | NCBI WGS metagenome assembly OHFG01 (sample SAMEA3879563, study PRJEB24766) | human gut metagenome | biome: human-associated habitat; feature: feces | place: USA | collected 1985/1987
CATCTGCAGAAAAACCGGCGACAAATGTCTGCTGTTTCATTCCTGGCTGCGCATTTAGAGCGCCCGCCACATCATGTAAGTCACGGACCTCATCTCTTTGGTTGGCCGCAAAGGCTATAACGCCATTCCTGCCGGTGGACATCCCACAGTTCACGCCCAAGGTCGCCGCCACATCACCGGTCAAGTCTCCGTTGTAGCCGTCAAAGCCCTCGTCCCGCTGGTTGATGTGATAGGCATCTATATCTGTGATCTGGCCATCCGGGAGCGCAAGACCCGCCTGGATCTTCAGCGCCCGTTCCAGCTTCTTTGGCAGCGCTTTGCCCCGTTCAAACGCCCGGCGCAGTATCCCCAAACAAGCCCTCGGCGTCAAATAATACTTTGTCGGCGGTGCGCCCTGCAAAATCCGCGATAAGGAAGATTCTCTTGCGTCTCTGGGGGACACCCCAGTATTGAGCGTCCAGGCACCGCCAGCATAGGGAGAAATCAGTTCCCAGTAGGATTCGCCCAGCAGGTTGCCATGCCCAGGGGTAAGGTCCAGGGACATGAACGGTACCGCACTTAATTCGAACGATCTCTTCCAGGACGATGCGGAAGTCCTCGCCTTTCCGCTCTCCGCTGGAGAAGGCTCCCGGCACATTTTCCCATACCATAAATCGGGGCCGAATATGGATACCTGCCCGGCCTCGTGATCTGTCTGCATCTCTCATCTCCTTTACGATGCGGATCTGTTCCATGAAGAGGCCGGAGCGCTCTCCGGCCAGCCCGGCTCTGGCTCCGGCTACGGACAGATCCTGACACGGGCTGCCGCCGCAGATGATATCCACCGGCGGCATGGCCCCATCCAGCTTCGTAATATCTCCATAATGCAGCATCCCCGGCAGCCGCTGTTGCGTGACTCGGATGGGGAAAGGCTCGATCTCGCTGGCCCATAGGGGGATGACACTGTTGTGTCTGGCCGCCAACGGAAAACCGCCAATGCCGTCAAACAGGCTGCCCATAGTAATGCACCTCATTTGGCCGCCACCGTCCGGGCAATATTGACGGCGCTCTGAGCTGTGTAAACCGCCGAGGTAAGATTGGCCTTCGTGGTGGTGTCCAGCCCAAAGGCCCCAGCGATGCGGGGAATTTCCCCGGCAGAGAGCATGAGGCCCAAGCCAAGCAAGGCGTGGTCTTTGAATACCATCAGCCCGGCCACAAGGATGGTGGCCTGCAAGAACGCCGTGAGGCACAGGCCGATGACCTGCTTGCACCACTGGACGAATCCGTCTCCATACCCCCTGGGCACGGAGAACATATACAGGCTCCCCACGGCGATCTGGATCAGCAAAATACCACCACGCTTCAGATTGCTGAAAAATACCTTAATGACCGCATAGGCCATGAGGATAAGACAGAAAAGAACCATAAGCCCGCTGGTCTCCCGCCCAAAGCCCCGCAGGGGATAGGTGGACTCCGTCAGGCTTTCCAGGTTTTCAAGATCTGCCAGCGCCGCCTTTGCCGCATCCCCGATACTGGTGGACCCAAAGCCAGTGATGCCCGCCGTCAAGGTGCCCTGCAAGGAAATTGCCAGGGAATAGAGCCGCACCGGCACCTGGGTAAAAAGAGAGACGGCCAGAAAGCCCTTGAGGACATTCAGCGCCGTCTCTTTCACATTGCCCCGCCCAGCGGAATATTCGATGCCGCATTCAAACACAGCCACCACCAGCCCCGTGGCAAACAGGGCCCAGCCCAAATAGGAGAAAAACAGCACCACGCTCTGCACCCAGTTCATCTCAAAGAGCTCAGCGCCCATGCTGCCCATCTCGGAAAAGAAATTTCCGAGAAAACCCACCACCTGACTGTAAAACCAGTCCACGATCTGCCCCAGTATTTTGTCCGCTACAAAGTCCCAGATAAACAATTCATCACCTCCTGAACATGCAAAAACCGTCCCGTCAACCAACAGTGCAATTTTCCACTCATACCCCGATAATAGTCCAAATATACAGCGGCGCCGTCAGCGTAAAGACCAGGCATGCAAACAGAATGGCCGGAGCCGTCCATTCAAATTGCCCTGTTTTCCGATAGTCAAAATACGCCGTCCCCAGCTTCACGAAAAAGAAAATAGCCAGAATCATGTCGATGGCGGGGAATACCACCTTGTTGACCACCGACTTGATCTGCCCGGACGCTGCCGTCCAGGTGCTCTCCACCGCGCCCGCCACATCGCCGCTGCCTGCGGCAAAAACCACTACAGACAGCAGGCAGCACAGCAACGCCGTAATGCTTAGAATGAACATGATACGCTTTGCAGTTTTCATTTTGCGTCCTCCTTTACATTGTCATTTCATGTATCCCACGCCGCAGATCGCCCAATTTCTCCGCTGCCCAGTCGGGGATGCACTCGTCACGAATAATGCCTACGAACTCGGAGCGGTTCCACCTCGTGGTCTCGCCGTCTCCCAAACAGGTGCAGAGTACCGAGCGACCACGGGCGTGGGGTTGACAGCCAAAGCCGCTCAGCGCCAGCCACAGCTGATTTTCCGGCTGCCAGCAGGATTCCCGCAGCGTGTCTGGCGACAGGATCAGCACCCTGCCGGTGAAGTCCTGCTCCCCGGAATTGGGTTCACAGTGTTCTGCGCCGAACAGGTGCAGCTTTGCCAGCTCTGCCCGGTATTCGCTGACGAATCCGTCCAACACGGCGGGGTGGCTATTTATGAGGAAGGTATGCCGGTGTCCTCCATCTTCGGGGATAAAGATGGTTCGGCTCCACTTCTTATTGGTCTCATGGTAGCGGCCGTCATAGGACTGCTCCTGCAAGGTGTTGGCCAGCACAAAGCCCACCCGCTTGTAGCCATACTGGTCGATAACGCTTTTGGCGCAGTCGGTCCAAAGATGCATCCCGTCAAAGTCCCTGCGAATGGCCAGTTCTATGGCCCCGGCACAGGCACAGTTGGTGCGGAAATTAGCCCGCCACAGCTCCAACTCGCCCCGTTCCCGAGCCTCTTTGGCCGTGTAGGGGTACATCGTCTCACTCGGCAGCATAGACAATGTCTCCTTCCTCCAAAAGCTGCGCCAGTGCAGACGGGCAGCATCCACTCAGCATGAGCAGGGGACGAATGTTCTCCGGTACCTGCGGCACATCGTCCATGTCCCTTTCGCAGTCGCCTGCGCAGGGCATCCTGCATGCCTCCTGCAGCACACCCAGCAGTTCTACGGAAGCCTGAGATAAGCCATCCAGTGCGTGCAGCAGCTGCTCTGCCGTCATTTCCTGCGGCATGAGCAGGATGTGGTCCTGTCCCAGCCACGCAGACAGGGAGATACCCGCCAAGCCCAGTTCCTCCAGCGCACCGTTGGGAATGAGCAGGCCGTTCTTTTCAAATTTCATTTCATTGTTCATGCGAAGATCCTCCTATACTTTTAAAGGCCGCTGCGGTGTATGCACCAGCCTGCACGATTTGCCCCGGCTGTCATAGTCGCCGAAGAAGGACATCTGCGGCGCAAAGGTGCGGGGATCGTAGTTGGTCATGATGTACTCACGGTACTTGTTGTTTTTCTTCTTGGACTGGCTGTTGGGGCGCTCCACCTCGTAAATGAAGAAATCATCGTACAACTCCCGGATGTATGGGCAGTTGTTATAGGACACCATAGCGAAGCCCGTATGCTTTACCAGTACATCGTGGAGCCGCTGGTGGTCGCTGCGTGGAAACTCCACCGTATAGCATTCCGCCTCATAGTAGGGCGGGTCACAGTAGACCACGGTCTGCGGGTCGTTGCGGGCGGTGATGATGCTCTCGAAATCTTTGTTTTCCAGCACCGCATCCTTCAGCCGGTGAGAGCACTCCCACAGATCCCGGAAAAACCGCCGTATATCGCAGGAGCCTACGCCATAGCTGTCTCCGCTGCCATTGTAGCTGTAGCGCTGCAGCTTATAAAATGCTGCGGCACGGCGCACATCACCCAGACGGCCACGCTCCAAAAGCAGCTGCTGCACGACCTCTGCCTGGGGCGGCTGCAATAGAATTTCCGTCAGATCCAGCTGCTGCTCCATATATTCCATGGTGAAGTCCTCGCCCCGAAGCTGACGCTGCAGTACATCGAATTCATCATGGGCGTTGATAGGAAGAAAGCCCAACTCCCTGACCAGCTCCAGCGGACGCTCCTTGGCGCAGAAGAGCAGGTTATATAAATCGTGGTTCAGGTCGTTGTAGATCTGCAGACACCCGCTGGGGACGGAAGTATTCATGGTGATAATGCCGCTGCCGCCAAACACATCCACCAGTGTCTTGTAGTGGGTAGGCAGCAGCATTTGGATGGCCCACATGAGCTGGGCCTTGCCGCCTACCCACGGCATGAGCTTCGTCATCTGCCTACTCACCGAATTTCTCCAGCGCCCGCTCCAGTCCGGAGATGGCGGCGTCTAACCCGCTGCGCATTTTCTCAAGGCTTCGGATGGTGGCATAGACCTCTGCCGCCGTCTCCGCATAGTAATACCCCCGCTGATCTGCTGCGATCGGCACAGTGCCTCGCCGCAGGCGGTTGATGTGCCTGCGAAGCTCGTTTCCGCTGATGCCCAGCGCCCGCTCCAATTCCCGGCTGCTGACCACATTTTTATGTCCCTTGCATCCGTTCTCCAGATACCGGGAGATGGTCTCCTTCGTCATTCTTGCACTCCTTTCCGGGTACCGCTCACCGAAAAGGGTGCAAAAAGTGGGACCGCTGTCCCTTTTCGGAAAGCGGCCCCATTATTGATTCAGTTTACTGCATGGTCATATCCATGCCCTGCTGCGGCAGATGCATAGGCTGTCCATCCGGACGATGGACATAGCCATAGTCACTGAGGATGCCCCTATCTCTATACATCAGGTCTGCGCCGTAGGCGGTGAGATTCAAATTCCGGATGAGCAGGTCAAGCTCTGGCCCGTCTGCCATAAGGGAAAGTTCCTCCCGTGCCCGATCCTCCAACGAGTGGATATTCGGTTCGAAGGCGTATTCACTCAGGTGCTCTGTCAGCGCCATGGCATCCTCCAGCTTGTAAATATCCAGCTGACTGGCCACTGCCTTGAACGCCGCCAGTTCCCCATTTGCATCCAGCATTTCGAGACACTGCGCAAATTGATTGACCTGCTCCATGCTGGTGTGAGCCATATCTACGAAGGCCCACATCTCCGGCATGGCGGTGTCGCATTCCTCCAGCTGCACCTCCTGCCAGCTATCCACGCCCAGCGCATCCAGCACAGCGTTCAACCTCGTCTGCGTCGTAGGCAGATCCAGGCGCATGGCGCAGGTATCGCTGGCGCAGAGAAAGCGAATCATATAGGGCGGCTTTCGGGGCGGCCTGCCTAAATTCGGCGGAGCCTGCCGCAGCTCGGCTTCCCGCACTACATAGCCGTTCGGGGTCATAGCGCCATGTTCGTCCCGGCGCATCCTTTCACCGATCTTGGCATAGTCCAACAGCTCCAGCACACCATCCGGCATTTGTTCCAGCTCCGGCAGGAAATCGTTCTCCACATAGAACCGGCCCAGTGCCGCATCATCCCGGACCTCCGCCACCACATGACAGCCATCCACGCTGTACGCCAGATCCAGCAATCGCTGGAGGGTCAGTTCACCGCCATTGGTTTGGCACAGCTCGTCGACCTCCATCTGCACCAGTCCCTCAAAGGCAATGGCTTCTACATGGTCGAATGTGCTCAGCTGCTCCGCCAGAGCGTTGAACTGATACAGGTCGCTGTCATCAAGGAGCGGTGCAAGAAAACCGTACCGGCCAATGTCCTCCACCTGCCAATAGGGTTCCCGTCCATCCACCAGCCGCAGCTTATCCAGTGCGTCTATCAGTTCCCACGGCGTAGCGGGCAGATCCAGCTCTGCGTGATTACTGCGATCCGGATCACCCAGATATACGGAGAAAACCTTTTTATCCAAGCTCCATACCCCCTCTCTGCTGCGCAATGTCCATACAGTGATCCGGGTCTGCGCCGGGGACATCCCAGCCGCACATGCTGCCGATCTTCATAGCTTCCTCCTGAGCGGGTGTCACACCCAGCTTCCGGTTTTGCTCATCCGCAATGCGGCGGTTTTCCTGTGCATCCGGCGTAGACCAGTCGCTGGGATAGTACCCGCTCTCCCCACGCTTCACGCAGATGAGCTGCCCCGTACCCGGCAGCAGGGTAAAACACAGCTGAGGCAGCTTGTCCCGGTAAGGCTCGAACCGCTCCTGCTCCGTCCGGATGCTCCAGTCCTCATCCTGCCACAGGTGGACATACAGCTCCCGGCCACCGTCCAGTGCGATCTCCCGCTGCTCGAAGCCCTCACCCCAGCCATCCGAGGCTTGGCCGGAGATGTACTTCTTCAGCGCAGCCAGCTCTCCAGCCGACAGTTCGCCGCTGATCTGACACTCCGCCACGCCCCACAGCCTGCCGTGCCGCTGCTCCACATCGAAGACAACGGAATGTACCTTGTCGTTGACGCTGTCCGGTTTTCTGTACCAGTACATGATGCCTCTGACCTGTTCCTCCTGCATGCGGTTTTTGAATAAGGCGCTGCGGATCTTGTCCTCATACGATGCCAATTCGCCGCCGGTGAGCCGTTCCGCCTCCTCCGGCATATCGCCCCACTCATCCGGCTCGTAGAGCTCGGCAGTCAGGGGCATATACAACTTCAGCACGCTGCGTTCGGGCGGCAGGACAGTGAAGCTGTCCTCGCCGGGGATGAGGGCCAGAGTCCGCCCGTTGTCCCATTTCATCTGAAATTGCCCGGCGTCATCTACGCACACAAGCGTACCCTCTGTGCCGGGTGCTACCGGCGCATAGGGGTCCTCCATGGAAACCAGCCGAATGCGGGTGCCGGGCGGGTATTTTTCCCGCAGGAATTTTACCATTTTCTCGGATGTAAACATTTTTAGATCCCTCCTATTTTCTGTGTGTATTCAGATAGCGTATATGGATCATCCTCACTGAAGAAATCCAGCAAAATATCATCCGCCGCCTTGCAGACGGTAGGGTCGTCTGTCAGGACTTCGTAGCGAAACCCGGTGGTATCCCGATAGGGCAGTTCCTCCCGGATACAATCCAGAAACGACTCTGCATCGTAATAGAGGATGTCATCGTCCCCGACAAATGTGGCCTTGCCAATAGGCTCCATAATGCATCACTTCCTTCTTTCGCAATACACCACCAGCCGTTGCCGTCCTCCGCTGGCGTAGGGATGGCAGGTGATGAGCGTCAGCAGGTCACGCCCCGGCTGGATTTTGATCTTCTCCACCTCATAGGGCTGGATGATCTGAATGTCAACCACCGTGTAGGTGAGCGTTTCCCATAGATTCGTAATCGTTACCATATCGCCCGCCTGCAAGCGGTCTATGTGCCGAAAATAATCCGCGCCATACCATCCTGCCCGGCAATAACGCAGTTGGTACTCATGCCGCCAATGGGCGCCGAAGTGTTCCCCAGCACCGCCGCCCCTGCGGCAAGGTGCGAATCCGACGCGCCCAAGTAGACCGGCATGACCAGCTCCAGCGTGGGTATCTCCAATACACCTATGACCTCGTCCTCCACGCCGTAGTCTCTCAGCAATACAGCAGGCTCCTCACAGGCCAAAGCGTCGGCCAGTCCCGCCTGCCGCTCCGTAAAAATGCGCTGGTTATATCCCTGCAAGTCCGTCAGCAGCTCGGAGTATGGCTGTCTCGCCTCCTCCAAAAAGCCCTGTGCCGCTGCGCTCATGTCCGCTTGCAGCCTATGCCCGGAAACCACCGGCCACAGCAGAATACAAAGCCCCGCCCCGGCCAGCGCCACCGCCAACAAAGCAGCTTTTTTACCCACGGCGTTTCCTCCTTGCAAAGAAGCAGACCCCGCCAACCGCAGCCAACACACCAAGGCCGATGCCCAAGCCCGTGAGATAGTGCTGCGTCCACGAAGACGCAGCCTTCGGAGTTTTTCCATTTTCTACCACCAGCTCCGGCACATACGGCGCCCGATGTCCCCGCACCAGCAGCCGGTGGGTGTTCACCCCAAAGGGCGTACAGGTCACCAGCGTCACCAGATCTTGCCCGTCCTCGATTTGCAGCAGCGATGTGTCCCCAGGCAGCACCGTGGCGATCTGGTCCACCTCGTAGGCCAGCACCTCGCCCAGCACATGGATATAGAAAACATCGCCTTTCACCAACTGGTCAATGTCCGAAAACAGCTTCGCCGAAGCCATCCCGCTGTGAGCCGACAGCACCGCATGGGTGCCTGCCCCGCCCACAGGCAGGGAAGTGCCCACCACATGCCCCACGGCCCGCTCCAGCGTTTCCGCCCCCGTGCCGTGCCGCACCGGGAGATACACGCCGATTTTCGGGATGTCGATAGTACACATGGCTCCGCCCAAGGTGAGCTGCTCTGCATAGACCAAGGGAGAGGCCGAAACCCCTCCCGCACTGACCGCCGCCTCACCCCGCAGCAAGGCGTTATACATCTCCGCCGCCCGGCGCTGCTCGGCCAGCTCCACATTGTCAGTGTCCGCAATAGCGGCGGTGTACACCGCCTCCACATCCGAGTGATACTTTTCACTTACCAGTTCACCCATAAGCGGGTAGAGCAGCAATCCCAGCGACAGAAGCACGCAGGCCACCGCCAGCAGTCGCCACTTCACTGGTCGTTCCTATTGTGCTTCCGCCCCCGGACCACAATAAACGCCGCCACGCCCAGCAGCATGCAGCCGCCCACAGTGAACATCCAGGTGCCGTAGCCGCCAGTCTTGGGCAGGTCAAAGCCAGGGTTATTGATGACCGTCAGCGGCACGATGGCATTGCCGCTCTCCAGGTCCACCGCGTCGCCGTTGACGCTGCCGCTGGCCGTCAGGAGCTTCACGCCGCAGGTCTCGCAGGCGCTCTCGCCCTCCGCAGCGGTAATAACAATTTCAATACCGTCCTTCAGCAGCACATATCCCTTGTCCGTGGCTGTCTCCGTCAGCGTATAGGTGTCGTCCTCCAGACCGTTCACGATGGTATGACCGCTGTCATTCGGAACAAAAGTGGTTGCATCGGCCTTCTTGCCGGTAAAGCCCTTGACATAGTACATGCCATCCCTCTGCTCGGCAATGACATACACATCGTCCGTGTCGTTGTGCAGCAGGAAATGAACATTGGCCAGGTCGCCATTGCCGTCCGAAAACTGCTTCAGCACATCCACGCCGTAGGTATACACATGGCAGCAGTCCTGGAGCGTATCAAAGTAACCGGTATTGGTGCGCTTCCAGGTCAGCCCCACCTCGTTGGGGTTGTCGGTATCACCCAGCTGTGCGTCAGCGGTAAGGGTCGCCGCATAGGTGATCCGCATGGTACAGTCGCTGTAACCACGCTTCACGCTATCGGTGTAGACACTTGCGGATTCATTGATGTCCGCCAGCCCGGTCTCTGTCATACCAATGGTCATGGTGTTGGCAGCGTCATCATAGCTGACGGCGAACTTGCCGGAATCCTCGTCCCATGCCGTAATCTGATCTGTGCATCCGGCATCCCGGAAGAACTCGATGACCACATCGCTTCTGTTGTAGCGGATTCCCTCGCTCAGCGTGTCCACAAAGGTATAAGCAGTCAAACTGGTAGCCTTAGAGGTAATGGTGGGCAGCTTAGAGATGATCTGATACTCCACCACATCCCCCACAGAAGCGGTGGCGGTGTGTGCATAGCCGTCCGTAATATCCCCCGTGCCGCCGTTCTTGCCGGTGCTGTTTTTGCCCTCCCGGACGGTTTTTTCCAGCGTGGGATTGCCGGTCTGATTTTTCGGGTACACGGTCACATCGTAGTTCCAGTTTTTGCCGTCCATGGTGGTCATGGGCAGGGAAACAAAAAACGGGTTGCAGGTGCTGGTGACATTCTCCGGCACACGGGTCTCCACCACCAGATACAGCCCCTGCTCCAGTCCACCGACCTTGCTGTGTCCGTTTTCATCCGTCTCGGGCATGGCCCCGCCGTTCCGGACAGCAATCTCCAGCGCATTTTTGACGGTGGTAGCATTGTCGGCCAAAGCGTCCGCCAGGGCTTTGTTCAGCTTGTCGGAGGTAAAGTAGAACACGCCGTTCCCTCTCTTGTAAGCGTCCGCCTTAGTCAGTCCAATGGCCTGGAGCACTGCGTCGTCCGCAAAGCCATACAGCACGCCCACCTTATATTGTCCATTCTCCCGCTGGCTGTAAGTGGAGATGGACGCCACCCGCAGATAGCTAAACTCCACGCCCTGAATGGCGTACTTTGCCAGCTTGTCGGTAACGGCATCGTCCTGCACACCGGTGCTGACATAGGACGCCGCATCCCACGCCCCGTCTGCGCTGGCTGCCGTGATGTCGTACTTGTAAAGGGAAAGGGATGCCTTTCGCCCGGAGTCAATGGTCGGCGCCGCGAACGCCGTGGTGATAAGCCCCAAGGCCATGACCATGACCAGGAGCAGCGCCCAAAGTCGTTTCGTTTTCTTCATGGTTCAGTTCTCCTTTTTCATCGTGGTTTTTTTGCAAAAATAAATACCCGTGCCGACACCCATGCCGAGCATGAGTGCCGCAAACAGAATATAAATTGTGAATCCCGCCCCGCCCGTAAAGGGCAGCGCAAAGCCCGCATTGTTGCAGGCGGTAATGGTGATGTCGTGTTCGCTTGCATCCAGCGTCCCCAAAAACAAAGGCTCCGTCATCAGCGTCATTCCCTCCGCCGCCTGCACCTCCGTCACCCGGTAGTAGGTGCCGCCGTCTGCTGTCAAATCTTCCCAGCAAACCGAGCCGCCCGCACCCGTTTCCGCTGTGCTCACCTCCTGCCAGTTTACCTGGTCCGCAGAGGATTCCAGCAGAAACCGGATCCCGGACAGAGGATCACCCTCGGCATCCACCTTCTTCACCGTGATCCTGCCGGGGATGTCAGCGGTCTTGATTTTAAGGTAAGCAGTCACTGGGTCCCGAACGCTGGCGGAATAGGTGACCACATCCTGAATACCGGTAGCCGATCCCCACACGCCGTCGCCCCAGACTACCACGCCCGCATGGGTAGTGCCATTTTTGCTGCTCACCACGGTGACAGCCTCCGGGATAGGCTTCTCCGTGGAAACCGTCAGCACATTCCCGCTCTTGCTGAAAGTCAGATCGGCATCCTCACAGCTGAAGCTGTACTTTCCCAGCATCCCGTTGGTGTCGGTGACGCTGCCGGTAAACTTGCTTCCGTCCCAAGTCAGCTCCAGCGTCTCTGCATCGGTGGCGGTAGAAGTGCAGAAGCTGGGACGTTTGCTGTGGGTCTGCACAGAATCTACAATGGAATCATAGTAGCTGAGGATCTTGCCCCGCAGGGGATGGGTGGCATCCACCCGCTCCAAGGCCTCGTTATAGCCCATAGACTTCACATCAATATGGCGGAAGCTGCTGTCCCGTTCGCCTGCCACTACCTCCCAAATGAGGACCTGCGTGGCATAGGCCCAGGCCATCTTCTCCGCCGTGCTCTCTACATCTGCCCACCAGCCGCCGCCAATGGTCCCGTGGTAGCCGTAGCTCATGATACGGCCAATCAGCCGCTGCACTTCGCGGGGCGTAAGGGGATGCCCGTCAGGCAGGCTCAGGTGATCCCACCAGGTATCGTCGTGGTCTGTGAGGGAATCGTAGTTTTTCTGCGGTGCGCCGGGTTCGATGCAGTAAGCTACCTCGCCCTGCCAGGAGTCCAGACACCGGAATTGCGTGTAGCTGGAAGCCCCTACCCGGTAGCCAAACCGCAGATCCAGCACGCCGTGGCCCCAGTTGCCGCTGGACTTCAAGGTATCATCTGACAGGGGGAAATTCCAGATATACACCTGGTTGGATGCGGCGAAGGCTGTGGTAGGCAGCAGGCATAGGCACAACACCAACGCCAGCAGAAAAGCCGTCCCGCACTTGATGATTCGTTTCAAAATAGACCTCCTATTCTCCTAAATTTTTACATAAGAAAAAGGCCCTCCATGAGAGCCTTTTCCCCACAAATTCTGCGTCACCCGCGACCGATGAACAGTTCGTACTGTCCGTCTCCGATCCGTTCTGCCCAGATCCAGACGGCGGTACAGCCTTCCTGATCCTTATAGTACGCCAGATCATCCCGGATGTAGGCGGCCAGAACATCTTCCGTCTTACTGCTGCACCGAATGGGCGTATCCCATGTGCCGGCCGTCCCCTGATCCAGCACCAGCCCGATGCTCACGGCGCAGTCCTTGGCGTAGGCCAGCCAGTAGTC
>OHFG01001288.1_pt1 | contig 12006 bp, 10 predicted proteins | sample 1567411 | NCBI WGS metagenome assembly OHFG01 (sample SAMEA3879563, study PRJEB24766) | human gut metagenome | biome: human-associated habitat; feature: feces | place: USA | collected 1985/1987
CACAAAAATAAATAGAGTATTTGTACATTAGTACAAATACTCTATCATAAATATTATTATTGTTGTTCAACAAACATACCTTCGGCTTTTGACATAGCTTGAGCAGCCAGGAACTGAGCGATGACTGCGCAGTCCAAGGCGGTTATTTCGCCGTCGCCGTTAACATCTGCCGTTTCCGGTAATTCGTCCACCTTCTGCTCGGCAAGTTTTCTGGCCAGAAACGCTGCGTCCATTGCTGTAAATTTTCCGTCTTCATTAGCATCGCCAACTAGGTAGTGAGAATCTAAAGGATTAATCAGTTGATGAAATTCCATAACCTGATAAAGACAATAATTTACTTTTGCAACTTCAAGTACAGTACATTCAGTATCATAATAACGATCATGCACCCAAACCTTACTATTTATACCATCCTCATGATAAGTTATACCGCTTTCAACTACAAAGTCAATATCGTCTACATCAAGTAACCTTATAATTTCTTTTTCCGTATAATAAGGAACATATTTACGATACCGACATGTAAACATATTTCCAAAAAAATTATAACCATCCATAGCAAGATTTATTTCATCGTAAATCATTTTCGGCGTTACGACTTTATGTTGATATGCAGGTGGCTTATCTTTATAGACTTCTTTTCCTATTTGTTGTAACTCAGATATATTCATACTTGTAATTTCTTTGATTATCTCCTACAAATATACTATAAATCTTCATTATCATTATTGAATAAATAACATTTGAGTTATCTCGCAGTTATATTCCGGTGATGTTTTCCACCATCAAAACACCAATTTCCTTTGCCAGCGAACAATTAAAAACGAGTACGTATGGCAAACGAACAAATCACTTTTGATAAGCTGCCGCAGGCGGTAGGTTATCTCACAGAACAGATGGAACAAATTCGGCAAATGGTGGCGGCATTGCAACCTCAGGCTTCTTCCGACAAGCACCGTCTTGTTGAAATTGACGAAGCCTGTAAAATCACACGTAAGGCAAAGCCTACCATTTACACGCTTGCACGTAAAGGACTGATTCCGGCTTACAAACGAGGGAAAAAACTCTACTTCTATGAAGATGAGTTGCTGCAATGGATTGAGTCCGGACGCAAGCAAATGCAGGCCATGTCGCTTCAAGAACAGGCAGCGGAGATAGTACATGGGGCGAAACGCAAACCAAAGGGAGGTTATAACTTTTGATCTGCACGGCTATGGAAACCTCCAAATTAACAGCAGAAGGTATTATCGGCGAGGCTGTGCGCATCGGAGCCAAGATGTCTGGCGGTGAGTTCCCGATAGAAGTCTTTCCTATCAGGATTCAGCGTATCATCAGCAGTTTGCACGATTGTCAGGGCTATCCCGTGGATTATGTTGCTGCGGCTATCCTTGCAGCCATTGCCGTGGGGATTGGCAACTCCCATCTGGTGCAGGTGAAGCGCAACTGGCTGGAAAGTCCCATTCTGTACATGGCACTGATTGGACGCCCCGGAGCCAACAAGAGCCACCCGCTGAGTTTTGCTTTCCAGCCGTTTATCGAGCACGACTATTGTCAGAATCAGGAGTATCAGAAGCTGTATGCCGAGTATGAACGCACTATGTCCATGAGCAAAAAGGAACGTATGGAAGCCGGTTTGGATGAGTTTCCGCAGGCTCCCGTGCGCAGACGCTTTCTTGTTTCGGATATCACTCCCGAAGGATTGAGCCTGATACATGTCCAGAATCCCAAAGGGCTCTACCTTTGGTCGGACGAGCTATCTGCCTGGTTCAAGAATTTCAACCGCTACAATAACGGTTCGGAAGAACAGTTCTGGCTTTCGGTGTTTAATGCCAAGCCCACGATTTCCGATCGCAAGAGTACACAAAGTTCCATTTTTATCAGACGTCCCTATATCTCCGTTATCGGTACCATCCAAAAGAAGATTCTGGGCGAATTGGTCAAGGGCGAGCGTTCGAGTAACGGTTTCATAGACCGTATTCTTTTCGTGATGCCTGAATCTGTCTTGAAAAGCAGATGGAACGACCGGGAAACTCCTGAAGAACTGGAAATCCAGTGGCAACAGATTATCGACAAACTGATTGCACAGGATTGTCCGCATGACGAGAATAATGAGTTGCAGCCTCAATGCCTGCCATTCGATGAAGACGCCAAGCAACGGCTTTACGGTTGGCAGCATGAAAATGCTCGCCAATGTGATATGGAAACCAATGATGCTTTGGTAGGTATTTACTGCAAACTGGAAATCTACATTATCCGGTTTTGTCTGATAATCCAGCTTGCCCGATGGACTTGTGGAGAGTGCGACAAGCATACGATTGACCTTGAAAGCGTGAACCGTGCCATCCTGCTGGCCGAGTATTTCCGGGCTACAGCAGTAAAAGTGCAGACTGCCGTCAGCCAGGAACAGCTGAGCGAATTGCACCGCAACATCTACCTGAATCTGCCTCAGAGATTTACAACGGCAGAAGGTATCGGCATTGCTGAAAGTTACGGGATGAAGGAGCATGCTTTCAAGATGTTTCTAAAACGTCACATCGGAACTTTATTCAGAAAAGAAAATCATGGAGAATACAGTAAATAAACCTGTTACTATGCACATTTTCGCAACCGAGGGGTTTGTGAAGTTGCGAAAATGTGCATAGTAACATCCAAACAGAAAGAAAAATGAACTACAGATTCACATTAGAACCATACAAAGGTGTCAGCACCCGGCACACATGCCCGAACTGCCACCGCAAAAGTTGTTTTGCTAAATACATCGATACGGAAAAACAAATCAGTTTTCCCGATTATGTAGGGCGATGCAACCATGAACAGAAGTGCGGCTACAACTATACGCCCAAAATGTACTTTGACGAAAACCCGATTGCCAAAGAGCGATTGAGCGAAGAGTTTGTGCCGGTGTCAAAGCCTCGCATCAATGTGCCTCCTGCACCATCCTTCATTGAGCCGGAAATCATGAGGCAGTCCCTGAAGTTGTATCACACGAACAAACTGTTTCAGTTCCTGAGTTTTCATTTCGGGCAGGAGGCTACCGAAGAACTGATGTTGCGATACCATGTAGGAACCTCGAAGCACTGGCCGGGAGCTACGGTCTTTTGGCAAGTCGATATTTCTGGACGGGTACGCACCGGAAAAGTGATGCTCTACAATCCTGAAAACGGAAGACGGATTAAAGAGCCGCACAACTACATCACGTGGGTACATTCCCTTTTGAAGAAAGAGAATTTCAACCTCCGGCAATGCCTGTTTGGTGAACATCTTTTGTCCTCTGACCAGCAACGTCCGGTTGCCCTTGTGGAGAGTGAGAAAAGCGCTTTGATATCCAGCTTCTATCTGCCGCAATACCTCTGGATTGCTTCGGGCGGAAAGAACGGAGCGTTCAATCGGGATGCCATGAGCGTATTGAGAAATCGACGTGTCCTGCTCTTCCCCGATCTGGGTGCGACCGACTATTGGAACAGTAAAATGGAGATGATCCGGAGCCTGGGAATAGAGGTTTCTCTCTTCGATTTTATGGAAAGAAACGCAACAAAAGAAGAACGTGATGCGGGTTATGACATTGCCGATTTTCTGCTGAGAGAAGAGACAAAGGAGGCTATTTTCAATCGTCTTATCGTGTTGAATCCGGCCTTGAAAACGCTGGTCGAGACCTTCGATTTACAGCTTGTCAATGTGGAGAAAACACCGCTTTCAGCAACGGTTCAACATACTCGGAAAGGACTTTTCAAACGATGACTTTCAGATGTCTGATTCACTTCTTTTTCACTGGAGCAAGTTTATGCCGGTGTATTACATTTCCCGGCCACTTGCTCACCTCAAAAGACGGTGAGACGGCTCCCGATGGTCACAATTATTAATCTCAAAAGCAAATATTATGGATAAGAAAAATACAGTTACAATCCGTCTTACAGACGATCAATCCGGCTGGCTCAGAGCACTCAGCCGACGCAGCAAACGCAGTCAAAGCGAAGTAGTGCGTTCACTCATCGAACACGGTACGGTGCGCGAACGAATTACGAAAATCTTGACATCATCCGTAAACTGATAGTAGAAAGCACAAACCTGAATCAGCTTGCCAGACGAGCCAATGCTTACGGTTTTTATCGTGTGGCTGATGAGTGCAGTACCGCCGTTCAACAGATTTCACAACTTATAAAACAGCTCAAGGATGATAGGTAAAATTGTCAAGGGCACATCGTTTTCCGGGTGCGTAAATTATGTGCTGAAAGAAGATAAGTCACGCCTGCTAAAAGCAGTTGGTGTCTACGGTTCGCCCGAAGAAATAGCGGAGCAATTCGAGTTGCAGACTTTGCTGAACGACAAGGTCAAGAACAAAGTCGGCCATATTTCATTGAGCTTTTCCGCAGAAGACGGAGACCGCATCCGTAACGATGACGGGCTGATGCTGAAAATCGCCCACGATTATATGAAGCTGATGGGAATCGAGAACACGCAGTTCATCATCGCCAGGCATACTGACCGTGATCATCCGCATTGTCACATCGTTTACAACCGGGTGGATAATGACGGCCACACCATCAGTGACAAGAACGACCGCTACCGGAACGAAAAGGTCTGCAAGATGCTGACAGCCCGTTACCGCTTGTATTTTACCGAAGGAAAAGAGCATGTCAATTTCATGCAGTTGCGTCGTCACGACAAGGTAAAGTATTTTATCTATCATGCCTTGAAACGAGAAGTTCCGAACGCCCGGAGCTGGAGCGAGCTGCGCTTTGCCTTACGGAGATACGGAATTGATACGCAATGGAAGCTAAGTCGCACGACCGGAGAGATGCAAGGTGTCAAGTTCACATGTGACCAACTGACCTTTAGTGGTTCCAAGATTGACCGCCAGTTCAGTTTCCTGAACATCGACCAGGAATTGAGATATAACGCTCTTTCTGCTACCGTGAGCCAGCGTCAGGCACAGGCAGAAACCATACGCGAGGAACCTCGGCATGAATATCAACAGGAGAATCATTCCGATATTAGTCTGGGGTTGTTCACACCCTCTCCTACGGATTATGATACTGAGGAAGCGATACAGGCCAACCGGCTTAAAAAGAAGAAAAAGAAACCGAAACGCAAGCGAGGTTTCAGTCTATAATCAATTTTTTATTAACCATCAAAATTCAAATTATTATGAACTATTCCGATTTTATTTATGATTTCAATCTCTATTTGTGTGAGAGATTCCTTGCTATAAACTTCAAGGATGGATACCTAAAGAATGGTGGATGAAGAAGGAGGAAAATGATGCTCTTAATTTGCGCAATGAAACATGGATATGCAGTCTATCGAAGGTTTATGATTCATTGCTTATGTGGAGCCATTATTGTTATAATCACAAAGGTGTTTGCATAGGACTTGATATCGATAAAGTGATGCAATCCGTACCCCCAATGTTTGGTACAATATATCTTAAACCGTTTGTTATTGAAGTCCAATACCGAAATATAATAGAGCGCCCTGATGCTCACCAAAGCGTTGAAGATATTTTTCTTTATCAATGGAAAACCAAAGCGAAGGAGTGGCAATATGAGCAGGAGGTCAGATTGGTAATGCAGAATCCAAGTGCTATGTATGCTGCTTTTACACCTGAACAAGCCAAGCAGAATAAAGAGATATGGGATTGGAAAGAGACACGCCATTACATGCCACTGAAAGCTGAATGTTTTGAGTCTATCTATTTGGGTGTAAATATTGAACAAACCGAAAAAGAAAAAATAACTCAACTAGCAAAAACATTGAACCCTGATATAAGGATTTATCAGATGGAGATAGATACCGATCGTTTTAATTTAATCTCTAAGCTAGAGAGAAATTATGAATTGGCTGATTATATAGATTTATTTTCAAACTTGCATACAAATAAGCAAAAAGGTAAGAGTGCTCCTCATAAGGCTATCATGTTACTTAGTGTCATCGATCTTATATCTTCTCAGCATATCACAACAAATGAGATTATTTACAATGAAGAATAGGAAAAATGTTTCTTGAAGAACTGGAAACGATATGTGAAAGAAGTATCTATATTTAAGCCAAAAGCCGGGACACCATTTTGGCATCTTAATTCAGAACCATTTTGGCAACTGATTCCTTATGAAGGAGGATATGCGACTATCGTAGAGCTACAAAAAGGAAATCCATATTCCGCTGCGACTATTCACAAGTATATCAAATATGCAGTGATTGATAAGGAGTTATTTCTATTATTGAGAGATAGTTCTAATAGGGAAACATTAAAACGAGCATTAATTAACAGCTTGGATATGGCATAAGAATGAATACATTAATCATTAATAGGGGCAACAGAATTCTAACTAAAGAATATATAAAATAAAAAGACAGAGAAAGAGATTATCAAAGACTTGATAAAATATGAAGGAAAAGCTGTAGCTATAGCAGATGCTCTGACGCAAAGTGAGGTGCTAGAACGCCATGGTGCGTTATTGTACCTAAAGGGTATGAATTCTTTTTTTATCAAGAGCTTTACCATGATTGAGATAATATCGAACATCTGGCTGAGCTGCTATATATTATTGATTTGTTAATCGCTAGCCGCGATATCCTTCTGATTTCTCAAATGGGGACATGCCATGTAATAGTATATAAAGTTTCAGGAACTGAAGGACATCCGAAAACTCTTGTAATTGTTCCATTTTTACCTTGATCTTTTTGTAATGATGATGCTTACCGACCAAATGTTACAGAAATTGTATATACACTTTTTGTAGCAACAATTTTCGTAGCAACAATTTTTGTAGTTACATTTTATGTATTATATTTGTGTTGGAAATCAAAAATAGAGCGTTATGGAAACTCCGTTTATATTTGGAAAGATTGCTACTGAGAAGAATTTTACCGACCGTGAGAAAGAAACAGCCGACCTGGTTCAGAACTTTACGTCGTTAATTAACACGATTATTATATCTCCTCGTCGCTGGGGCAAAAGTTCGCTTGTAAATAAAGCCGCAAAATTAGCGATGGCGCAAGACAGCAACCTCCGAATCTGTCATATCGACCTTTTCAATGTACGTAGCGAGGAGCATTTCTATTCACTGCTCGCCCAAAAGGTCATTGCCGCCACTTCCACAAAATGGGAGGAGGCAATCGAGAGTGCGAAGAGTTTCTTTTCGCGTCTTGTTCCCAAGATTTCAATCGGTACAGACCCCACTAATGAGGTTTCAATCGACTTTGATTGGGAAGAGGTAAAACGCAATCCTGATGAAGTACTCGATCTTGCAGAAAAGATTGTCAGGAAGAAGGGTCTGAAAATCGTGATTTGCGTAGATGAGTTCCAAAATATCGCGGAATTTACCGACCCGGACTATTTCCAGAAAAAGTTGCGTTCACATTGGCAGCTACACCAAAATGTAGCCTATTGTCTTTATGGCAGCAAGCGACACATGATGATGGAAGTGTTTACCGACTCATCCAAACCATTCTACAAGTTCGGCAACCTGATGTTTCTCAATAAGATCGAGACGCCTTGCCTTGTGGAATTTTTCAAAAGTCGTTTCGCTGATACAGGTAAGAACATTGACGATGAAGCAAGCCATTTGATTGTAACGCTCGTAGATAACCATCCATACTACGCACAGCAGTTGGCACAGCTTTCATGGCTCAGAACAAAGAATGTATGTACCGTTGAGATCGTACGTGAGGCGCACACAGCATTGGTGGAGCAGTTAAGTCTGTTGTTTGTTACAATCACCGAAACACTGACCACACAGCAACTGAACTACCTTAAAGCTCTTATTGCCGGCGAAAAGGCCATCAGTTCGACCGAAGTGATGCATCGCTATCAAATCTCTTCAACGACCTCAATATCCCGCTCAAAGGCGGCACTTATCAAGAATGATATATTGGATAATAAGGCCGGTGAAATCTCGTTTCAGGATCCGATTTATGCCTATTGGCTAAAGACTGAATATTTCGCAAAATGACAATATCCTGAAAAAATATTTGCGAACTAAACAAGTGGTTATTGAATATAATTTGTGACTATAATATGAGTTTTAAAAATAGTATTCCTCGGATATGGTCCATTTATAAGCTATTGAAAACCAATTTGGTTATTCCTAATTATCAACGGCCGTATAAATGGACGGATAAAAATATCATAGAGTTGCTCCTTGATATCCAAAAGAGTATTGAAGAGAGTAGAAAATATACAAACTTTAAATACCGTATAGGTACAGTAATATTGTATAAAAATGAAAACGGCGAGTACGAGGTGGTAGATGGTCAGCAGCGTATATTGTCTTTTTTACTCTTAAATCTGTATTTGCAACCTAGTTTTACTTGTGCTCTGTCGGAAGTAAAGTATTCTAATAAGATTACCCAAAAGAACATACATGCAAACTATAAGACAATAAGTGAGTGGTTTTCTTCTGTTGATGAGAAAAGGAAAAAACTTTTTACGAAAGCGCTGAAAGATATACTGGAGGTGGTGGTCATCACGGTCGATAAAATCAGTGAAGCTTTTCAGTTGTTCGATTCTCAGAATACCCGTGGCCGTGCTTTGTATCCACACGATTTGCTTAAAGCCTATCATTTAAGAGAGATACATGATAAATATGAGATGCAGCATGCGGTGATAAAATGGGAATCAAAGGATCCCCGAGCCATTCGAGAGTTGTTTGATCATTATCTGTTCCCGTTGTGGAACTGGGCCAAATGTCGTAAATGCGGAAATTTTACCATAGCCGATATTGATATTTATAAGGGTATCGAAGAGGATACGGGATATACCTATGCCCGCAGAGCCAACAAGGCCATGCCTTACTTCCTGCTTACGGAGCCATTTATTTCTGGAAGTGATTTCTTTGAAATGGTCGATCATTATATGCAAATGTTGCATAACATAAAAGAGGAAATCATCACCAATCCGAATTTCGATAAAATAAAGCAAATGTTGACAGACGGGAAAGACGCTGTTTCTGTCGAGGCTTTCGATAAGGCTTGCCAGTCTTCATCAACTGGGCTTAATTATGCCCGCAATCTGTTCTTTTGCGCTTTATTGTGCTATTACGACCGTTTTCATAATTTCGATGTTATGGCGGTCACAAAGTTGTTTACCTGGGCTATGATGATCAGGGTTGACATGAATCATTTAGGCTTTGATACAATTAACCGGTATGCCATCGGAAGAAACGATTTTGACAGATACAGCAATGCCAAACCCGTAATAGCGATGATAGCTTATGCTCGCAGGCATACTGAAATTGCCGGTATGAGACTTACTTTGAGCGTCGACGATCGGGCAAATAACGAATGGAAAGAATTATATAGCAACCTTTGTATATTAAACGGATATAGTATTTGAGATGGTAGAAGAGTTAAGAATTTTAGACGGGCATACCCTTTTTGATACAAACGCCCACTATGTCATTCCGCGTTACCAGCGGGCTTATGCTTGGGAGGACAAGGAAATTGGGCAGTTGATAGATGATATTAATGACATTGATATAGATTCCGCTGAAAATTATTACATCGGGTCGCTTATTGTTTCAAAAGTCCAAGGTAAAGCTGATACCTACGAAGTAGTTGATGGACAACAACGTCTTACCACCTTGTTCCTTCTGCTGCAGTATTTGGTTTCCGAAGGAGCTTTGGAAGGTGAGTTGGGGCAGACGCTTTCCTTTGACTGCCGTCCAAACTCAAACTATACGCTTGCACGTATTCAGAAAATATTGGATGATAAGATAGATGACGAAAGTGCTGTCGAGCAGCCTATTGTGAATGGCATCCGGGCTATTCGTCAAAAATTTGAAGAAAAATCAGGATTGAATAGAGCTGATTTTGTGTCACGCTTGGCACATGTTGTCCTCTATAGAATAGAAGTGCCCGAACATACCGACCTGAATCGTTATTTCGAAATCATGAACACCCGAGGAGAGCAGCTGGAGCAGCACGATATTCTGAAAGCCCAGCTCATGGGATATCTAAACGATAGAGGCGAACAGGAGTTCTTTTCAAAAATATGGAATGCCTGTAGCGATATGACTGGTTATGTTCAGATGCATTTCTCGCCAGCTGATCGAGAGAAAGTTTTCGGAAATGAGTGGAATGTTTGGCCTGCTGACGAATGGGCAGGCTATCAGTCCTGTTTCGGCGTGACCGAGGAATCGGAACAAGGTGCTACTATAGCAGAAATTGTCAGCAACAAATTCAAGATAGACGATGTGGATGGCATGCTGGACAATAACAGACACGTTCGTTTTGACAGCATCATAGATTTCCCTTATTTCCTGCTTCATGCCCTCAGGGTGTTTGTAGAATTAAATGAAGTTTCTTTGGAAAAACCTTTGGGTGACTTGCTGGATGATAAAAAACTGATTTCGGATTTTAAGAACGTAATCAGTCAGGGAAAAATGAATGGAAAACCTATGGACAAGGAAAACTTTGCTCAAATGTTTATCATTCATTTATTACAGACCCGATACCTTTTCGATAAGTTTATCATTAAGCGCGAATATTCGGGCGAAGATAATGAGGGCGAATGGAGCCTGAAAGAATTGTTTACTTCTGGGCAGGGCTCCAAAAAGAAAGCATATTATTCCAATACCAAATTGAATTATAGCAATGAGTGGGAGCGAACGTATGCTCCTCGCAATAAAGAATGTTTGATGATTCAGTCCGCGCTCCGTGTGTCCTATACCTCACCCAAAGTCATGCACTGGATTACTGAGCTCCTCCTATGGCTGTTTAATAATGATGATGATCAAAATCCTAAACTGATAGATGCCGCAGAGTTAATAGCCGCACAGGCAACCCGAAGGAACTTCTTGGATAGGGGCAATTATAAGCTGGGTGTGCAGACCCCTCACATCGTATTTAATTTCCTGGACTATCTGTTATGGAAAAACGATAAGAATGGCAAGAAAAAATATGAGGATTTTGAATTTGAGTTCCGTAATTCTGTGGAGCATTGGTACCCGCAAAATCCGTCCGAAAATTCATTTGCTTCTTGGGACGATAAGGATACATTTGGAAACTTATGCATTATTTCCCGACGTGTAAACTCAAAATTTTCCAATCTTTCTCCTGAGTCAAAAATGAAGTCCTATGAAAAAATGGTCAGGAAGGGAAGTCTGAAACTTCGTATCATGGGTGAAATTATCCAGCACGGCTCAAATGAAGAATGGAGAAACACCCTTTGTCAGGAGCATGAAGATGATATGATAAATATACTAAAAGATAAATGTAAAATATAACAATAATTTTATATGAAACACAAAACATAAATTATTTTAAACATGAAATAATATCTAAAGAAATTGCAATTAAAATAGGTTGAATATAAAAAAGAGGCTGTCTCAAAATGGGAGTACCTTTGGGTTTCAATATCTTGCAAAAAGGAGCAAGATGATTGATTTTTAGATTGTTATGTTTCGAATCAAATAAGAAACATAACGTTTAGAGAGTGAAAAAACGTGATTGTAAACGAGGTTTCGGTTTCCAAATCGTTACCTCGTTTACTTTTGCTATTTATTGCGCATTATTCTGAATCACAATATATTGCGTTATTATTCATCTTGACAACCAACTCTGCTGAAATTATTTTTGCAACCCTCAAAAAGCAGAGTTATGCGCAGCACGTTCAAGGTTCTGTTCTACCTTAAAAGGAACAAGGAGCAGCCTCTCGCTCCGGTCATGGGTCGTATTACGGTCAACGGAACGATTGCCCAGTTCAGCGCCAAAATCGAAGTTCCAGTTCGCCTATGGGAGGTCAAAGGCGGTCGTGCGAAAGGCAAGAGTGTCGAAGCCGATCGTATCAATCGCCATTTGGACAATATTCTGGGGCAAATCAACAAACATTATCAGGATATTTGTGATCACGACAGTTATGTAACGGCCGAACGGGTACGGAACGCCTATCAGGGTTTCGACCGGAAATACCAGACCCTGCTCGAAGCCTTCGAAAAATTTACGGTAGACTATCGAAAACGGGTTGGTGTCGATCGTGCCCGCAGGACATGGGAGCGTTACTGTAAA
>OHFG01001291.1_pt1 | contig 11975 bp, 10 predicted proteins | sample 1567411 | NCBI WGS metagenome assembly OHFG01 (sample SAMEA3879563, study PRJEB24766) | human gut metagenome | biome: human-associated habitat; feature: feces | place: USA | collected 1985/1987
CATGTTTTCTTCCCCCTATTCTTTCACCGACTGGTTACTTTTCCGGCCTTCTTTTTCTTTTCCATAGCCGTACTTTCCGTAACCATAACCATATTTTCCGTAGCCATAACCGCCATAGGTGCTGTATCCGTAGCCTGTCGCACCCTCCGGCACGCCGTTCAGTACATAGCCGCAGACCGGAATTTGCGAATCCTCGAAGAATTCCAGTGCCCGCTGTACTTCACGGTCCTTGGTAGTTCCCTGGTGTACGACAAGAACTGCAGAATCTGCGATTCCGCCCAAAAGGGATGCATCCGACAGTACTCCGCACGGCGGCGTATCAATAATCAGAAGATCCGCATCCTCTTTCAATTCTTCGATCAGCGTTTTCATCCGCGCGGAACGCAGCAGGCCGGCCGGATTTTGTGTACTTCCGACACCCGGCAGAATTTTCAGCGACAGATCCCGATAATCGGTAAGTGCCTCATCCAGGCTGATCTGTCCTTTCAGCACTCCTATGATTCCACGTCCCTTCCGCTCGGAAAGTCCGATACACTTCAATACCGACGGATTTCGCAGATCTCCGTCCAGCAGCACTACGCGGTACTTCTTCTTTGCGAATGCTTCTGCGAGATTCACGGCAACGGTTGTCTTTCCCTCTCCCGGCACAGAGCTTGTCACAAGCAAAACAGGACAGTCGGCTTTTCCAAGCCCGTCCTCTGTTCTTGTCCGGATGAGCTGCATTGCTTCTTTGAAGGAATCCGGCACTTTGGGGTTACAGATCGTGATGGTCTGTTCTTTTACGTTGCTTCGTTTCTTGATTTTCGCCTCCGGCAGATTTCCAAGGAACGCTGCGTTCGTCAGCTTTTTCACGTCATCTGCCTGGCGAATTGTTTTTCTTGTTCTCACATAGATGAAGACCAAAAGCAGTGCAACGGCAAGTCCCGCCGCTGCTCCGATCATTCCGGCATGTACCGCATCCTGGCTGTTGATCGGGGATACCGGTACGCCGCTGTCGTCTACCACCGTCAGCGTTGTCGCACCGATTATGTACTCTGCTACCTCCGGATAATTGGTAATGACGGACTGAAGTACGCGATATGCCGTATCCGGTGAAGAATCTTTTACGCGAATTGTGAACAGGTTGGTGTTTTCCATCACGCTCGCCTCAATTTGGGATGTCACTGCTCCCACCTGAAGATCCCGTGCTACAACATCCTTTAATACACCGCTTGTTACGATATAAGGAAAGGTTTTTCCAAGCTGCTGCGCCGTCACATTGTCATAATAGGAATAGCCGACCGCGCGGTTTGATCCGACCACAAATGAGGTGTATGCCTCATACATGGGCTGATACCGCAGCTTTGCCGTCAGAAAGGAGCCGCCTCCCATGAGGATCACAAGAATCAGCACGCCCAAAAAGAATTTTCGGAATGCCTGGAAATATTCTGCCAGAAAGGCGATCAGATCGATTTTCTCCGGTTCCGCCGAATAGGTTTCATACGTTTCTCTGCTCATGCTCTTTGCTCCCTCTTATCGTTCTGCCCTGCTGTAGGTGCCGTATCCATATCCATAACCGTAGCTGTTGCCGATCCGCTCACCGAATCCCGGGTAAACATTTCCAAATACACAGCCGATCACTTTTTCCTCTTTCTGGTTCAATGCATCAATCGCATCGTTGATATCCCTCGTCAGTACGCCGTCCTGCCGCACGGAAAGAACTGCCGCATCGGCATACTCTGCAAGCTCTTCTGCATCCGCCGTCATTCCCATCGGCGGCGTATCCAGAATAATGTAGTCCATATTGGTCCGGCATGTCTCCAGAATCCGGTGGAAAATCTCACCGCCGATTGCAAGCGACGGCTCTTCCAGACGATTACGGCAGATTCCGGTATATACGTTGGTATCCTTGTGTTTCTCAAAAACGCCGGATGCCGACTCTTTTCCGAGGACAACCTTTCCGAAATCCTTTCCGTCTTTTTCCGGAATCTCAAAGATTTTATGTAACGCCGGCTGTCGGAAATCGCAGTCCAAAAGCAGTACACGGTTCTGCTCTTCTGCAAGAGCAAGCGCCAGATTTGCCGCAAGGGTCGATTTTCCTTCATTTTCCGCCACACTGGTCACCAGCAGCACTTTTCCGCCTTTTCGGTCCAGACGCCCCCGCACACGCGATGCAATACGCTTTAAGGATTCCACATACAGAAAGCTCCGCGCCGGATTGGTAATCAGCATGGAGCTGTTTTTCTTCTTCTTTTCGTGATACACAACGCCCAGCAGGTCCGCATCGATTTTGCGGGTGAATTCTGCCTCATTTTTGACGGTATCCCGCAGAAAGGAAAAGAGTCCGATGAGTGCCGCCATAGCAAGGGCTGCCGCAAGAAATGCGGTCGCGGCATACTTTTTGGTCGGAATCTGGTTCGATGGCACACCGGAAACCTGCGGCTGCTGCAGTGTCTCCAACACTACATTCGGAATAATATAGTCGGAAATGCTCGTATAATTGTTCAGTACCGACTTTAAGATCCGAAATGCCATTTCCGGCGAATCTGCGGTCACAGACAGCTCCATCAGATTGGATTCCGGCACAATGGAAGCATTCATTTTTGCCGGAAACGAGGACAGGCTGAGCTCCTCCATCACTTTTTTCTTCAAAATCGTATTTTCCAGAATTGCTTCAAATTTCTGTGCCATCTCATATGTGGCCGACAGGCTCGATGCCGCATTGGCATCCACCCCGCGTCCCATAACGGCAAATGTGGTTTTTACCGTATACCGGTCTTTGTGTACGGTCGCCATCACAGTATAGGTTATCATTGCCGCCGAACAGGCAATCAGAAGGATGACCCACCAGTTTTTTGCAATGTCGCACAGGATACTTCGGAGATCCCAGTCTGTTTTGCTGCTCTGCCCGTTTCCTGTTCTGTCGTATTCTCCCATCTGGATCCCCCCTATTCGTTTACACAGACGATCAGGCGGACGGAGCTTGTCTGCCCATCCTCCGCTGTCGCAGTGTATGTCACTTCATAAACACCCGCACTGCCGGTATCGACCGGATTGTCAATGGAAAACTGATTTTCTCCCAGAAGCTCTTCTTCATACGAAGCTGCATGAAGCGCACCGTCTTCTCTCTTTTCATACAGCATCTGATCCACACTCACGCTTTCCAGATATGCCTGCGGATCAAATGGCTGCTGCAGATCCAGATGAATCAGGTAATCGCTCAGGGTAATCTGCGGCCTTCCGTTCTCCTCTGCCGGATCGTAGAGTTCTACTGTCACCGGAAGACTTGTCACATCTCCGGCGCGGTTTGCAACCGAATATGTCACGTGGTACAGTCCCGGTGTACTGCTGATCTCATCCTCGTAAGAAATCCGGATGCGGTCGGTAATCGTTCCGTCCAGGCAGTCCTCCGCGGAAAGTCCCTCTGTCAGATCATCTGCATTCAGGCTGAACCGCAGCGGGCGATCCAGGGAAAAGACCGGTGAGGTGTAATCGTTATACACCAGTTCCCGCTCCGCATGCGTAACGTGATTATCGGAATCAAAGGCGACGATACTGATTTTCCGCCGCCCTTTTTCCACAAAATTCGAAATATGTTCCACAGCAAGAGAACTCGTCACATCGCCGTCTTTTTTATCGTAAGCAGTTACTCCGGCCAGAAGTTCTGACTCCTCTGCATGGATGCTGGCAGAAATCTCACTGTTGTCCATCGTAATTTCCGGCCCTTTTCCGTCTTTTCCCGTCTGCTGCCGCACCAGACACCCGCCAAAGGCAAGTGTGGAAGCCAGAAACAGAATGAGAACTGCCGCTCTCGTTTTGTGCATATCAAAGATGCTCCTTTCGTTTCTGTAACGCCATTCTTCCTGTTTTTAGAGGAACCAGCGTCTTTTCCGTTTTCGTTCCGGGGACGGTTCATAGAAAATCTGACGGTCCTCCAGGATTCTTCTCGGATTCACTTTCACTAAAAGCTGTGCATACGCTTCTCCATACCGCTCCTCCAGAAACTGCCGGACTGGCCGCATGTCCGTGGTCCGGTAATCGGCTCCGTGGGCATCGCTTGCCACACAGCCCGCAAGGCGGTTTTCCAGTAGAAACCTTGCTGTCCGCTCAGCCTCTTCTCCAAATCTTCCAAACACGCTTCCTTTGTTGATCTGCAAAACCGCGCCCATTTCCCGGAATTCGTATAGAAGCTCCGGTGTATCCTGCACGCAGAAATACCGCTCCGGATGCGCCAGCACCGGGATTTTTCCCATCGCCGGAAATTCCAGCAGCCGCTTTCTGATTCCGTCCGGCACCATATCAAACGGCACCTCGATCAGATAATAGCGGCTCTCATGGAGCGGTATCAGCTTTCTCTCTCTGATTTTTTTCTCCAGCGGTCCGATGCTCATGATTTCCATGCCGCGCACCAGGCTGATGGGAATGTGTTCTCTGTTGATTTCCCTCTCCAGACGGTAAAATTGCTCTTCTAACTGTTCCGATTCGTAGTTGACGTATCCGTCCTCCACGCCTTCGATTCCCGTCTGGTTTGCATGCGGCGTCACCGCGAGGATACGCACCCCGCTTTGTGCCGCCATTTCTGCCATTTCAAGGGAGGTGGACAAATTCGGGGATCCGTCGTCCACTCCCGGCAGAATATGTACATGAAGGTCCGTCATCCCTGTTTTTCTCCTTCGTACTGGTATTCCGGTACCATTTTCTTTACCAGATAACAGATGTCCGGACATTCGTTTTCCGCTTCCTTCGCGAGTTCCTTTATCTGCTCCCGGAATACCTTCTCGTCAAATGCAATCTGTCTGCCGATAAAAATCCGGCTGTTTTCTGTGGTCTGCATGCCCTCTTCATTCATCAGAAGTTCCTCATACAGCTTTTCGCCGGGTCGCAGGCCAATGTATTTGATCTTGATTTCTTTTTCCGGCTCATATCCGGAAAGGCGGATCATATTTTTGGCCAGGTCTGCGATTCTGACCGGATCTCCCATATTCAGGACAAAGATCTGACCGTTTTTCGCATAGGCGCCTGCCTCAAGTACAAGGCTGACTGCCTCCGGAATCGTCATAAAATATCGAATGATATCCGGATGCGTAACCGTCACCGGACCGCCGTGTTCGATCTGACGGCGGAACAGCGGAATGACACTTCCGTTGCTTCCCAGTACATTTCCAAAGCGCACTGCCGCAAACTCTGTCGTGCTGTGTCTTCCGATCAGCTGAATCACCATCTCACAGAGCCGCTTGCTCGCTCCCATGATGTTGGTCGGGTTGACTGCCTTGTCTGTTGATATCAGGATAAACTTCTTTACCTGATAATGGCTTGCTGTGCGCGCCGTTTTTAAGGTTCCAATAACATTGTTTTTAATCGCTTCATTCGGGCTGTCCTCCATCAGCGGCACATGCTTGTGGGCTGCTGCGTGAAAGACGATGTCCGGCCAGTACTTCGAAAAAATTGATTCCAGCCTCCGCTCATCCCGCACAGAACCAATCAGTACTGTCAAATTGAGATCTGGGAACTCCCATTCCAGAGATTTCTGAATCTGGTACGCATTGTTTTCGTAGATGTCAAAAATGATCAGATGCCCGACGTCGTGTCCGGCCAGCTGGCGGCAGATCTCACTTCCGATCGAACCGCCTCCGCCTGTTACCAGGATTGTTTTTCCCTTCACATAGCCCAGGATTGCATCGAGATCCACCCGGATGGGATCTCTTGGCAACAAATCCTCAATTTTTATTTTCTTTCTGATCTTTTTTTCTTCCTTCATAGCTCCCACTCTCATTCTGTTGCGTTTTTCTCCCGTATTCAGTTATCCTGTTCCTGCAGACAATCTTCCAGTAAATACAGCATTTCAAGTGCTGAACGAAAACCTGCTTTCTGTTTTCCGCAGATCAGAAATCCCTGCAGACTACAGTGCTGTCGGAACTGAATCTGAATACTGACCATACGCTCGGTTCCGGCTGGAAGCGTTGTATCCTGATTGTTCTTCATTTCATCTGTAAATTCCCACTCTTCTTTTTCCCCTTCTGAAAGGCTCCGCATACAGCTTCCTGCATCCGGCATGCCGAGCAGGTCATAAATGCGGTTCATCCGAAGCAGCATTTCTCCGTATCCCTCAAACGGAATGTCATAATGAAGCAGCGGCAGCCGGATCACTCCTTTGGAATGGCTTCCCTTCACTTCCTGAAAGCATAAAAATAATGCTGCATCTGCTGTTGTATGTACTTTTTCTCTGATTGTTTCTACTTCTCTGTTCATATTTCTCTCCATATGATATTTATTCTTTTACGGTAATGTTATATGTAATAATTATTTTTGGAATATTATACCAAATCAATCTCGCATCGTCAATCTTCTCTGCCTCCTTTTCTTTCGATTTTCTTTTGATCTTTCTGCTGTTTTTTCTGCCTATCGTTCCTTTTTTTACTTTTTTCGACTCTTTAAGCCATCCGGCGTCGTTATCTGTCGAACGATTTTAACAGAAGTGCGGCAATTCGGCTTGAATGAGATCCTGCCACTATGCTAAACTACATTTTGTAATTTTATGACGTTTGCTGTAATGCTCCCTCCTACTTTTATTTTGTACCCTATCATGTTTCTTTGCGCCGGACAACCGCTTCGACTCGAACGGCTGCACTTCGACGCAAACGGTATGCTTTCCAGGAGGTGTTTTCTTGTATTCCAAATTAATATTCCCACTCGATCCGAACGATGCTGTTCTGCTCGAAATTCCAGTCATTATCTCACAGGGTGTTTCCCAAAAATACCGGCTGGCGCTCGACGACCTGATTTACGTTGAGGCCTGCCAGCACCGACTGATTCTCCACACCATTCAGGGAGATTTTACAACCCGCTGCACGTTTACCGACCTGACGGTCTGCCTTACACCAAGTGATCGTTTTTTCCACGGCGGAAAAGGTCTGCTGATCAACTTTGCCCATGTTTCCCTTGTACAGGTAACCGGCGAAATTCTGCTGAAAAACGGGCAGATCATTTTCTGCAGCCGTCGACGGAGGCGTGAGACCCGGGAAGCCTTCCTGGTCTACGCCGGAGCAGGAAAGTTTTCCTACGAAACGATATAAAAAAACAGGAGGGCTGCCGCACGAAGAAAAATTTCCACAAAATATAGATTTTGTAGTGTTTTCGCTTCGTGCGACAGCCTCTCCTGTTAATATATGTTTTTGCTTAATGCTTGTCTGCTGCAAGCTCCATTCGATCTGCAAACTGTGTATAAAAATCTGTATTTCCGTCATACGGAAGCAGATAAAACAGCTTCAGAATGTTCATGCTGATCTGCTGCCGGAATGCATCGTCCTCGCTTTCGCGCGCCGCATTCTGTTTTTCCTTCAGATAATAATGCCATTTTGTCGTAAAGGCTTCGTATTTCCCAAGCTCCGGCGTATCGAGCCAGCGGCGGACCTTGACCTTTGTCTTGTTCTCCTTCGGACATTCGTTCACCTGAAGGAAATAAGAAAATGTTCCATCCTCATACAGCCGACCCAGCGGAAACATCCGACAGAAGCCCGGGCGTGCATCGTGGATGCTGCAGCGGCCTTCTTCATTTAAAAAGCTGCACCGGTCTGACTGCTCTGTCATCTTCAGATGTGGCAGAATAACACCGTCCACGACACGAAGCGCCACGTTCCCAGCCAGCAAAATCTCTTCCATCGTCTTTCCCAGCTTTTTCTCCAGGCGGTAGACATCCATCGGGTCGAGTACAATCGAATCTCCCATCCCATGACAGCAGGCGGAGCATCCGCGGCAGTCGTCGCAGCCCACTTTTACAAGATCATTAGCTCCGTATCGTTTTCCATCTGAAATTTTATCTATCTCTACATTTCGTTCCATTTTTTCTTCCTATCTTTTCTCTTAATCCTTGCTTTTGGTCTCTTCTCTCGATCTTTGCTTTTAATCCTTGCTTTTGATCTTTGCTTTTGATCTTCGCTTTTGATCTTTGCTTTCGATCCTTGCTTTCGGTCTTTTCTCCCGATCTTTATTTCTTCCTCACATTTCTACTCCCACAACATGCAGTACCTCGTCCTTTACCTGGAATTTGATTTCCATTCCCGCAAAGGAAAGTCCGTAGACGCGTTCTTCGCTGTTCTGATACGATGGACGCGGATCCTGCTCCAGCACTTTTTTCAGCGCCGCACGGTGGTCTGCCGGAACCTTTTCCAGCAGCTCGTCCGGAATCTCAACCGGAATAAAGTATTCTTTCGTCTTTTCCGTAAAGCTGCCAAGTGCCTCCACGTGACTGTCTACATGCGGCAGATACGGTTTGATATCCAGAATCGGTGTGCCGTCCATCAGATCTGCTCCCGTAAGGTGCAATACCGGACCAAGCGACGGATGCTGCTCCACATATTCCAGCTTTACCGAAGAAAGACCGATCGGATTCGGACGGAACGGCGAACGCGTAGCAAATACGCCGACACGCTTATTTCCGCCAAGCCGCGGCGGCCGCACCATCGGAGACCAGGTATCCCGCACGGCTTCCGAAAACTCCCAGATCAACCAGAGATGGGAATATTCTTCCAGCCCCCTCAGTGCATTTGCATCGCGGAACTCCGGTTCAAAAACGATCATACTCTTTAGTTCTTCGATCAGTCCGCTCTGCCTCGGAATCCCGAATTTTTCCGGGAAATCCGTGTGGATTCGGGCGATCACCTTCATTGCAATTTCTTCTGCCACGTTTCTTACTCCTTTTCTTTCCTGCATCTTCTCTTCTATTTCGCATGGCTCTGAATCATTACCATATGTTTTATCTTAACATTTTGTTTTTGAAAAGTCCACCATGCGCATTCCCCTTCGCCGACTCCCCTGCGGATACTACACGTTACGGGTCACGCAGAGCCTGCCAGACGGTGACTTATACTCCAAGCTCCCGCATGCTTTTCAGCAGCTCCTCGATCTGTTCTGCTGTTTCCTTTACTTTCTCTTCCATCCCGATCAGTTCCCTGCGGTACATCTGTTTTTTCTCCGTCACATCCAGCGCATGTACCGTCTGGACCAGAAATGTTTCTGCCTTTGACTGAAGCTCTTCCGGCAGATGTGTCTCTTTCAGACGGTTTCGAAAGCTTTCCAGATCCTTTCCTGCCGCTCTTAAATACTGATTCATATGAAGCCCCATGTGGCGCATCCTTGCACGCCCCTCGCTTCGCACCCTGGCATACGTTTTCTGGCTTTTTGCTGCATACAGTGTCATCTGTACATACATCAGGCTGGTCAGTGCCTTTTCTCCTGTCATTGCAGTTTCGTACAATTCTTTTTTTACTCTTTGGCTGCTCATACATTCCTCTCTCTCCGCCACGCTTCTTTCGCTGGCAACGGATGGCAGTTCATATTTGGTATTCAGGAGTCGAAGGATAAAAAAAGACTCCTATCATGACATCTGCCACAATAAAAGTCTTGCGTTCTCATTTGATACGGATGTTTCTCAACATCGGCTGACGGTTTCAAACCCGCACGGGATGTTTTTATTTCAGATCCCGCGGCGTTTCGCTACTCCCTTTTATTTGTTGAGATGAATCTTAGCACACTTATTGCTAAATTGCAAGCATATTTTTTGCATATCATGCATGATTTCATGCATCCTATTATTTTTGACGGTGTTTCTTCCTATATAAATGGAATGCCGGAAAGCATACGGTTCCCACCATTAAAATAAGGAAAACCACATCCGCATACAGCTTCACATATTCTGCCGCCTGCTCCCATGCAGCGCCGACCGCTGCACCGATGCCAACCAGAAGAAGATTCCAGACCGTACTCCCGACTATGGTATATAGCAGAAATCCCGGCATCTTCATCCCCGCCATGCCGGCCGGAACCGAGATGAGACTTCGGATGATCGGAATGCATCGGCCGAGCAGCACAGCCCGCTGCCCCTTTTTCTGAAACCAGGCAATGGTCTTCCAGGCATCCTCTGCCCGAAACCCCAGAAGCTTCATCGGCCGGCTCTCGAGCAGCTCGGCAAGCCCTTCCGGGCTGACGAGGGTTCCGGCTCCGTACAGCACCAGCCGTAGATGCCAGCACAACCCCCGCCGGGTGCAGCCGAGTACACGTTGTCAGAAAACCGCCAAAGGTCAGAATCACCTCGGAGGGAATCGGTGGAAATACATTTTCCACCGCAATCAGAATCAGAATACCAAGATAGCCAAAACGGTTGACCATATCCAGAATCACGCTCTGCAAATTTTTCTCTTCCTTTTCATTTCCGGCATAGAAACCTCTTCCCCGCAGCTGCCAGATAGCCGGTTTTCCGGTCTTATCGGTTTTCCTGCCGGAAATGCTCTTTTTCTTCTCCTGCATTTTATGCGCCTTTTCCACGGTGCATGAATCCTTTTTGACTACTTCTTTACAATTCCGTCAGATTTTCTTCCTTTTGTTTTCATGTTCTCTTCAGAAAAGCTTTATCCCGTGTACACATTCTGGTCACAATTTTCCCGTATACTAATCTTATCAACAACAAAGGAAGTAAAAAACAACCTCCATTGTTTCTCTATAAATAAACCGGAGACGGCAAAGCATTTCTGGAAGCACGTCTCCAACGCCAACCTTTCTAATAGATAGATTTCTTTTTCATACCGCCGGGGCTTCAACCAAGTCCCGGCCTCTCTCCTTTTGGGGAGATTTTTTTTGTAACGATTCAGATCCATGCGAAATTCCGGAAAAATCGCGAATCATGCTTGCGCGAAGGAGTGCTTTTTCTGAATCGCTTCTATTCCTGCCGCATTTTTTTCTTGCACGTGACTTTTCTCTATAGTAAAATAAAATCAGTTGTTTGTAACTCTTCAGAACCCAATGGGGAAAACTTTGCATCATCCCTGCAGGAATGATCCGTTTCTTTCAAACAAATACCATGGAAAAAAGGGAGAAAAATACCATGAAAATTGGATTTGACAATGAAAAATACCTGAAAATGCAGTCCGAGCACATCCGCGACCGCATCAACCAGTTTGACAACAAGCTGTATCTGGAATTCGGTGGAAAGCTGTTCGACGATTTCCACGCATCCCGCGTTCTTCCGGGCTTTGCACCGGACGCAAAACTGCGCATGCTGATGCAGCTTTCCGATCAGGCCGAGATTGTTATGGCAATTTCCGCATCCGATATTGAGAAAAACAAAATCCGCGGTGACCTCGGCATCACCTACGACAGTGATGTACTCCGTCTGATCGACGAGTTCCGCGGACGCGGCCTCTACGTCGGAAGCGTAGTAATTACCCAGTATTCCGGCCAGCACAGCGCAGATGCCTTTAAAAAGAGACTGCAAAAGCTCGGCATCCCGGTTTACATTCACTACACAATTCCGGGCTACCCGCACAATGTACCGCTGATCGTAAGCGATGAGGGATATGGAAAGAACGAATACATCGAAACGACACGCCCGCTCGTTGTCGTTACCGCACCGGGACCGGGAAGCGGAAAGATGGCAACCTGTCTTTCCCAGCTTTACCACGAGCACAAACGCGGTGTAAACGCCGGCTATGCCAAATATGAAACCTTCCCGATCTGGAATCTGCCGCTGAAGCACCCGGTCAACCTGGCCTATGAGGCTGCTACCGCCGATCTGAACGATGTCAACATGATCGACCCGTTCCATCTTGAGGCATACGATGTAACAACCGTCAACTATAACCGTGATGTTGAGATTTTCCCGGTTCTGCGCGCCATTTTCCAGCAGATTTTCGGCGAGAGCCCATACAAATCCCCGACCGACATGGGTGTCAACATGGCCGGAAACTGCATTGTCGATGATGCCGCATGCTGCGAGGCTTCCCGCCAGGAGATCATCCGCCGCTACTATAACGCTGTGGACGGCATCGCAGACGGTTCCCGTTCCGAGACAGAGGCTTACAAAATCGAGCTTCTGATGAAACAGGAGAACATCGTTGCCGCAGACCGCACCACCGTTTCCCCGGCTCTTGTCCGCGCTGAAGCGACCGGCGCACCGGCTGCTGCCATGGAGCTTTTGGACGGACGCATCATCACCGGAAAGACAA
>OHFG01001296.1_pt1 | contig 11923 bp, 10 predicted proteins | sample 1567411 | NCBI WGS metagenome assembly OHFG01 (sample SAMEA3879563, study PRJEB24766) | human gut metagenome | biome: human-associated habitat; feature: feces | place: USA | collected 1985/1987
TTGGCATATTCATGCCAAAACACCTCGCGGGATAGTGGTGTGTGAACAGTAACTCGCAATCCGCTTCGCTACTTGCTCATGAACGCAGTCACTTCGCGACCTGCGTTCAAATCTCAGATTTTCAGATAGGATTTAATTTTCTCCTCATGCAGTTCTTCTCCAATCACGATCAGGACCTCCTGTCCTACATGAAGCGGTCGGATTGTAATTTCATTCTTCGTAGCATTTAATTCAATCCACTGCCGTCTATCGCACTCTGCCCATGCAGATAGTCCAGAACCGTCTTCGCTGTCACTGTCTACTCTCATAAATCCCTTCATTCGGAACACACGCCCACATTCAGGATCAGACAGAATCTTCTCAGCTGCTTCCCGCAGCTCCTTCTCAGTCATCTTCACATTCATAAAGTACAGAGAAGTAAAGGCACCCTCTGCCTCAAACTCCGGTTTCCTGTAGCTTGCCATCACATATCCACAGGATGCAATCCGGTCAAAGTCCTCTTTCGACATCTCATCCCAATTCTTGTGGATAACATTAGCAGTATCCACACCATTCATTTCACAATGAAATCTCCTGCTGCAATGAACCTTCTCCAACGCCTGATTCACATGCTTAATCGTACCCTGGATTTCCTCGGGTGATGCGTCCTGGCTCTTGCTCATCACAATGCATCCGGCATCTGCCACCTCAGAAGCCAGAATGAAATCCGCCTCCTCTGACAGATCACGCTCCAGCTTAGAATCCACAATTGCAATCACATTCCCAATCTGATACCAACGATTTAACGGCTCCTCATGAAGAATATCAAAGAACTCATCCACATCAAAAATCCCAGACGGCTCCACGATCACACGGTCATAACCGCACATACCCATAGCAATCAGTTTCGTCTTAAATCTCCTCCTGTGGCAGTCCTTATCACACCCTCCTGAGATCATCTCCAGCTCACAGTTCTCTCCCATCAGATCCTGAAGCAACATCATATCCACATTCACAGCCCCGTAATCATTCTCCAGAATTCCAATATTATTACCAGCATCCATCAGATACTGCGCATACTTCCTGATAAACGTCGTCTTCCCTGAACCAAGAAAACCAGTGATCAGATCTATCTTTACCATCGTATATCTCTCCCTTGCTGCTGCATAATTTTTCTTTTTTATCCGTAAACCGGAACTTCATCATCTGTGATCCACATACCTGTACGATCATAGCATTATAACGCAGAAAACGCAACGCCCGCAAAGAAAGACCACAATTATTCATGTTCTGAAATAATTGCAGTCTTTCTGATAGTTCCTTATGACAATTCCAGCTTACCAGTATAAAGCTGATAATAAGTTCCTTTTAACTTAATGAGGTCTTCATGGTCGCCTCTTTCAATGATCTTTCCATGATCCAGTACGATGATGGCATCGCTGTTTCTGATGGTTGAAAGTCGATGGGCGATCACAAATACAGTACGGCCTTTCATCAGGTTATCCATACCTTTTTGTACAATACTCTCTGTACGGGTATCAATACTTGAGGTTGCTTCATCCAGGATCAGTACAGGCGGATTGGCTACTGCTGCTCTTGCAATGGAGAGAAGCTGGCGCTGTCCCTGGGACAGTTCCTCACCGTCTCCGCTTAACATGGTATCATATCCTTTTGGAAGCATTTTGATAAACTGGTCTGCATGAGCCAGTCTTGCTGCCTCGTATACTTCCTCATCTGTAGCATCCAGTTTACCGTAGCGGATGTTTTCTTTAATAGTTCCTGTAAACAGGTGAGTATCCTGAAGTACGATTCCCAGAGAACGTCTCAGGTCATCCTTCTTAATCTTGGTAATGTTGATTCCATCGTAACGGATTTTACCTTCCTGAATATCATAGAAACGGTTGATCAGATTTGTGATCGTTGTCTTTCCTGCACCTGTGGAACCTACGAAAGCAAGTTTCTGTCCCGGCTTGGCGAAGAGGCTGATGTCTTTCAGAATAACTTTGTCCGGGTTATATCCGAATGTAACATCTTCGAATCGGACATCTCCTGTCAGTTCTGTATAAGTAACGGAACCATCTGCAGAATGTGGATGTTTCCATGCCCACATGCCTGTTCTCTCTTTGCATTCTGTGATATTGCCGTTGGCATCCTTTCTTGCATTAACAAGTTCTACGTAACCTTCATCCTCTTCCGGCTTCTCGTCAATGAGCCTGAAGATACGTTCTGCACCTGCAAGTGCCATAACAATGGCATTAAACTGCTGTGCCACCTGCATGAATGGCTGGGTAAAGCTCTTGGTGAACTGTAAATAGGAAGCCATAACACCGAGGGTGATGCCGCCCACACCTGTTACAGAGAGAAGTCCCCCAAGTACTGCTGTCAGTACGAACTGCAGGTTACCGATGTTACCGATCACAGGTCCCATCATGTTTCCGTATTTATTGGCGTTTGCAGAACCCTCGAAGAGTGCTTCGTTGAGTTTGTCGAATTCTTCTTTTGATTTATCTTCGTGGTTGAAAACTTTTACCACACGCTGACCATTCATTCGTTCTTCCACGAAACCGGTCACATCTGCCAGAGATACCTGCTGACGGATGAAATATTTGCCACTGTTGGAACCAATCTTACTGGTAACCTTCAGCATAATAAAAATAATCACAACTGCCAGAATTGTAAGCAGCGGACTTAACAATAACATGGAAATAAAGGTAACCACGATCGTAAACAGCGCCATCAGCGCCTGCGGGATCGCCTGGCTGATCATCTGTCGCAGGGTATCTGTATCGTTGGTATAGAGGCTCATGACAGATCCGTTTGTATTCTGGTCGAAATAGCGGATCGGAAGAGTCTGCATATGCTCGAACATATCATCACGGACACTTTTAAGCACACCCTGACCGATATAAACCATCATTCGGGTATAAATAAATGTGGCAATCACACCAAGTGCAAAAATACAGCCAAGGACTGCAAGTGCCTTATAGAGTTCTGCAAAGTTCGGATCTGTCTGTCCGATCAGCGGGATGATAAAGTCATCCAGCAGAAATTTCAGGGACAGGGATACTGCAATACTTGCTGCGGAACTGATAAAGATGCAGATAAATACGATGATAAACTGTATCTTATGGGTTCCTGTCATATATTTCAGAAGTCTTTTGGCAGTTTGGATGGTGTTCTGATCTAATTTTTTCTTCTTATTCATCGTCTCCGCCTCCTTTGACCTGTGATTCATATACTTCTCTGTAAATATCATTTGTCTTCAGCAGTTCTTCTGAAGTACCCACACCTGCGATCTTACCGTCATCCAGTACGATGATCTGATCTGCATCTTCAATAGAAGAAACTCGCTGTGCGATAATAATCTTTGTTGTGTTCGGGATCTCCTCGCGGAAAGCCTTACGTATCAGGGCATCTGTTCTTGTATCTACTGCACTGGTAGAGTCATCCAGGATCAGGATCTTCGGTTTCTTGAGAAGAGCCCTTGCAATACACAGACGCTGCTTCTGACCGCCGGATACGTTGTTACCGCCCTGAACGATCATTGTATCGTAGCCATCCGGGAACTCACTGACGAATCCATCTGCCTGGGCCAGCTTACAGACCCTCCGAACTTCTTCCTCACTGGCATGTTCATCACCCCAGCGAATATTGTCATAGATGCTTCCTGAGAACAGCACATTTTTTTGAAGTACCATGGAAACCTGGTCACGAAGTACTTCCAGATTGTAGTTGCGTACATCCACGCCTCCCACCTGGACATTACCCTTTGTGACATCATAGAGTCTGGGGATCAGCTGCACCAGGGTAGACTTTGCACTTCCGGTTCCGCCGATGATACCTACTGTCTGACCGGATTTAATATGAAGATTTACATCCTTCAGGGAAAGATTTCCTCCCTCTCCTGCATAGCTGAAATCTACATGATTAAAGTCAATGGAACCATCTGCCACATTCTTTACTGCATCAGCTTTATCCTGCATCTCAGGAACTTCATCCAGAACCTCTACAATACGGTCTGTGGATGCTTCTGCAATCATGATCATAACAAACACGAAAGTTACCATGTTCAGGGACATGAGAATCTGAAGTGCGTAGACAATGATACTTGTCAGCTCACCGGTTTCCATGCCACCGAGAACAATACCTCTTCCGCCAATTGCAACAATGATAATGATTACAGTATACATGGTAAACATCATAACCGGTGAGTTCCATGCAACGATTTTCTCTGCTTTAGTAAACAGATTATAAACATATCTGGAAATTCCATGGAATTTCTCAATCTCATAGTCCTCTCTTACGAAAGCCTTAACTACACGTGAGGCATTTACATTCTCCTGAACGGAATTGTTCAGGTTGTCATATTCATCAAAGACCTTGATGAAATGCGGATGTGCCTTTTTCGCAATAAAGATCAGTGTACCGCCAAGGACAGGAACAACTATCAGGAAAAGCATTGCGATCGGTTTGTTGATCGTCAGTGTCATAATCCATGACAGGATGATCATAAACGGTGCCCTGGCAAGAAGGCGGATACTCATCATGTATGCCTGCTGTACATTTGTGATATCAGTGGTCAGTCGTGTGACCAGACCTGATGTTGAAAAGTGGTCGATATTTTTAAAGGAAAAATCCTGCACCTTATAAAAAATATCGTGTCGTAAATTCTTCGCATATCCTGCTGCTGCAACTGCCGCCATATTTCCGGCCTGTACGCCGAAGAACAGGGAAAGCATTGCCATTGCAACAAGGATGACTCCACGCTGGATGATATAGCTCATATCTCCGTTTGCAATACCTACGTCGATAATCTTCGCCATCTCCAGAGGAATCAGAACTTCCATCAGTACTTCCAGGATTACAAGGATCGGAGCCAGTACAGACTGCTTCTTGTATTCCCGGACTGAACGTAAAAGTTTCTTATTCATCTTTGTCAATGTCCTCCTTATGTCTCGTTATTTCTGTTAAAAATCATTCCTGCTATCGCAGGATTTTTTCCGGTTTTCATACATCTGCCAGAGAACCTGTTTGCACAGTTCCACATCCTCCTTCGGAATTCCCCGGAGCATTTTGGCTTCGCCTTCTTCAATACTCTTTAAGATTGCAGGACGGATCTTCTCTGCTTTCTCTGTGGGAATGATCTGTTTCAGGCGTGCATCCTGTTTCGCACTCTCTCTGTAAATGTAACCGTTCTTCTCCATCAGCTTCAGGATCCCTGTCACTGTAGGTTTCCTGATCTGGAATTCCTCTTCAATATCTTTCTGATAGAGATCTCTGTGCATGGTTTCCAGAAGGATAAATTTCAGCACATGCTTCTGCATGGTCGTCAGATCGTCATTCTCCATCACCTCTGCCGGATTATGCCGTTTCATTGTATGGGATAAAATATGTATCAGCCTGCCTACATGCATCTCATTCAGCTTCTGTTTCATTTCCTCGTCTATCTCGCCGCACCTCCTAAAATCAGTACCCATACTATTGCAAAGCCATATAAATAGTTAGGTTGCTATCCATTAGTTGCCTAACTATTATATGGCTTTGGTTTTTTTATGTCAATACTTATTTTATGTTTCTATTTTTGTTCTATATATGATATAGTATTAACGTTGTCCAACCAATACCCGGCAACGGGAGGAGGTGATATTCTTGTCAGAAATTATTCTTTCTTTTCTTATCTCCTGTGCAGCAGGTATAATCTGCCACTATATCTGCAAATGGCTAGACGGAGATAAATAGGACAACACTAGCCTAGTGGTTGCTTGTCCACTTTGTTAAAACAAGAAGAAAGCCCTGGGAGCTGCCACTCCCAGGGCTTTCATTCTTGTTATTCTTGTCAGATTAATTATTCTTTCTTCTGCCTATTGGCATTATATCATATGCATTTTAGGAAATCAATATTCTCCTTTTAAGCAACTCAAAAATTAAATTTGCAAGGACTCTCAGAATATGTTAGAATGATTTCACTAAATAAAGCATTAAAGGATTTTCAAAAATAAAGAGGTTTCACACAAAGGAGGATTTCTATTATGTATATTACATGTCTTGACGTAGAGGGCGTACTGGTACCTGAGATCTGGATCGCATTTGCTGAAGCAAGCGGAATCCCGGAGCTGAAGAAAACCACACGTGATGAGCCGGACTATGATAAGCTGATGAACTGGAGGCTTGGTATTCTGAAGGAACATGGTCTCGGACTGAAAGAAATTCAGGATGTGATCGCAAAGATCGATCCGCTTCCGGGTGCAAAGGAATTCCTGGATGAACTTCGTTCTTTCTCTCAGGTAATTCTGATCAGCGATACTTTCACACAGTTTGCAGCACCGCTCATGGAGAAGCTTGGCAGACCTACCTTATTCTGCAACACTCTTGAAGTTGCAGACAACGGTGAGATCACAGGCTTTAAGATGAGAGTGGAACAATCCAAGTTAACTACTGTAAAGGCTTTACAGTCTATCGGATTCGATACCATTGCAAGCGGTGATTCCTACAATGACCTGGGTATGATCCAGGCAAGCAAGGCTGGATTCCTGTTCCGCAGTACAGATAAGATCAAAGCAGATTATCCGGAGATCCCGGCATATGAAGAATATGATGAACTGCTGGCTGCTATTAAGAATGCAATGAAATAAATCAGCTTTATATCAAAATATTATTGCTATTTATATTTCACATCTGGAATGGGAAATTTCATTAATATAAATATCCACAAATAATAAAATCTGCAGATAAGATATCCATTATATGATATCTCCTGCAGATTTTTTGTAATTTAACCTCATAAAGCAGTTCCTGTCCAATATTCCAATTACCAAAAAACATATAAAAGAACAGCTGCTTTATTTTTTATTCCGTCACATACGCCTTCACAAGCTCATACGTATTCTTCACTCCATCCATATGAGATCTCTCATAATTATGTGAAGCATAAACCCCAGGTCCGATCAGGCCATGTCTGATGTCATATCCTGCGCGGAGAGTTGCCTCCACATCAGATCCATAATGCGGATAAACATCGATCGCGAAATCCAGACCATGTGCTTTCGCTGTATTGACCAGTGCAGTGATCAGATTATAATTGTACGGACCGCCGGAATCTTTGGCGCAGATGGATACCATACGCTCTGTACATCCAAGATCAGCACCCACACATCCCATATCTACAGAAATCATTTCCGCTGTATCTGCCGGTACATAGCTTCCGCCATGTCCAACTTCTTCATATACTGTGAAAAGCAATGATACCTTACGATGCAGTGTAATCCCTTCGTCTTTCACTGCCTTCGCCAGTCCCAGCAGGATTGCTGCAGAAAGCTTATCATCTAGAAAACGGCTCTTGATATATCCACTCTCTGTGATCACAGTCCGCGGATCCATAGCAATGATATCTCCTACCTGGATTCCCAGTGCATCAATATCCTCTTTGTTTTCTACATTCTCATCCAGCAGGATCTCCATATTCTCTTCTGTCTGTTCCACTTTCTCATCTGCCACGTGCGCAGATGGTTCTGTATTCAGCACAACCCCTGTATAAACCCTGCCGTCTCTCGTATGAACAGTACAGTTCTCACCATCAGCAGTTCTCCACTGATGTCCGCCCAGAGTTGTAGGACGGAGGCGTCCGTTATCTTTTATGGAGCGTACCATTGCACCAAGAGTATCAATATGAGATGCCAGGACCAGCGGATTTCCCTCTCCTCCGATCGTCACGAGCACATTTCCCTTATTGGAAAGCTCCGGCTCATATCCCATTTCTTTCAGTGTTTCCATCAGATACTCTGCCGCCTTTTCCGTATAGCTGGACGGGCTTGGGATTGCAGTTAATTTCTTTAACTGTTCCCCGATAAACTCAAGATTTTTTTCCATATTTTTTTCCTCTCATCATTTCATACTTGATTAAGCGGATAAAATCATCCGCTCCGCTATTTGCTCATAACCGAATAACTGCTTCGCAGTTTGATTTGATTATATCACGGCAGAAAGAAAGCGCCCTCAGTGTTCTTCACTTCCGGCGGCATTCCATCTTACATAATATGCTCCAGCAGTTTATGTTCATATTCATTACATTCTGCGATGTCTCCAGATATCCACTCTCTGTCAGTTCCAGGATAATACTGTCTGTAGAGAGATTATGCTTCTCAAGGATTGTATGAAAATCCTCTACCAGAGCACTCTTCAGAAGCCTACTGTTCCGCCAATCTCATTAACAAGGAGATATTCATCTCCTAGAATACGGTAAACCTGCTCCCCTGTTCTGAGACTTGCACGAATACACTCCGCTACTCCACGGATGATCTGATCTCCGTAAGCAGTTCCCATTCTCTCATTTCTGATCACATTCACATCACTTACTGCTGCGAAATCCTCTATCCATATCTACAATATGTGCATGCCTGTCTTTCTGAGAATTGCTGTTTTTGATATAATCCAGGGCTTCATCCATCGTCATATTCTGGCGTTCTATGTAATTTGCCCAGTTCTCTGCATATCCCTTCTCCATCTTCAGATAGTTTCCGGAAACCTGCTTCATTCCTTCCATAGTGGAACAAAACGCATCTATCTGCATCTGCGTTTTTTCATTCCCGATATGGTCGGAATAAACCAGAGAAGACAGAACCGCCGCCAGGATCAGAAGAATATTAATAATCACCAGGATTATTCTCCCGAACCTTTTCTGACTGTTCTTTATTATATTTTTCATTATCTTTCCTCTCAGGAATCACCTTCCGGATGCTGCATTTCTCTTTATATCATAAGCAGCATCCGAAAGGTTTTCCCACGGATCTCTGCATATATTTACATCTCAAATGCCTTTTTTATACTGTCATAATGCAGAAATTTTCCATCTGCTGCAAATTCTCTGATCTGATCAGGACTGGCAAACATATATCCGTCTGTCTCTTCAGTCTGTAAATGTAAGTCATTCTCATCAATGTCCATGATAAAACGGTACACATCTACAAAATAGTTGTCTCCTTCACCCGGGTTCTCTCTCTTATACGTAAAAAGATAACCACCTTCTGCGTTTCGGGCATCCAGTCCTGTTTCCTCTTTCACCTCACGCAGAACAGCTTCATAAGATTCCTCTCCTGCCTGTGCAGCGCCGCCGGATACTTCCCACCATCCAGGTGCCCACGCTTTCGTCATGACACGTTTAGTGATTAGAAAAGTACCATCCGGTCTGGCTACTACGCCAAGCACAGTCAGATGATACTCTCCGTCCTTCAGACACCAGTCATTTCTCTTCATGGTACGTCCTGTAGGTTTCTTATTCTCATCATAAATATCCCAAAATTCCATTTCCAGTTATCTCCCTGTAAGATTGCTATTGTAACGTTTATTTATAATCATATCATCTTATAGATTTTTATGCAAACATATACTGTAAAATTTAGTTTTTTATTTTACCTTTTTATCATAAAAAAGTGGCAGCCTGAAAACTTTACCATCTCCTGTTCTAAAACAAAAACAGCCCCTGCGGAGAGTCTTAAACTCTTCCGCACAGAGCTGTTTTTACTTTCAAAATTATGCATTTTTATGCAGGAATGCGAAACTACTTTCTCTGTCCGTTTCCAGACTCATTCCTGTCTCAGATCTTATTCCTGGGTTGTGTATCCGAAGAAGAAGTATCCAAGTGGTGTGTAATACATACCTTTGATATTATCTTTCAGCATGTATGGCTGTGTATAGAAGTACAGAGGAGCCAGTACATTGTCTTCACCGATAAGGATATCTTCTGCTGCATGGAATGCTTTCATACGCTCTGCCTGATCAGAAGTAGCTTTTGCTGCATCGATCTGTGCATCGTAATCCGGGTTAGAATACTGAGCATCGTTGTTTCCGCCGCCTGTATACCACATATCAAGGAATGTACAAGGATCATTGTAGTCACCGATCCATCCGTTACGTGCGATCTGGAAGTCACCATTCTTTCTGTTCTGAAGGAATACGTTCCAGTCCTGGTTGTCCAGGTTAACAGTTACGCCAAGTTCTTTCTGCCACATGTTCTGGAGTGCTTCAGCGATCTTTTTGTGTTTGTCATCTGTGTTGTACAGATATTCAACTGTCGGGAAACCTTCGCCGTCTGGATATCCTGCATCTGCAAGGATCTGACGTGCTTCTTCACAGTTCTTCTCATAATCATCTTCAGAAACGCTGTAATATTCACCGCCTACTGTACGGAAGTCATCTCCGCTTGCTCCGTCTGCATCATAGATACCGGATGGAACATATCCTGTTGCAGGAACTTCACCGGACTGAGTTACGTTATCTACGATGTAGTTACGATCGATTACAAGTGAGAATGCTTTACGGATTGCAGGATCAGAGAATACTTCATTTTCTGTATTGAAGCATACATAGTATGTTCCGATATAGTCAGCGATGTTAAGTTCTCCGGATGCAAGGTAAGTAGCAACTTCGTCTACAGGAAGGTTCTCGATGAAATCAAGTTCTCCGTTGTTGTATCCTTTAAGGATCGCGTTGTTGTCGTCCAGAAGTGCAAATTTAATTGTGTCCGGTCCAAGGTTCTCATAATCATAGTAGTTCTCATTCTTTTCCATAAGAATGTAGGAGTTATGAGACCATTCTTTCATCTTGTAAGGTCCGTTGCTGATATAAGTTGCAGGATCAAATGTCCAGTTCTCGCTTCCCTCTACCATATCTTTACGAACAGGGAAGGTTGCCGGGAATGCCATGATCTCTTCGAAATACGGGCAGTCATAAGTTAAATCGATCTGCAGTGTTGTATCATCTGTAGCTTTGATTCCAAGTGTGTCAGGATCCGCACTTCCGTCAGCTACCTCTGCATATCCTTTTACCATGTCGATCATGTAACAGTAGTCTGCTGCTGTTTCCGGGTTTGCCAGACGTTTCCAGGAATATTCGAAATCTCCTGCTGTTACGGCCTGTCCGTCAGACCATTTGATACCATCACGAAGATGTACAGTATAAGTTACTGTTCCGTCATCGTTTGTCTCTTTATCCCAGGATTCAGCCTGTCCTGGAACTGTAACAGCATTTCCTTCACCGTCGTCTGCCCATTTGACCAGACCTTCGAACATATGGTGGCACATGACAGAACCATCCATTGCTGTATTCAGTGCAGGGTCGATACTCTGTGGTTCAGATGCGATACAGAGATTCAGATTAAATCCGTCTGTTGATTCGCTCTCTGCTGCCATTACAGGTGCTGTAGCTGCCATGCTTGTAACCATAGCTACTGACAGAGCCAGAGACATAATTGTTTTTGCCTTTCTCATTACTTGTCCTCCTTTATTATGGTTTTCGCTGTATGAGAAGTCAGCGATTTGTATTATAAATTCCATTATACAGGAACCCAATACCTATGTTAAGCTTTTTCTTTCGGATTTTTTACTATAATTGCAACAATAATTTTGTTAATTATTTCCTATTTTTATTCTTTCTATTTATTTCAGTATTACCCACCAGTTTACATTATATTTTTTCGTATTCTGTAAGTACTCTGATAAATAGTCAGGCGAATATCCGCTTGACTGTATTATTTATCCAGCAGATGACATGCTGCCCAGTGTCCAGGTTCATGCTCTTTGAACTGTGGCATCTCCTCACGGCACTTCTGTGTCGCATATGGACATCTGGTATGGAAACGGCATCCACTCGGCGGGTTCATCGGGCTTGGCACATCTCCCTCAAGGATGATACGCTTTCTGGTACGGCTCAGCTTAGGATCCGGTACCGGAACTGCAGAAAGAAGCGTCTGTGTATATGGATGGATCGGATGACGGTTCAGCTCATAGCTCTCTGCCAGAGCCTCCACGGCTGCACCGTTCGCATCCATCTGCATCAGGCCGTCGGTGTAGTTGGCGATGACCTCAAAGGAGGTGCCGTCGGTAGCCAGCTGGGGATCCAGAGACTGGACTTCGGTCTCCAGCATGACGTTCAGCACACCGCCCTCAGCAGA
>OHFG01001301.1_pt1 | contig 11901 bp, 9 predicted proteins | sample 1567411 | NCBI WGS metagenome assembly OHFG01 (sample SAMEA3879563, study PRJEB24766) | human gut metagenome | biome: human-associated habitat; feature: feces | place: USA | collected 1985/1987
TGGAAGAGGGGTATTCGCGCCGTTCGTCTTCCGAACGCTTCTCTGCCCGTCCGTCGGCCGACCGTCCGGAACGCGAACGGCCGAAGGCGCAGATCATCGCGCCGACGGTCCCCCGTAACTTGAAAAAGGTAAGTGGGACTATGCTCTCCCCATCGTCGGCTTCCGGAGCCGGCGTCGCCGGCGTACAGCCCGGACAGACCATCGAGCACGAACGCTTCGGCCTGGGTGAGGTGATTCGCGTAGAAGGTACGGGCGACAATGCCAAAGCTACCATTCATTTCCGTAATGCAGGCGATAAACAGCTGTTGCTGCGTTTCGCCAGATTTAAAGTAATAGAATAATTTATTCTCACCACAGAGTAACACAGAGCCGCACAGAGAAATTTTTCTCTCCTTAAGATCCCACTGATAAAAACTTAAAACTCCGTGAGACTCTGTGTTACTCTGTGGTGAACCTTGTAGTTGACTATGATAGATTTTACCCAATTCCCCTCTCCGTGTTATATCATGGAAGAGGAGCTGCTGAGAAAGAACCTCAGCCTGATAAAGAGTGTAGCCGATGATGCCGGAGTTGAAATCATCCTTGCTTTCAAGTCTTTTGCCATGTGGCGTTCATTTCCCATTTTCAGGGAGTACATCGGACACTCCACGGCCAGTTCCGTCTACGAAGCCCGTTTGGCACTCGAAGAGTTCGGCAGTAAGGCGCATACTTATTCCCCGGCCTATACCGAGGCGGACTTCCCGGAGATCATGCGTTGCAGCAGCCACATCACGTTCAATTCCCTGTCTCAATTCAGCCGCTTCTATCCGCTGACCGTGGCCGAAGGCAGCGGCATTTCTTGTGGCATCCGTGTTAATCCCGAGTATTCGGAGGTAGAGACCGAACTCTATAACCCGTGCGCTCCCGGCACCCGTTTCGGTATCACTGCCGATCTGTTGCCCGCCCGTTTGCCGCAGGGGATCGAAGGTTTCCATTGTCATTGCCATTGCGAGTCATCTTCGTTTGAGCTCGAGCGCACTTTGCAACATCTTGAAGAGAAGTTCTCGCCGTGGTTTTCTCAAATCAAGTGGCTCAACCTGGGCGGCGGCCACCTGATGACCCGCAAGGATTATGAGGAGTTTGGTTACCTGATCGGAATGGACCGGATGAACCTGAGCAACATGGCCCGCATTTGCGGCGGCGACCCGGAAGGAAAGTGCTCGCTGCTGCTGGCGCACGCCGGGCAAAGCGGCGATGTGGCTGACCCGTGGTATACCGGTGATTTTGAAGCCACCTGGCAGGATGTCAACATTGGGTGCCAGGCATTGTTGAAAGAGTTAACGGAAAAAAAGTAAAATGAAAATAGCAAGCGCTTTATGTTGCACATGGATCCCCTGAGAAGAGGAAAACCAGCGATGATGCGCTTGCTATTTTATTGCTTTATAGAGCGAATGTTTCGATAATTTACCCGTTTTGGCGCTTCCACTCATTGGGGGTCAGACCGGTATATTTTTTGAACTGGGTGGAAAAGTACGAAAAATTATCAAAGCCCACCTGGGCAGCTACTTCGCTGATGGTGTTAGCTTCATCACGCAGCAGCAGCTGAGCTTTCTGCATTCGCAGGTCGGTCAAGTAGTCCTTGATAGACAGACCATAAGCGTCTTTGAATACGCGGTTGGCGTAATCCGGCGTCAGGTAAACGGCATCAGCAATTTCGCGGTTGGAAATCTTTTCAGCAAAGTGTTCCTGGCAGTATTGGCGGATCTTGCCCGCAATGCTGTTGACCTGGTGTGTTTCCCGGATGGTACGCACTGCACGGTCGGCGGCAACGCTGACCCACTTGATCATGTTCATAATGGAGCTTTCTGCGGTTTGGTTTAACCGTACACAGGCATCATCGCGGAACAGTTCGTGTGCTTGTATCTCGTTGGCGCTGAGCACGCTGTACAAAACCTGTTGGAAATCCTGGTGAATCTGCTGCATCAGCGCGGGAGAAAGCATTTTCTCCTCCGCAAGGGTGGAAAGATCCTTACGAATCAGGTTGGTAATGGCGGGTACGCTGCCCTGAGCGAACAGCTGTTCCAGTTTGGCAACATCCAAAGAATACTGCGCTGCGTTGTGGGGACCGAGCTGGTCAGTTTCCAAAATCAATTCGCCGCGGCGGGTAATGTTCTGGCGGTCGCGCTGCTCCATGGCTTCGCGCTGGGCGGCTGCGGTGTGCCAGGAAACGCTGTGGGTCACATAGCAGGTTACTTCGCACCGCAGGCAGTTGCCGCCAAGCTCGATCAGGCTGCGGCAGCGCTGGGCGACAATATCCGGCGTCAGGCTGCCGTCCAGCCAGGCCAGGCAGAAGTGCATATCCTGCCGCAGAAAGTGGAATACATGGGCGGGAGCATTCTCACACAGAAGTTCCGTGGCAAGGTTACGGAACGCATAGCCGAACAGTTCCGGTTTCCAGCTGGTATCGTCAGCAGGTTGAGGAGCGGTGGCCAGTACCATGTGGATGGGCTGGAGGGCATCCACCGCAAGGCCCAGGTCCTGGAAGCGCTTGTTTAGTTCAATTTCGGTCATCAGGGTTCCATCCATGAACAATCCGTGCAGGAAGGATGCCTGGGCCAGGCTGTGGGCTTCCTCCCACTGCTGGCCGGCACGGCTTTTTTGCAAAAGCTCCTGGTGGTAGCGCACCTGGGAAGCAACTTTACTTAACGTTGCTTCAGTTTGGGCAATGTTGAATGGCTTAGTGATGTAATCGGCAGCACCGTATTGCAGCGCGGTTTTGGCATAGTCAAAATTGGCATGGCAGGTCAGGAACACAAACTCGCAGTCACGTTTTTCTTCCCGCAGCCAGCGCAGCAGGTCCAGACCACTGCCGCGGGGCATCTCGATATCACACAGGATGATATCCGGCTGGCTGGCGCAGATCTTATTTTGGGCTTCGGTATAATCATAAGCGGTTTCTACACGGTCAATGCCCAGCAGATCCCAGTGCAGGGAAGTGCGGATGACCTCAACAGTGGGGATGTCATCATCCACGACTAGGATGTGCATGGTTTTCCTCCTCTGGCAAAAAGATGGTAACGCGAGCACCATTCGGTTCGGCGTTGCTGATGTGCAGGCTGGCGGCGGGGCCATAAATCAGCTGCAAAGTGTGGTAGAGGTTGCTTAACCCCACATGGCCGTTGTCTTCTTTCACAGGGAAGCTGGCCAGCATTTCTGGGGAAAATCCGCAGCCGTTATCCTCCACCGTCATGCGCAGGCCGCGCACGCCGTTTTGTTCTTCCAGTGCTGATTCCAAAAAGATGCTCAGGAACTGCTCCGGGCTGAACCCGTGCTTGAAGATATTTTCCACCACGGTTTGCAGTAAAAATTTGGGGATGCGGATATTCTCGGTGCCGGAGGCAAGCTCAAACATATAAAAAATCGTATCGGGGTATTTGATTTGCTGTAACTGGATATAGGATTTGCAGTGCTCGGTTTCCTGCTGCAGGGTAACCTGGGTATCGCTGCCACTGAACAGGTAGCGCAGATAATCGCTCAAAAAGTCGATGAAGGAGCGAGCGTCCTGTTTGCGGTCCTGGTAGATCAGGCTGGAAATGGTGGTAATGGCGTTGAGATAAAAATGCGGGCGAATCTGTAGTTGCAGGTAGCGCAGCTCATTGCGGTGACGTTCCAGCTCGGCTTCATAGGCGGAGATTTTTAAGTCATGTACTTCCAGAATCATGTGGTTGAAACCGCGGAAGAGCTGCTGGAAATCCTCAATTTGAGAGGAAGTTTCCAGCTGGTAATCCCAGTTGCCGCGTTCCACCTCGCGCACACCCTCGGTCAGCTGCTGGATGGGGACGGTAATGTGGCGGTTGGTGTTGAGCAGCATGGTGGTGATAAGGGCAAGAGCAAGCAAATTGAGCAGCAACAGCCACCCGAACGATCCGCTGAGCTGGTGCAGAAGATCCGAGGACGGACGAAACAGCAGCAAAGTGCCGACTTCAGGAACTGTGTGGCTTTCCACAATCAGGCTGGCAGGAATGTGACCGGCCAGGCTGGTGCCGCAGGCCATAAGGTCCGGCTGGCTGGAATAAACGATGGTGCCATCCAGCCCGGCCAGGGCAAAGCCACTGTCCTGCACAAGGCCGGTATCGGCATACAGGCTTTGCAGCAACGTTTTGGCACGCACGGCTGCGCCGACCCGGACCTGGGATACATTATAATAGCACATCAGCCAGGTTTCGCCGTTGCAGGTAACAGAAAACCAGGTATTAGCGGGCTGGGTAGGCGGCAGCATCAGGTATTGATTCCAGAAATAGCTGCTGCCGGTGGATGGGCGGTTGCTCAGCGCGGTCAGCAGTTCGTCACTGTCCGTGCGGTAAAAGAAATAGAGATCACTGGATTCTACATAGCGAATGCGGTCCTGCAGGCGGGTCAGGATATCCTGCTGGGTCAGGTAGCGGCCCAGCGGGCTGCTGGTATAGTAATTCTGGGAGCTGGCGGCCAGCGAGACCAATTCCAGCGAGCCAGAGTTGATTCTGTCCACCTTGCCGCTGATCTGTTCCGTATAGATCTGCGCTGTGCTGGAAAGGCTCTGCCGAAAATTGCGCAGCATTAAATTAAAGCTGTAAGTGTTGGTGATGACCGTAATGGCTACCAGTGCCGCTGCAATAACTACCAAATTGACCCCGCTGCGCCAGCGGAGGGAATTGTGCTGTGAAGACATAAGGCACCCCGGAAGAAAGTTAGGAGTTAATTAGAAATTAGAAATGAGAAATTAGGAATTGAAGAGTAGAGGAGGTTTTGCCACGAGCCGAAAAAGACCGTTCCTTAAAGGGTGATTTATAAGGGGAGATGGCTTGTTAAGTGCAACACGGCCTTACCCCTACGAGAGAACCTTGACACAAGCGACGGATCACCAATTCTCATTGCTCACTCCTGATTTCTGATTCTAAAATTGCTGTTCTATGGTTAGCATAGCATCTTATGCGGGCGGGTGCAAGGGGTGGGGGAAGGTGTGAGGATTTTTGAAAATCCTGTTTGGATTTTCAAAAGACGGCATGGGATGTGGCTGATATAATAAAGACAACGAAGCGGGAAGGCGCAGACAAAAGGATGCCGACCCCAAGAGAAAGAAAAAACACAGAATAAAAGGAGAAAAACACCATGAAAAAGCTGATCTCTCTGGTCACGGCGGGCATGCTGGCAATGAGCCTGGCAGCCTGTGGCTCAAGCGGTTCCGGCAGCGCAGCTGCCGGCGGCAGTTCTGCTTCGTCAGAGCCGACCACCGTTACGGTCTACTGCATGTCTTTCAATAACATCCCGGAAGACAGTGAAGTGACCCGCATTGAGAACCTGATGAATGATTACCTGGCAAAGACCTACCCGGACGATAACATCGCCATTGACATCAAGCTGTTTGGACCGGCAGAGTACACCCAGAAAGTTCAGCTGGCCATGCAGAGCGGCGATAAGATCGATGCATTCTTTGAGCGCGCGCTGGTAAATGACGTGGCTTCCGACATGCTGGCTCCGATGAACGACCTGCTGGAAAAATACGGTCAGGAAGTGACCGCCAAGCTGAAAGAGGATTTTGACGAAAACCCGTACACCGCTACCACCATTAACGGCACGATTTACGCGGTGCCTGCTAACAAGGGCATGGCCCTGAACGGCAACCTGATCTGGGATGATGACATTGCCCAGGCCGCCGGTGTGGATATGAGCACGGTGAACAGTATTGAAGATCTGGAAGCAGTATTTGAACAGGTCCACGCATATGACCCCAACATCGTCTGCTATGCACCCAATAATCAGGGCGACACCAGCCTGATCCGTCCCATCCTGCGCTCCGAAGAAAAAATTGACTGCCTGAATGACACCGACTATTACGCTGGTGTTAGCATGAACGGTGATTCCACCGTGACCAACCTGTATGCATCCGATGCCTTTATGGAAAAGTGCAAACTGATGCGGGAATGGAACCAGAAGGGTTACCTGCAGGCAGATGCCGCAACTACTACCAGCACCGCTCCTGAGCTCTTCAGCGCGGGCCGCTGCTTCTCCACCATTGACGCTTACGGCGGCGATTCTGCCGGTGCAGTGCTGAGCCAGTCCTCCGGTCACAACCTGAAAAGCAAAATTCTGTACAATTTCTACTTTGATTCCGCTTCCGTTTACGTTGACTTTGGCATTGCCAGCACCAGCAAGGTGCCTGAAGCAGCCATGAAGATGATTAACCGCCTGTGGACGGATGAATACCTCATCAATACCTTCCTGTATGGCGAAGAGGGCGTTGACTATGTAAAGCCTGACGCTGACCACTGGGCATACCCCGATGGAAAGGATGCTACTACCGTTGGTTACACCGCAGCACTCTGCACCGGCGTTATCGGCTCCGAAAGTTTGCAGTACCAGCCGGTTGGCACAGATATTGCCGATATCCAGCTGAAGCTGAAGCACAACAAAGAATCTGAGCGCAGCCCGTTCTTTGGCTTTATGTTTGACGCTTCCGGCGTTACCACTGAGATGAGCGCCATTGCCAATGTTTACAACCAGTATGTTCCGGGCCTGATCTGTGGTACGGTCGATCCCGAAACCACCATGCCGGAATTCCTAAATGCACTGGATGCAGCCGGTATCAACACCGTAATCCAGGCAAAGCAGGAACAGCTTGATGCATGGATCGCCGCCCAGAAGTAAACAAAACCTTATGCGGGCCCTGCGCAAGCAGGACCCATTTTTATCAGACAATCCACACTATGTTTTACCGGAAAGGATGGTCCCCATGGCGACACAGGCTGTAAAACCAACAGCAGCAAAGAAAAAGCGCACGCTGCGCCAGAACACAAAGCCGTTGTTGCTGATCGCACTGCCCGGCATTTTGTATCTGCTCATCAATAACTATCTGCCCATGATCGGCATTTTTCTTGCGTTCAAGGATTACAGCTATATCAAAGGCCCGTTCAAGAGCAACTGGTGCGGTTTTAAAAACTTTGAGTTTTTGTTCCGTTCGGATGCCGCATTCACAATGATCCGCAATACTTTGGCATACAACGTTGTGTTCATTATTACCACCACGGTGCTTGCCATTACGCTGGCCATCATGATGAATGAGCTGAACAAGCTGACAATCTCCAAGTTTTTTCAGGGTAGCCTGCTCTTGCCCAACCTGGTTTCCATGGTTATTGTTTCTTACCTGGTTTACGCTTTCTTGAACCCGGAAAGCGGTTTGCTGAACAATACTCTGGAACTGCTGCACCTGCCCACTGTCAACTGGTATTCGGAACCTAAATATTGGCCGATGATTCTGGTTATCGTCAACGCCTGGAAAAACGCCGGTTACGCTTCTATTGTGTACATTGGCAGCATTGCCGGTATTGACCCCAGTTTGTATGAAGCAGCCCGTATTGACGGTGCAGGCAAGTGGAAGCAGATTGTGCGTGTTACGTTGCCGCAGCTCAAATCCACGATTATCCTGATGACGCTGCTGAGCGTAGGCCGCATTTTTGCTTCGGACTTTGGCCTGTTCTATCAGGTGCCTATGGATTCTGGCGCACTGTACAATGTGACCCAGACCGTAGATACCTATGTGTACCGCGCATTGATTAAAAACGGCGATGTGGGCATGTCGGCCGCAGCCAGCCTGATTCAGTCCGTTGTCGGCTTTGTGACCGTTGTAACCGCAAACTGGTTGGTCAAAAAAGCAGACAGCGACAGTGCACTGTTCTGATAGGAGGACAAACAAATGGGAAGCAAACTTTATACCCGCGGCGAACGCATTTTCAAATGGGTATCGCTTGTGCTGCTGCTTGTGATCTGCGTGGCAACGCTGGCCCCCTTTGTGCTGATTCTGGCAAGCTCCCTGACGGATGAAACCACGTTGATTACCTATGGCTACAGCTTCTGGCCCCAAAAGTTCAGCATGGACAGTTACCTGTACATGTGGAACCAGCGCAAACAGATTGGTCGCTCCTATTTGACCTCCCTGGGCATTACGGCGGTGGGTACCGTGGTTAGTCTGTTATTTACCACCATGCTGGCTTATCCCATGTCCCGCAAGGATTTCAAGTACAGCAATCAGCTTTCGTTCTTTGTGTTCTTTACCATGCTGTTCAATGGCGGTATTGTTTCCAGCTACATTATGTGGACCCAGATTTTTCACATCAAGAACACCTACTTTGCCCTGCTGCTGCCCAACCTGCTGATGAACGCCATGAACATCATGCTGGTACGCAACTACTACAAAAACAGCATCCCCTTTGAGCTGGTCGAAGCTGCCGAGATCGACGGAGCCAGTGAGCTGAAAACCTTCTGGAAAATCATGGTACCGCTGAGCGTACCGGTCAATGTGACGGTTGGCCTGTTCACCGGCCTGGCTTACTGGAATGACTGGATCAATGCCCTTTACTATGTGGATGACCCGGTATATTACGGTATTCAGAACTTTTTGGTGCGCATGATGAACAACATCCAGTTCCTTTCCAGTGGCAACGCTGCGGCGATGGTGGGCAGCGGCATGGCTTCCCTGCCCAGCACCGGTATCCGTATGGCGCTGGCTGTTGTAGGTGTACTGCCCATTGTGGTCATCTACCCGTTCCTGCAAAAGTACCTGACCAAGGGCGTTATTATGGGCGCAGTCAAAGGCTAAAGGAGACAAAATCATGAAAATTCAGGAAGTAATTGATCGTGTCCTGACGGATTCCACCGGCGAAACTCGTATTGCCCCAACATGCGACCAGCTGATGACCGGCGACCCCCAGCAGGAAGTTAAGGGAATTGCCGTTACATTTATGGCAACGGTAGAGGTGATCCGCGAAGCTGCTGCCAAAGGTGTGAACTTTATCATTACGCACGAACCCACCTGGTTCACCGGCCGCGATGTACCGGACTGGTGTGCGGAAGATTCGACCTACCTTGCCAAACGCTGCCTGATTGATGAGACGGGTATGACGATCTGGCGTTACCATGACCATATGCACGCCGCGGCAGGGGACCGCATTTATTGGGGCGTAGCGGACAAGCTGGGCTGGAACCAATACCTGGTGCCCGGCCAGAAAGCCCCTTGGCTGTACGAAATCCCCCAAACCACGCTGGTAGACCTGGCCGCAGACTTAAAGCGCAAGCTGGATATGACCACCCTGCAAACCATAGGTGATCCGGAAATGCCGGTAAACAAAGTGTTGATTTTGGTGGGCGGCGGCAGCCTGGGCCTTGGCGTGGAAGAGATGCCGATGCAGGCCATGGAGCAAACCCACGCCGATGTGATGCTGTGTGGGGATGTGACAGAATGGACCACCTGTGCGTACATCCGGGATGCCATGCAGCTGGGGCAGAACAAGGCCATGATCAAACTTGGCCATGAGCGCAGCGAGGAAGCCGGAATGGAATATATGGCAACCTGGCTGCCGGATCTGATTGATCACTGCTGCCCGGTAATCTTTATTGATGCAAAAGAACCGTTTGTTTATCTGTAAAAGGGGGCTGGACTGGAATGGCGATTTTCCATGCGGAGTTTTTTTCCAAATGTTTGATGCGGCTGGTGGATGTGGACATCTGCCTGCCGATTGAGGATCTGGTGGAACCCCAGCCGCAGGAGGGACCGTTCCCCACGTTGTACCTGCTGCACGGCTATACAGGCCGCAGCGCGGACTGGCTGCACGGCAGCTGTATTGCCGAGCTTTCCCGCCAGTACGGCATTGCCGTGGTAATGCCCAGTGGGGAAAACAGCTTTTATGAGGATGATACCGAAGCTGGATTTTTATACAGCACCTTTGTTGGTCAGGAACTGGTGGAGCTGACCCGTGCCGCGTTCCCGCTGTGCCGGGATAGGGAGCACACCTGGATGGCTGGGCTTTCGATGGGAGGGTTCGGTACCTTGCTGAACGCCTGCAAGTTCAGTGAAACGTTCAGCGCTGCGGCGTGTTTTTCCTCCGCTTTTATCATTCAGGACATTGCAGGAATGAAGCCGGGTGCTGTGATCCCCAGCGGGGTGGGCAACTATGGCTATTACCGCCGTGTGTTCGGTGACCTGGATGCCTTGGCAGGCGGTCCGCGAGACCCGCTATATTGGGCCCAAAAGGCCAAACAGACGGGCACATTGCCCCGGCTGTACCTTGCCTGTGGAACGGAGGATTCGCTTTTCCCCAATAACACTGTTATGCGCAAGGAACTGGAAGGACTTGGTGCGGATGTGACCTGGTTCCAGGGGCCGGGCGCACATAGCTGGCAGTTCTGGGACCAGGAAATCAAAAAGGCAGTGCCCTGGATGTTGAACGCTGAAAAACAGGAGGTTGACGATGAAACGCAGAGAGTTTGAGCGCACCACCCCCGAAGCAGTGGGGCTACGCAGCGAAGATATTGAATGGCTGCTGGACGAGCTGGAAAGCGGCTTTACTGAGATGCACGGCCTGATGATCATGCGGCATGGTAAAGTATGTGCCGAAGGGTGGTGGGCCCCTTATGGCCCCGGTGTGCGGCACGGGCTGCAATCCTTAAGCAAGACCTATGCGGCCACAGCGGTTGGCATTGCCTGCACCGAAGGGCTGTTGCACCTTGATGATAAAGTGATTGATATTTTCCCAGATGAAGCGCCAGAAAAACCCAGCGAGAACCTGAAAAAAATGACGGTACGGGATGTGCTCTGCATGGGCTGCGGTATGGATACCATGTCCCCGGCGGATGAACACTGGATCCGCAGCTTTTTGGCAACGCCTGTGCTGCATGAACCGGGCACGACTTACATGTATAACTCCATGGGTTCTACGCTGCTGGGGGCTATGGTTCGCAAAGTGACAGGGCTGGGTCTGCAGGATTATCTGACCCCGCGCCTGTTTGATAAAATTGGCATTGATGCCGCTAACCTGCGCTGGATGACGATGCCGGATGGCATGGAAGTGGGCGGCGGTGGCCTGTTTGCTACTACTGAGGATAACCTGCGCCTGATGAAGCTGTATGCCGATGACGGTATGTGGAACGGAGAACGCATTCTTTCGGAGGATTACGCGCATAAAGCAGTCAGCTTACAAAATGAATCGGCCACGGAGGCTATCGGCAACCCTGAAGCGAGCGATAACTTTTTGGGGTACGGGTTCCAGATATGGCTGTGCCAGCCTAAAGGTGTTTACCGTGCAGACGGTGCCATGGGGCAGTTCAGTGTGGTGATTCCCGACTTGGATATGCAGATATCTTTGAATGAGACCGCTACCGGCGCCCACTGGGCACAAAAAACACTGGATACATTGTGGGCCTACCTGGACCGCGTAAAAGCAGTGCAGCATGTGGAAGAAAACCCTGAGCAAGCGGCCCGCTTGGCAACGCGGATGCGTCATTTGGCAATCGCGGCACCGGTATTTGCCCCGTTTAGCCCATTGCGTAGTGCTATAAATGGCAAGATGTTTGCTGTAACCAAGGGGCGTCTGCGCCTTTGGAATGAGGGCATGGGCAGCCTGAGCGGTGCGGCCGGAGAACAGGCGATCGAAACCGCAGAATTTACTTTTGCGGATGACCATGCGGTGCTGCATTTTACGCAGGGTGGGACCCAAAAGCAGCTGATCATTGGTACTGATGGCACCCGCCGTCAGAACATTCTGCCGCTGCAGAGCAGCCCCACCAGCCGGGTAGAACTAGCCGGTTGGTGGGAGCAGAAAAGTACGTTCGCCGTGGCAGCGCGCTGGGTGGAAACCTGTTTTGAAGTGACGGTACATTTTACGTTTGACCGTACAGGTGTGGCCATTACCCACGAAAACACTGTGGGCGGCTTTGACGCCATGCGGCCAGAAGAAACCGCTGCCCGCGCAGAATTTTTGCCGCAGACATAAAAGGAAAAATATGGGTACGTCAAGGCTCAGAAAAAATACGGGACGGATGACCGGAAATTTAAATACGGGACGAATGACCGGGAATCTGAATACGGGTCAGTTTGATTCAACGGCGCAGGCA
>OHFG01001311.1_pt1 | contig 11785 bp, 10 predicted proteins | sample 1567411 | NCBI WGS metagenome assembly OHFG01 (sample SAMEA3879563, study PRJEB24766) | human gut metagenome | biome: human-associated habitat; feature: feces | place: USA | collected 1985/1987
CGTATTTCGAGAAGAAAAAGCAAATTGGTTTTGAGAGGACTATAAATTCCAGTTTGCCGAACTATCAGTTTGCTTCTACCTTTTGCAAATCAACACATTTCAAACGGTCTGCTTCGGCAGGCCGTTTTACTTTTCAAGGAGGTGTTCAACATGGCAACCACGCGCCTGATGCCCCTGCACACCGGCAAAGGCCGCACGGTGGGACAGGCCATCAGCGACATCATCGACTACACCGAAAATCCACAAAAGACGGACGGCGGCAGGTTAATTACGAGCTGGCAATGCGATAGCAGGATCGCCGACGCCGAGTTTCTTTTCACCAAAAATCAGTACATCCAAAAGACCGGCAGAGTGCGCGGCGAGGATGATGTGATCGCCTACCATCTGCGGCAATCCTTTGTTCCCGGAGAGATCACACCGGAGGACGCGAACCGTTTGGGCTGTGAGCTGGCCAAGCGCTTCACCAAGGGCAATCACGCCTATATCGTCTGCACCCATATCGACAAAGTCCATATTCACAATCATGTGATCTGGAACTCCACCGCACTCAGCCAGACCCGGAAATTCAGAAACTTTTGGGGCAGCAGCCGAGCTGTGCGGCGGCTCAACGATACCATCTGCATCGAGAACGGATACTCCATCGTGGAGAATCCGAAGCGCCACGGCAAGAGCTACAACAAGTGGCTGGGCGACAAAAAGAAACCCTCCCACCGGGAGCGAATCTGCGCGGCCATTGACGATGCGCTGACACAAAAGCCCGATAGCTTTGAAACGCTGCTGGAGCTGCTGCGGCAGGCTGGGTATGAGGTCAAGGGCAAGAAAGTCCCGTCCCTGTTGGGCGACGAACAGAAAAAGTCCATTCGCATGGATACCCTCGGTGACGGCTATACTCCCGCAGATCTCCGCGCGGTGATTGCAGGTGAAAAGGCGCATACGCCACGAAAGAACGCCGCCGCACCGGTCAAACCGGAAAAGCGCAGCGGGAATCTGCTGGTGGACATTCAGGCCAAATTACGCGCTGGCAAGGGTGCCGGTTATGCGCGTTGGGCGACGTTGTTCAACCTGAAACAGATGGCACAGACGGTGGCCTATCTGCAAGACCATGAGCTTTTAGATTACGCCGTTCTCTCGGAGAAAGCGGCGGCAGCGTCCGCTCACTTCAACGAGCTTTCCGCAAGGATCAAGGCTTCGGAAACACGCATGGCCGAGATTGCCGTGCTGCGGGAGCATATCGTGGGTTATGCCAAGACCCGCGATACCTACGTTGCCTATCGTAAGGCCGGGTACTCCAAGAAATTTCTTGCAGAGCATGAAAGTGAGGTCACGATCCACAAGGCCGCAAAGAACTATTTTGATGGGCTTGGCCTCAAGAAGCTGCCCACCATCAAGGCGCTGAATACCGAGTACGCCGAGCTGCTGGCGGAAAAGAAAGCCGCCTATGCCGACTACCGAAAAGCCCGTGAGGAAATGAAAGAGCTGCTGACGGCCAAAGCCAATATCGACCGTATTCTGGAGTTGGATAAGGAGCAGGAGGAAGCGAATGAACGACGGGAAAAAGAGGCGGAGCAGCGCTGAGCTGCCCGCCCACAAGCGATTTGAAAAATCGCGCAGCCGATGGATTTATCCATCGTTCCAGAACACAGTTTTTGTGTTCTGCGGGGATTGGGGCAGCGCCCCAACAAGCATGAAACAGGCGGGCTCCGTGTGGACGGAATCCGCCTGTTTTCGCAAAGTGGGTACCGCTTTGCATTGCTTGCCGCTTTCTTGCCCCCGTTCGCACCCCCGTATTTCCCCCTCTACCCATACTACAATCCGAACAGGGCGTTTTGGCCAGATTTCGGAGTATTTTTTCAAAAAATACCGCTTTTATCCGTAACATTTCTCTGAACACTTCGCCGGATGCCTTGTGTTTCTTCGGATATTCGTATATAATGTATCGTGTTGAGTATTATCCATGCGGAGGTGCGGTATGAACGGGATCAAGGGCTATATCTCCATTCGGGAGGCGTCCTACCGTTGGGGCGTGTCAGAGCGGCGGGTCAACCAATATTGCGCCGAGGGGCGGATCCCCGGCGCGTCCCGGTTCGGGCGCTCATGGGCGATCCCGGAAAATGCGGAAAAGCCGTCCGACCCGCGCTTTCAGGAACAGCACCGCGATCCCGACAGGACAAGCACCTGACGGATACCCCTCTGCATTTTAGCATCCGCAAAAAGGAAGTGAACGCTATGACCTGCGATGAGAGCTTGTACCGCCAATATCTGAGCGGTGATGACGAAGGGCTTAATGCCCTGATGAAAAAATACGGTGACCCCCTGACCCTGTATATTGACGGCTATCTGCATGACGTTCACGAGGCGGAGGAGCTGATGCTCGACGTCTTTGCCTATCTGTTCACCAAAAAGCCGAAGATCCGGGACGGCGGCTTCAAGGCGTATCTCTATAAGGCCGCGCGGAATATGGCGCTGCGCCATAAGAGCAAGCGAAAGCCCCTGTTCAGCCTTGATGCGCTTGCAGACGAGCCGGACGGACGGCTGCTGGCGGAGGAGGTCATCCGGACGGAGGAGCGAAACCGCATCCTGCATTTCTGCATGGATGAAATGAACCCGGACTATCGGGAAGTCCTCTATCTCACCTATTTTGAGGATATGAGCTACGCGCAGGCGGCGGAGGTCACGGGAAAAACGGTAAAACAGATCACCAACATGGTGTATCGCGGAAAAGAGAGCCTGCGAAGGCTGCTGGAACGGGAGGGAATCACAAATGCGGAGTCATGAGGAGCGCGTCGCGGAGACGAAGCGGCGCATCGCCCAAATTGAGCGGGAAAAACGGCTGCGGCGCAATACGATCACCATGGCTTCCGCTGTGGCGGCGTGCCTTGTACTGCTCATCGGCGCGTCCCTCGCCATGCCCGGTATTGCCGCAAGCATCCAGACAGGCGATTATTCCGGCTTTGAAACGGCGGCAAGCATCTTTCACAGCGGCGCGGCCTTGGGATACATCGTCATTGGGCTGCTGGCGTTTTTACTTGGCGTGTGCGTGACCGTTCTGTGCTTCCGGCTGCGGCAGATGAACCGCGAGGACGGACAGGACAGGGAAAGCGAGGATGCGCATGGAGCTGATTGAGAACCTGCTGCAACTGCTGACCACGTTCGTCGGCACGGTGCTTTCGGGTATCGCCTATCGAAAAAGCGGACGACAGGCGTACTTCCTGCTGCTGTGCTTCTACGGCTGCTTTGCCCTCGGCGCGCTCTACTGGACGCTGTATCTGCTGCTGTTCGATACCACGCCGCGCGTCTTTTATGTGTCGGAGTTCGGCTGGGTGGCGAGCGTAATTTTCCTGCGCATTTTGCAGGCGACGCTCTCCACACCGGAGGAACGCAGCTTCCGCTGCCGCAGGGCATGGCTCGCGCCTGCGTTCGGCGTGCCGCTGCTGGCGTTCTACTGCATCTTCGGGGATATTCTCTCCAACCTGATCTGGTGCGGCATGATGATATGGCTCTCCTTCTGTGCCATTCGTGGGCTGGTCTACGCCAATGGGCAGACGGGCGCGGCGCGGAATATGCGGTGGTTTCACATCGGCGTGCTGTGCTTTGCGTTCGCGGAGTATCTGCTCTGGACGGTGGGCTGCTTCTGGCCGGATACCTCTCCGGCAAACCCCACCTTCTGGTGCGATATGCTGCTGACGCTTGCGATTCTGGGGCTGCTGCCCGCCACGAGAAAGGCGGTGGAGGCGTGACCTATATTGAAAATATCTTCCTCTGCATGGTATCCCCGCTGCTGGTGGCTGCCCTGTGCATGGGCAGGCGGCAGCTCCGCTTTTTCCTGTTCTGCATTGCGGGGATGGGCGTGTGTCTGCTTTCGGCCTATATCAACACCTTCCTCGCGGCGGTATGCCGGGCGGATGCCCTTGCCGCCACGGCGGAGATCGCGCCGGTGGTGGAGGAAATGATGAAGCTGCTGCCGCTGGTGTTCTATCTTCTGGTGTTTGAGCCAGAGGGGGATAAGATCAAGACTGCCGCCATCACGGTTGCCCTTGCCTTCGCCACCTTTGAAAACGTCTGCTATCTGATCCAGAACGGCGCAGACCGCTTCTCCTTCATTTTCTTCCGGGGCTTCGGTACGGGGGCCATGCACGTCCTCTGCGGCCTGATCGTGGGCGGCGGGCTTGCATACACATGGCAGCGGACGTGGCTGAAGATCGCAGGGACCTGTGGGCTGCTGGGCGCGGCCATCACCCTCCACGCCATCTACAATCTGCTCATCGCCCACGGCGGCGCGGCGCAGTACATCGCCTATGCCCTTCCGGTGCTGCTGGTGGCAGCGGGAAAGCTGTCCGCTTTTCGCCTCGGGCAGAGGAAATAACCGAATAATCACTCCCTGAGAGCTGCTTTTTGGCGGCTCTCAAATTTTTTTGAAAAAATTTGCGTTTTGGGTGAGAGTTTTTTCGATTTTTTGTACCTATATAAGTGAAGGGGTTTTTAAGCCGCATTTCAAAAAATCCAGAGAGGAGGTTCAAACGAAATGTACGATACCGCAAGACGGGTCGCACTCGTCAAGCAGCGGGTGCGGGAAAACACCCGCCGGAGGCAGCGGCGCGGCATATATGGACTGAGCGCTATGTGTATGCTGCTGTTCGCGGTGCTGATGCAGGCGGTGGGCACGGTCGCCGGGCCGGGGCAACCGGAAGCATGGGGCGTGTTCGGCGCGATGCTGCTGCGGGAGGACGCGGGCGGCTATGTGCTGGTAGCCGTCATCTCCTTTGCCGCGGCGGTGGCGATCACCGCGCTGTGTTTCCGGCTCAGAATCAGAGAAAACCGGAAAAAAGGCGGGGCGGACAAACCGAACCGACACGAACAGGAGGAGAAAAGCCAATGAAGAAACGAATACTTAGCATCCTGCTGCTGTGCTGCATGGTGCTGATCATGCTTCCGACAACAGTATTGGCAGCGGACGGGCCGATGGATACCATACCAAAGTACGACGTGAGCATTGACGTGTACAACCGGACATCGGACATATCCATTAAGGACAGTAGGAGCTACTATATCTACTCGTCCGTTCCCGATAAGCTCAGGGACACATGGGCATGGGATAAGAAGATATTCATCAAGGGAGATAAAACCGCGCCGCACGTATTTATTGACGGCGTAAATATTAAGATGAGTCCCAGCTCCAAGGGGCCGGCCATCGAGCTGAACAAAAAGGCTTCGGCTTATCTCTATTTCATCGGCAAGGACAGCACCCTGCAAGGCGCTGACGGCCGCGCGGCGATCCAGAAAAACCGCAGCGAGGGGCAGCTTTATGTGCTGGCACGCACCGGCACCACGGTGACCTGCAAGGGCGGCGACAAAGCGGCGGGCATAGGAGGAAGCTACGCGACCCGCAATATTTCCAACGGTTATTACAACGGAGATATGTACGGCCACGGCGTGAATATGCACTTCGGCTCTCAGAGCAATCCTGACTACTGGGGCGGCATCATAGCGGCCATCGGCGGCAATGGCGGCGCAGGCATCGGCGGCGGCCAGGGAGGTGCCGGTGAAAAGCTGTATTTCTACTCCGGTACGATACAAGCCACCAGCGACAGATTTGCTTCCGGTATTGGCGGCAGCTATGAGGGTCGCGGCAGTGAGATCTATATTTATGGTGGCACAGTCAGCGCTCAAGGCGGCGAAGGTGGCGCTGGTATCGGCGGCGGCTGTTGGAAAACGGAGCAGGACATGAATGGCATCAACGCCGCTCACGATATCTACATCTCCGGCGGCACGGTCACGGCCAAAGGCGGCTACAACGGCGCTGGTATCGGCGGCGGGCAGTATGTCCCCGCCCGTAATATCACGGTGACGGGCGGCGTTGTGACGGCGACAGGACACTACGGAGCGGCGATAGGCGGCGGTCGCTGGTGCCACGGAATGGACATAACCCTTACCGACGCCACTCTGAATCTGTCGACCAATTACCGCAGCAACGGCTCGAACGCGGCGGCTGTCGGCTACGGCGACATTGTTTACAAACCGGAGCAGCTCGTGGCGGATCCGTCAATCGCGACGAATGATCAGATCAGGATCGGCTCATACAAGGGAAAGCTGGTGAAGCTGAAGCTGGAGGCGCGCGCCCTCAGCCGTGATGACGAATATTCTTACTTCTGGAACCTTTATGAGACCCTGATCCCTGATGAGAATGGGCTCATCGACATGCAGCTGCTGACACTTCCGTATGTACAGAACTACGGCTGGGCGATCAACGTGCTGGAAATGACAGTGATCGACGACCCCTGCAACGGAAATCACGACTTCGGCTGGGTAAACCGGCAGTCATGCCACGTCTGGGCGTGCAGGAATAAGGATTGTCAGGCGCGCGACCCGGCGGCGGAGATGTCCAAACAAAACGGAAAGCACATCCCCGGAGACTGGGGCATTCAGGAGAAGCACTGTGCCGTGTGCGATCATTTGCTGGAAAAGGACACGGCGGCGCCGGTGCTGGAGGTTTTGAATGACGGCGAGAGCTACACCGTCGAGGATGTCATCGTTGGAAGACCGGGCGCGTACTCCTTCACCGTGAGCGATCCGGCGAAGAGCGGCGAAGCGTCCTCCGGCGTCAAGTCCGTGACCATCAACGGTGTGGAGCAGAAGGCCGACTCCACCTATTATTCTCTTCCCGCACCCGACGGCGGCAACAATGACGCGGGAGCGGAATATACCGTCGTTGCGACGGACAATGCGGGCAACGCCTCCACGGCAACCGTGAAGATCTACCGGCGGCATCGAGTGAGAGTCGTAAGCCCGGATGAGCAGACGACATACGCCGAGGCAGAGCTGGCGCACAACGAGTATCTGGTGCTCACGATGAAGATGCCGGATGGTGCGGCGGTAAGAATGACCGACAAGGCAGATCATTCGAAAATTCCATATGACAAAGAAATGGGACGCTTCACGGTAGGTCTGATCGACAGAAGCCGGACGCTCGTGCTGGAGTATAACACGGAGTATCCGAAGGCCGAGCTTATTCTGGGGCGGAGTCAGTACTTCTTTGGATACAACGCGGATACAGCCGAACCGCACTATCTCAAGGATGTAAGCAGGAAAACGGATAAGAACGTCTATTCGGTGGCTGTGCAGATCAACGCGGATGTAATACCCAGCCACTACTTCAGCTCACCGGTATGCTACACGCAGGAGGAGCTGGCGGAGCTGGACAAGCAAGGAAAAATCGCATGGGAGAAATATCAGCATCCGGAGCCGGAACCGGGCGTCTGGATCGTCTATATTCCCACAGCCACCATAGACATCGCGGAGTATGACGCAAACGGCAGCTGGTATGTCTATGCAAAAGCCGAAAACCTCAAGGGAACGACCTATGTCTCCACGCCGAAGCTGATCGCCGACGTCGAAAAGCCGAAGGCCATCAATCTTTCTACCGGCAAGGAACTGGAGACGGATGGGGAATACTGGGGCGACCTGCGGTTCAGGGTAGAGGACGCGCTGCCCGTCAAGGTGTGGCACGAGAGATACCCGGGCGGGAATATTGAACTTATGACGCCGGATGAAGACGGCTGTTATACGATCCCGGCAGATTATGACGTGACCCTCCATCACGACATTTGCATCGAGGACGCCTGCGGGAACAAAACCTACTACAATGACATCGATATTTTGTGGAACTATCTGGAGGTTGTTCGGGAGAAGGACTATTGGGATGTGCAGCCTGCGCAGCCGATTCGTATTTCCAGGGAACAGGATCTGCAAGAGGAGCTCTCCAAGGTCAACATCGGGGTTTTTGCATCTGACGTCACCGGTTTTATCCCTGTCGATGTTTCGTGGGAGATCCCGGAGGACTATGATCCGCAGTCCCCGCGGGAGCAGACCTTTACCGTCCTCGGCACGGTGATTCTGGAAGGCACCGGAGCACGCTGCGTCTCGGGGCTTGATGTTATCACGCGTCCGGGAGAGGAATGGAAGAAGAATTTCGCAATCAGCGTGACAGTGGAGGGCGCACCGCGCTACAAGGTGACGACAGAGGATAGCGCAAACGGCAGCGTCACGGTGGTGAATGCCACAGAAACCACCGAGGACGGCACGCCGCTGTTCTATAAGGACGAGCTTGTCATGCTCTCCATCGCCCCCGACGAGGGCTATATGCTCAGCACGCTGTCCGTCAATGGCAACCCTGCCGCCGTTGCGGTTGGGGACGATACCTATACCTTCACCCAGCCGGAGGGAGATGTTACCATCACCGCAGCGTTTGAAATGCGCAACGAGCATACCGTCACTTTTGACGCTAACGGCGGCTCCGAACCCGAGGATTTGCCCGAGGAGGTCACCACCGCAATGCCCGCCAAAAAGATATTGCACGGCAGCGAGTATTCTCTGCCGGAGTGCGAGTTTGTTGCGCCCGAAGGAAAGCAGTTCAAGGCATGGCAGATAGACGGTGCGGAGTATCCGGTGAACGCCCCTGTGACCGTCACTGCTGACATCACAGTCAAGGCGCTGTGGGAGGACGCGCCTCCCGCCCCTGTCGAGTACACCGTCACCGTCACCAATGACGGAAACGGCATCGGCACCGCAACCCCTTCCACCGCTGCGGCCGGTACGACGATCACCCTGACCGCTACGCCCAACGAGGGCTACCACCTCAAGGAGTGGGAGGTCATGAGCGGCGGCGTGACCATCAAGGACGACAAGTTCCTCATGCCGAACGGTAACGTGGAGGTCAAGGCTATCTTCGAGAAGGACGCACCTCCTGCGCCTACCGATCCCGCCAAACCCAGCATCAGCGTCATCGGAACCTATACTTACAATGGCTCCGAGCATATCGCGACCGTGAACGGTTATGATCCCGCCACAATGGACATCACAGGCAACACCGGCACGGACGCGGGCGATTACACCGTTAGCGTCACATCCAAGACCGGCAAATGGGTGGATGGCAGCACCGATGCCGTGACCGCAGCGTGGAGCATCGGCAAAGCCACGCGGGAAGCTCCTGACGGCTTGATCGGTGTCGCGCCCACCACCGTGGGCGGCAGCGACGGCAAAATCAGCGGCGTGACTGATAAGATGGAATACCGTATGGCAGGCGAAAGAAGCTATACGGCGTGCAGCGGCACGGAGATTGATAACTTGTCCGCTGGCAATTACTTCGTCCGCTATGCGGAGGATAACAACCACTTTGCCAGCTCCGATGCGGCGGTCACGGTGGGAGAGGGCGCGTCGCTTGCGGATTGGACAATCACCTTCAACGCAGGCGGCGGCAGCGGCAACATGGATTCCGTGACCGTCAAGACAGGGACAAATTACATCCTGCCCGAGTGCGGCTTCACCGCTCCCACCGATCAGGAGTTCAAGGCTTGGGAGATTAGCGGAACGGAGTACAAGGTAGGCGATACCTATACCGTGAGCGGGGACACAGAGATCAAGGCGCTGTGGGAAAACAGCGTTATTACCCCCACCACCTACACCGTCACCGTCGGTAATGACGGAAACGGCACTGGCACCGCAACCCCTTCCACCGCTACGGCCGGTACGACGATCACCCTGACCGCTACGCCCAACGAGGGCTACCACCTCAAGGAGTGGGAGGTCATGAGCGGCGGCGTGACCATCAAGGACGACAAGTTCCCCATGCCGAACGACAACGTGGAGGTCAAGGCCATCTTCGAAAAGGACGCGCCTGCACCCACCGAGTACACGATCACCTATGATCTGGCCGGCGGCACTGCGGAGGGCAATCCCGACACCTACACCATCGAGACGAGGACTTTCACCCTCAAGAATCCTACCAAATCCGGCTATACTTTCACCGGCTGGAGCGGCACGGGGCTTGACGGCGAGAACAATATGACCGTCACCATCCCAACGGGCAGCACTGGCAACCGAACCTATACGGCACACTGGCGTTATAATGGCAGCGGCCATTCTTACAGCTATTACACCATCAAGGCAACTGCCGGGGCTGGCGGCTCCATTTCTCCCTCCGGCAATGTCAGCGTCCGTGAGGGCCGGGATCAGACCTTCACCATCACCCCGGATAAGGGCTATGCTGTCGCCAACGTCAAGATCGACGGCAAGAGCATCGGCGCGGTGAAGTCCTACACCTTTGAGAATGTCAGCAGAACCCATACCATCGAGGTCATCTTTATGAAAGCCAACGGCAACCCCCAGACCGGCGTGTTTGTGGATGTAGCCACCGGCAGCTATTATGAGGATGCTGTGGATTGGGCAGTGGAGAACGGCATTACCAAGGGAACCGATGATACCCATTTCTCCCCGGACGGCATCTGCACCCGTGCGCAGGCCGTGACCTTCCTGTGGCGCACCGCTGGAAGCCCCGCCTCTAAAACCAGCACCATGCCCTTCACCGACGTTCCTGTGGGCAGCTACTACTACGACGCTGTGCTGTGGGCAGTAGAAAACGGCATCACCAAGGGCACCAGCGACACCACGTTCAGCCCCAACATGACCTGCTCCCGTGCCCAGATCGTCACATTCCTGTGGCGTTCTGAGAAGTCCCCGGCAGCGGGTACAGCCAATCCCTTTGCTGATGTGAAGTCCACCGCCTACTATGCTGATGCGGTATTGTGGGCGGTCAAGGAGAACATCACCAAGGGAACCACCAGCACGACATTCAGCCCCAATGCGGATTGCACCAGAGCGCAGATCGTGACCTTCCTCTGGCGCTGCAAGAAGTGACCGGCTGACATACGGCTAAACATCAAAGCCGCTGGCATGACCCCATAAGCGAACATCGGACAGCGCAGCGGACGGGCATCTCGCCCTGAAGCTGCGCTGTTCTCTTTTCGCTACAAGAAACAAATCAATGACATTTTGAGCTGCGCCGCTATCCCAGCGCGGCAAGGAGACAGCATTATGAAAAGAATCACAAGAATCATTCGTCCGATCATCTGCATGGCCGTCCTTCTCTTTGCCATGACCACGGCAGTCATGGGCTGCTATCAGAAAGGGACGGAGCCTATCGACATTCCCGACAGAACGCCTTCCGGCACATCTGCGTCTCAGCCATCAGCGACTCCCGCGGGCGAAGTTATCCCCTCGGTGGACAGGCAGGCAGAGTTGGCGGAAGCCAGAGCGAAGAATCCCGACACCGTGGCATGGCTGTATATTCCCGGTGCGGAGGTAGACGATCCCGTGATGCAGGCGGAGGACAACGGCTATTACCTGAAGCTGGATGAAAACGGCGAGTATGCCATGTGGGGCTGCTATTATGCCCATTGTGAAAACGAAATTGGCGGCAGGGATAAGCTGGACAAAAACACCACCATTTTCGGCCACTCCGCCAGCAACTGCGACCCGGACGGTGTGCGGTTCACCAAGCTCTACCGTTATATGGACGCAGACTTTGTAAAGGAGCATCCGTATATCTATCTCTCTGTGGATGGCGAGGACATGATTTTCCAGATCACCGCGCTATTCGTCACGGATATTGGCTTTGACTATATTGCGCCTGATCCCACGGGAGATGATCTGACCAGCTTCTTTGAGACGATTGCGCGGAAAAACTGGCTTGACTTTGATGGCGTGACCTTCTCCGAGGAAGATACCGTTCTGACCCTCTCCACCTGCTGCCGGAAGTATGACAAGGCCAACAGCGGCAATCAGCGGCTGGTGGTCATGGCAAAGCTGCTGCCGGAGGGGGCAACCGCGCAGGAGTTCAGCGTATCCCTTGTGGATAGTCCTGAAATGCCCTAAAAGAAATCAGAATACGACGATAACAGGACACCCATCCTTGCGGTACTGAAAAGCAGCGTATGGTATAGGGAAAACGGCG